>Ga0315276_10007410_pt1 | contig 10168 bp, 11 predicted proteins | sample YL17G05_0_MG_FD_204542 | JGI IMG/M metagenome (GOLD analysis project Ga0315276, IMG submission 204542) | Sediment microbial communities from Yellowstone Lake, YNP, Wyoming, USA - YL17G05_0 | ecosystem: Environmental > Aquatic > Freshwater > Lake > Sediment | place: USA: Wyoming | collected... | reverse complement strand
CAATCAGATTAAACTTATAAAACACAAATCAATATCTTTTCGGGCATATCACGACAAGTATGCAATATCAAGAGATGCAAAGATTTAAATATAACACATTACGATTGCATTACAATGGTAATGGATACACTGCAGATAAGGATGAATAAGGAAATGCTGAAGAGAGTAGACTCTTTAGTTAAAACGGGAATTTATTCTAACCGTTCAGAGGTTATAAGAGACTCTGTTAGAAGATTTGTATGGGAAAAAGAAGTAGGAACCATAAAGAACAACGATAGAAATTCTATTGAAGAAATAAGAAATATCAGAAATAAGCTTTCTAAAGAAGCTATAAACCTAAACGAAATTAATAATCTATAGTATCTCCTCTGGCTTTTTCACTTCAACGTTTATACTTTTTGCAAATTCTATCAATTCCTTATCACGAGTTACCAAAAGAGAATTAGTCTTTTTAGCAAGCAGTGCGTGAATTATATCATAAAGACTTATCTGCAAATAATTATTCTTAATTTCTTCTGCCAAGTTATGCTCTTCTTCTGACAGAATAACTCTTTTAAAATTAGGAGAAGATTCAAACAATTCAAGTTTATTCAGATATTCTTCAGTGCTTAATACAAACATCAATTCCTTCAGTAAAAACCCAGAATAATAGATAACTGAATTTTCATTTTCAGCCTTTTCAAAAAATTCCTTGGCAAACCCCCATAATAGATTTCCAAAATCATCAACTTCTCTTTTCCAGAGATTGAGATATATGCAACTGTCCACATAATAGCACACCATACTGCTAACTAGAATCCAATTTATTTAATACTTTCTCTTAAATAATAATCTTCCCCAGAGCTCTTCCTAATCCGTAAACATCAGAGAAAAGAGGAATATTTTCTTTTTTCAGAATCTCTTTTGCCTTGTCAATCTTTTCTCCCCCATAAAAACACGCAACAACCGGCTTCTTCAAATGAGTCAAAAGCTCTGCAGTTTTCTCGCATTCAGTCATATACTGCGGAGTTAAAAGAACTATGAAAAAATCAAACCACTTCTCAGGGTCAAGCCTTGCAAGCGCATCCCAGTATCTTTCAGCCAAAGCATCCCCAATCAAATCAATAGGATTATTTCTGCTCCACGCAGGAGGAAGAATCTTATTCAGTTTTTCTAAAACATTAGCAGGCAAACTAGGAACTTCAACATTATAATAAGAGCAGGAATCCGAACATAAAACCCCCAACCCCCCGGCATTAGTCACAATGCACGCTCTCCTCCCTATCTTCCCGTATTTAATAATTAATTCAGTAGTCTGAAACAACTCTCTCATTGAGTTCACTTCAATAATTCCAGATTGCTTAAAAATAGATTCATAGACTCCAGATTCAGAAGCAAGGCTCGCAGTGTGAGACTTGCTCGCCCTCTGCCCTTCCTTGCTTTTCCCAGCTTTCAAAACAATAATCGGTTTCTTGCAATTCTTGCAAACTTCAATAAATCTTTTTCCCCTCCCTTCTTTCAGCCCCTCCATATACAAGGCAATAACTTTAGTATTTCTGTCCTTAGAATAATAATCAATAAAATCAGAAAAGTCTAACATCATTGAATTTCCCAGAGCAACAAATCCTGAAAATCCAATTTTTTCTTTTAAAGCCAAGTCCAAAATTCCAACACCCAAAGCGCCCGATTGAGAAATAAATGCCAAATTTCCTTTTTCAGGAACTCCCTGAAAAAAACTAGTGTTAATATCAGTATACGGATTAACAAATCCAAAAACATTAGGCCCCAAAACACTTATTCCATTTTCAGACGCAATCTTCATAACTTCCTCTTCAAGCTTGAAATTTCCTATTTCAGAAAAACCAGCCGAAATAATTATAACATTCTTAATTTTTCTTCTTGCTGCTTGTTGCATAATGCTCAGAACAAGTTCAGATTTAACAACAATAATCACGCAGTCAATATTATAAGGAACTTCAAAAATATCCTTGTAGCATCTCTTTCCCAAAATCTCTGCAGCATTCGGATTGATAGGCAGGGCAAGAATATGCTTGTTAGCAAGTAAATTCTTGAAAATAGCATGCCCGACTTTCCATTCTTCCCTCGCAGCCCCTACAACAGCAAACACCTTGCTCGAAAGTAAATTTTCAACTGTCATTATCAATTAAACAAGGATGCTATCAAGTTTAATTAGTAAATTATTCTCTCGTATTTCCATCCTTGCATGTTTTTTGTTTTCAACGCTCATATTGATTTTATTCCTCATTTTTCAATAAACAAGAAACTTAGGGAAGATATTTAAATATATCTCAACTGGAAAATATAGAAAAAGAGGAATAATGAGCAGAACATACCGCCCCTCAGTCTTCGTAGTGGTTTATCTTAAAAATAAAAATGTAAATTATCTTGTTTTAAAAAGAAAGCTTCACTGGACTGGATGGGAATTTCCAAAAGGAGGCATAAACAAAAAAGAAAATCTTCTCCAGTCAGTCAGGCGGGAAGTTTTTGAGGAAACCGGCCAGTTTCCTGTTTTAATAAACAAATTAAAAGAAAAAGGAAAATACAAATATCCTCATCTTCTTCCTGACCGCCCAAATTATCTCGGACAGGAGTTTGTATTATTTGCAGCAGAAATAAAATCAAGGAAGATTAAGTTAGATAAAAAAGAACATGAATCTTGCAAATGGTTAAGTTTCAAACAAGCAGAAAAAATTCTTGCATATTCAAACCAGAAAAAATGCCTAAGAATGGTTAATAAATATCTATTAAGTAGCTAAACTGCGCCTGCTTCTAAACCTTTCTATATCCCTATAAACTTTGTCTTTTAAACTCTCAAAAGCATTTCTCGCATCTTCCTTAAAATGCAGTTTAGAATACTCTCTTTCAGCCCTAGCAATAATTCTATCAGCCATTTCAACAACTTTTTTCTCAGACACAACCGCCCCGTCTTTCATAGATCCAAAAGCATCTTCAACCTTTCCTCTGAAGGATTCATACAAACTTTGTGTTCTCACATTATATCCATGAACATCGCTAACTGCCTTCGTAATATAAGCCAGATGATCAGAATAAATGCCCTGCGCAACAGCCTGCGGAAATTTTTTAGGGTTCGAGATTAAAGTTCCAGCAAGATGTTTTGCATATTCCCATCCCCCCTTTGCAAAAATTTGCTTGTATAGAGATCTTCCAAAAGCCAAAACATCACTCTTATCCGCATTTCCTACCAAACTATTTTCTCCAAGATTCTCAAGCAAAGTTCTGCATCTCGCGTAATAATTTTTAGGAGAAAAAACCTTGTTCAATAAATCAACGTATCCATCAGTCAAAAAATCCTCCGGAAGTTTTGGCTCAAAATTAAAACCAAGATGATGTACATTATTTCCAGTAGACTCTGCCCTCATTCTCCCTTCTCGTTCAAGCTTCTTTTGCAAATCTGTTCCTTCCAATGCAGTAAGCAAGCCTATCATCGGAATAACAATTCCCGCCTCCTGAATAAAATTAAACAAATCATCAAAAACCGTTGGCTTATCATCATCGCTTCCCACAAAAAATCCCCCGGTTACGCTTAACCCAGCTTTCTGCATTCTTCTTGTAGCATCTAAGGGAGGCAAAACTAAATTTTGCTCTTTATGCATATTTTTCAAAGCTTCTCTATCCACAGATTCATATCCAACAAAAACACTCTCAAAACCTGCTCTAACCATATTCTCAAGAATATCTCTATTCTGATCCCATGCAAGATCTGCGCTAACTTGTGTAGTAAATAAAAAAGGACGTTTATTTTTTTCCTGCCATATAATTGCTGCCTGTAGAAAATTTCTCAAATAATTTCTATCTGCAAGGATATTATCGTTCAGAATCATAACCCCTCCCCTAGGCATGTAATAATGCAGAACATCAAGTTCCTCAATTGCTTGATCCACTGGCTTGTTCCTCGGATGCTCTCCAAAAAGTTTTCTAATATCGCAAAATTCGCACTTAAAAGGGCACGCTCTTCCAGTCTGAATCCCGGCAAGTTTATACCTCTTTAGATTAACCAAATCCCATCTAGGAATTGGCGTCAGTGCAAGCGAGGGCTTTCCATGTTCCAAATTTGCCGGATCAAACCTTCCGCTTTTAAGAACACTTTCTTCAGTATAAAACTTTCCAGCTTTTCCGTTCAATAAGTCTTCGAGAAAAGGTTTCAAAGTCAATTCAGCCTCTCCCCCAACAACATAATCTGCCTCGTTGTTTCTCTCCGGAGAAGAGGTTGGAAATGGCCCTCCAGAAATAACTTTTTTCCCAAAAGAATGCGCTCTTCTTATAACCTCATTGTGAGAATTTTCCTGAGCAGCCATGGTAGTTGTAACAACATAATCAGTATTCTGAATATGTTCATCAGTCAAGGGCTCAACATTCATGTCAACTATTCCTGTAATATTAAAATCCTCAGGCATCATTGCAGCCACAGTAGCTGAGCCAGTAGGAGTCATCAAAGCTCTTTTTCTCCCCTTTCCCCATCCTTGATAAGCAACAGAACTATTAAAGCCCCAGAAAGTGGGGGGAAATTCAGGATACACAAACAATACATTTGGTTTTTTCATTGAATCATTAAACTAATTTCAAGAATTAATCTAATTAATCTTTTGAAGAAATTTCTCTTTTATATATTTTTCCATAATCCAGAATCATGCCTCGCACGGAAACCTGATTCTTGCTTTCTCTCCTTTTTTCTTAGGAATCAGATGAACATGAAAATGCATCACCACTTGCCCAGCTTCTTTTCCATTATTAACAATAATATTAAATCCTTCTGCCCCTTCCTTAAATCTTATTCCTGCAACCTTTTTGATCACATCAAGCAGTTCATTTCCCAAGAGAGCAGGAAGTTCAATAATATTGACAAAATGTTTCTTTGGAATAATTAATGTATGCCCTCTTGAGCACGGGTTAGCATCAAGAAAAGCAATAAAATTATCAGACTCATAAACAACTTCAGCAGGAATCTCCTTTCCTGCTATTTTGCAGAATATGCAGTCGCTCATTTCTTAACGCAATCCTTAACAAACTTCCTTGCATCATCACTTAATAAGTATGTAGGATCCACCGACCTCTCTTTTAAATTAGAATACCTTATTGATCCTGAAAGATCAGAAAAAGAACTTCCAGATGCGCTAACATTAACCTGCGCAGGCAAAAAATCAGGAACAGAATAAATCCAGTCAGATGAATTTTTTTCAGAATCCCAAACTTTAAGTTTGTAATCAAATTTTCCATCTCTTTCTCCTAGAGATTCAAGTCTATAGCCCCACAAAGGAGTTCTATTTTCCCCGCTAATTTTAAGTTCATAAGCTCCTCCTCCAAACATGTTTCCAGCAAAAGAAGAATCAAATGCATAATCTATATCTCTCTGTTCAGTAGTTTTGTAAACTTCGTGTTTTACTTCAGCCCCGCTCGCAAAACCGCCAGAAATAACTGAAGAAGAAACTTTTTCTCTCCCATCCTTATAAGTAAACCCCAAAGCGCAACCAGACAAACTCGCGCAGGACATAGCCAATCCAGCACTTAAAACCAATCCTGCTAACCCTTTTCCTAAATTCATAAAAAATATAGTCCAAGGGGGTTTATAATCATTGTTGTAGGCTGTGTTAAATAGCCTTAATCAAATAATGCCCTAGTTTTAATAAAAGAAACATCTTTAAATATAAATATTGGTTGAAGAATAAGGTTTTACCACCCAAATTATTGGGCTCGTAGGCTAGTAGTAAACTATTTCCATGGCATGGAAGTGTCCCGAGTGCAATCCTCGGCGAGTCCATAAAACCTCAGTAAATCTCCACAAAACAAGATATATAGCGTTTGTACTAAAAATGTCTAATAATCTTTTTCCTGCCTATTTCTAATCCACAACCCTGATAAAGTTAATGCTAATCATTAATTTAATTGATTTTAGAAGCAGTAATCGCTTAATTGATTTTCATTAACCATCAAGTCAGTAAGCAGACATACAACCCAATTTTGCCAATCTTTTTAAACCAAACATTCATAATAAACTTATGACAGACACTTTCCCAGGAATACTCACTCTAGCATTATTTCTATGCAGCATAATCTTTATCATATCTGCCTATCTTCTTCAAAGACTTTCTGTAATGTGCAAATGGAAATCTCCGCTATTACTCACAACAAAAAACATGTTCACAACTCTTTCAGTTCTTTCAGTTCTCGGCTCAGTTTCAATATATTTGATTATAAAACCTTTCTAGAAGAAATCGAAATATCACAATCTAATAATCTTCATAAAAATAAAGCTAATAAGATTACTTCAATACCCGAACAGCACAACCATCCCTGCAGTAGCCATAGTCGTCGCAACCCAGGCCGAGCCCACCATCATCGTAGCCAACCACGATAGGGACTCTTTTCTCAGGAGATTTAATAGCATTAACATCAGCTCTCCATAAAGGTTTATAGTTTCTTTTTGAGTCTTTAGCAGATTGTTCTAAAATCTCTGCTCCTTCGTCTCCAAAAAGTGCGACTACTGCGCTATTTTTAGCATTCCAAGTATCAAAATGCCATTTATCCATCGGAACAGCAATTCTATTGTTCATAACCATTAGTCCTGAAGGAGTTTGTGCCCATCCAGCAAAATCTTTTGGAACTTCAGTCTGCTTTGCAAGTCCCTCGCCAGATAAATCAGAATCAACAAGCATTGCTCCTGCCAAATCTCCAAATTCTTTTCTATTAGGAACCATAGTCAATACCTCTGGGACTCTTAAGTAATTTATAGAAGGAAATATTATTCTTTGCTGGTCTGCCCATTCGTTCTTTTTATATGCCAAAGCGCCAAAGACATAAGCAGCAATTTCTTTTCCTTGAGCAGTTCTTGTTATATCGTCACAAACCTCAAAACATCCAGGATGGGTTCCAATTACAGGGGGGATTCTATAGCTAAAAGGTTTTCCATCTATAGATAATTCTGCAACATCTGCTTGTTTTGTTGGAAATGTGACTTTCATGCTTTTTGTACAAAAACAAGGTATTTAAATCTTTCACTTTTGTTGTCATTAGTAAAAGATAACAAGATATAGAACAGGCAGATAAATGACGGAAATTATTTAACTCTTGTATTAACTTTTTTCCCAAATTTTAAGATGCTTGTTTCATCAAAAATAACTTTTCTAAGCATGTCTTTCAAGTCAGATATTTTTATTCTAATTTGCTCAGTAGTATCTCTATCTCTGATTGTAACATCTTTTCCCTTCAAGCTTTCCTCATCAACTGTAACGCAGAAAGGAGTCCCAGCCTCGTCATTTCTCGAATATCTTCTTCCAACACTCCCGCTTCCATCATAAATAACATTAAAATCTTTTTTTAATCCAGAATAAACCTCCCGAGCAAGTTTTTCCATCTTCTCGTCATTAATTAATGGAAAAACTGCCGCCTTAACAGGAGCAAGAAAAGCAGGAAGTTTCAAAACAATATTCTGCCTTTTCTCATCATAAACATATGCCTTGCAAAGTAAAGCCAAAAACATTCTTTCCATTCCAAAAGTAGGCTCAATAACTTTCGGAACAACTCTCTTCTTTGTCTTCTCATCAAACAAATCTAATTTTTCTCCAGATTCTTTAATATGCTGATTCAAATCATATTGTCCTCTGTTAGCATTTCCAGCAACCTCTCTGCTTCCAAAAGGATACTCATAATCCACATCAAATGTTGCAGAAGAATAATGTGAAAGTTCTGTCTTCATATGCTCTCTCACCTTTATTCCGCTTCCAATTCCAATTTTATTAAACCAGATAATCTGTTCAGCAAGCCAGTAAGCATGCCACTCCTCTAATCTTTTCTGTTTTAACATTTCTCCAATGCTTGTTTCTTTCAAATCCTCTTTTCCTTTTTCTTGAGTTTCAGCGTCAAGCAATTTTAATTTCACATTCAGATGTTCCTTGTCAAGCAGATCACATTTAACCTCCTCAGGATGTATAAAAAATTCAAATTCAGCAATATGAAACTCTCTGCTCCTGAATAGAAAATCTCTAGGAGCAATCTCATTTCTGAAACATTTTCCTATCTGCGCAATTCCAAAAGGCAGTTGTTTTCTTGAAGTTTCCTGAACTAGTCTGAAATTCATAAACATTCCCTGAGCTGTTTCAGGCCTTAAATATCCAAGCAAAGAATCTTCTTCCACTGGCCCTATCTGAGTCTTAAACATTAAATTCAAATCTTTCGCGCTTTCCTTGTCCAACTCCCCTCCGCAAAAACTGCATCTCGCCTTGTCTAGCTCAGCTTTATCAACCTTGCTAAGTTTCTTGCACTTTTTGCACTTAACAGAAACATCAGAAAAATTAGCAACATGTCCGCTTGCCTTCCAAGTTTTAGGATGAGAAATAATCGATGCCTCAATTCCCGTCATGTTTTCTTTTTCCTGAACAAAAAACTTCCACCACTCTTTTTTAAGATTGTTAAACAACTCAATTCCCAAATGTCCATAGTCCCAGAATCCACTTAATCCTCCATAAATCTCTGAACTTCTAAAAACAAAACCTTTTCTCTTGCAAAACGAAGTTAACTCGTCTATCGTTAATTTATTGTAATTTATTTTAGGTTTCTGATTCTCTTTTTCCAAAGAGATTGGATTATTCTTTTCATTTGAAGCGGCTTTTTCAGATAATTCTTTTTTATTCATTTTAACTCCTTGCATTTCCTTATTTTTAAATTCTCTTAATTTCTCCTCAGCTTCTTTTTTTGTTTTCCCAAGATAAGCAATTGTTTTAGCTATAACTTTTTTTCCCTCTCTTTTACTCTCTCTAAGATAATAATACTCCTTATCGTTTATCTTCTTCTTAACAATAAAGCTCATGCTAATATTACCCACTACAACTAAGTTTATAAAGATTTCTATGTAGTGGGTAAGATGTTATATTTGGATTTCAGAATAATTCACATCTCTTTTTTCATGCTTTCTTAGTTTAAGGAAAATTAATAATGCCATTGGCGCAAGTAAATCATCCCCTTTATCTCCTCCAGAGACCCTGTAATTTGTTGAGATAGGCTTAGAATATGCTTGGTAATCTCCATTGCCTCTATGCTCCCTAAGTTGCATATTAGCTTTTTCAAGTTCCTGCTGACTAGGCTGAGCATATTTCTGTGATGTCTGCGAGTAAGCTGAATTCACGCTTCCCAAAGTTAGTGCGCACGTTGCAACCATTCCCAAAAGTGTTTGTTTAAATTTCATCTTACCCCCTCGAAATCATCTGGACCACTAAGACAGCTGTCAAGTAAGTCAGCTAGCGCTCCCAAGCTTAAATTATTACCGTTTAGGAATTTTGTATCTTGTTTGCAATGCTCTTCAATGAAAGAATATTCCGCCGAGCCAGCACAATATTTTATTCTAATCATTTCTCTTACTTTCTTATCGCTAAAATCAGGAAAATCTTCAGTTATCATTTCCCTTCCTCCATAAAATTTTCCAAAACATCAAAAGTAATCTGCACAGTTGTCCCGGGTTTCAAATGCTGCTCTAAAACTCTCGGAATTACAATTATCGCCTGACTTCCATGCTTGGCTATTTTCTTGGTAATCACAAAATTCCTCTTGATTTGGGAATTTTGGGAGACTGAAACTAGCGGTTTCTTTATCACAAAATTTTTCTTATTTACCATAAACTATGTATAAAATATACATATTTAAACCTTTCTATTTGTTACCATTTTGTAGTTACATCATAATTGCCAAGGATAAAAAATGACCAAAATACATCTCAGAAATAGAATAGAGAAAAACACGGATAGCTTTCTTAAGCACCACCTAAAACAGGAGAACCTTGCCTCATCTTTGCCCTTGTTTCTCTTGCATTAAGTTTACTAAGAATGTCTATTAATTTTTCTTCGTGAACCTCTTTATAGGCATCAGATGTTCTTAAAAAGTAATTTACAGGACATAATAAATCAGGAGATAAGCATGAAATTAACGGCTCTAAAAATTCACGCAAATAAGGGTCAGAATAATCTATCGAATACTGAACAGGAATACTTTCACTAAACCCAAACTCTTTTGCAAAAAGCAAGCCCCTTCTCGCCCCAGCCCTATTGCCTCCCCTCTCTATAATTCTCAGTAATGCCGCCTCTTTAACCATAGAATCATTAAATAAATGAGGCAAAGGGGGAACGGGAAAATTTAAGTTAAAATCATCCCAGTCAAATTTTTT
>Ga0315276_10007409_pt1 | contig 10169 bp, 9 predicted proteins | sample YL17G05_0_MG_FD_204542 | JGI IMG/M metagenome (GOLD analysis project Ga0315276, IMG submission 204542) | Sediment microbial communities from Yellowstone Lake, YNP, Wyoming, USA - YL17G05_0 | ecosystem: Environmental > Aquatic > Freshwater > Lake > Sediment | place: USA: Wyoming | collected... | reverse complement strand
GTCAATATTCGATGTAGCCCAAAGGCCTCTTAAATAGAAAAACTGACATTAAAGTGTCCATAAGGCCTCTTTTATTTCTCCAGTACTGTAGCCCTAGGGCCTCACCAGGAGCGAGCCTCACGGGTCGCCCATACAAGTCGCAACCGTGTAAACCGGCGTGCAATTCTGACCAGGCAAACGGGGTAAACCGCGTCCAAAATTGACCACCCCGTACCCCCACGCAGCCGAACCGGCTGCCTGAGGAGAAGCTGGGGTGTTGCGCGTGGAAACGATCGGCAAGATTCGCCGGCAGCGGCTGGTGCAAGGCGAGTCGATCAGCGCGATCGCGCGAAATCTCGGGCTGTCGCGTATCCCCGGGCCCTTTATCAGGGTGGGGATTGGGACCTAAGTTCATGGTGCGCCCGGAGAGATTCGAACTCCCGACCTTCTGGTTCGTAGGGGCGCCATGTGGTCTGGCGTGTGTTTCAAATCAACAAGTTAGATGGCCCGCCCTCACCCAACTTCCCGCCGGGGATCGCCAAAGCTCGCGAAGTGAATGTTCGGCCCTACGGTGCCGCATCCACTATGCCGCGAGCTTTGCCGACGGGAGCCGCCGAACCTTAGGGGGTCGCTTACGGGCCACCCAGAGATCGTGATTCGCCTGCATGCCGAGCCACATCTCCGCGCTGGTCCCAAGCGCCCCCTCAAGGCGCAGCGCCATCGCGGCGCTGACGCCGGCTCGACCGTTCAGGACTGCGGAAAGAGCCTGGCGCGTAATGCCCAGGCGCTTCGCGACTTCGCCGATGGACAGCTCCTCCGGCAGGTACTCGCGGAGGACTTCGCCAGGGTGTGCAGGGTTATGCATCGCGCTCATCGTTGTCTGGTCCTAGTGGTAGTCAAGGTGGTCGACGAGTTCCACATCGTCTTCGACAAAACGGAAAACGACCCGCCAGTTACCGTTGACAGTGATCGAGAAGAAGCCCTTGAAGTCGCCAGTCAGTGGGTGCAACCGCCATCCCGGGGCCGCGAGATCGTCAGGCTTGGTTGCAGCATCCAGTGCGGTTAGCTGCAGCCGAAGCTTCGTCGCATGATGAGGCTGGATACCGGCCTTGGTACCCCGCCCGAAGTACGCCTCGAGGCCCTTGTGCCGGAAGCTCCTGATCATGCGCCATCGTAATGCGACAAGCGACGCTTTACAAACTGCACGCACGCCCGGAGAGATGGCGGCCCCGCATCGCTCCCGGCCGTCTCACCGGTTGAGACGGTGAAATGAAAAAGGGCCACCTTTGCAGGAGACCCTTTTCCATTTCACTGGTGCGCCCGGAGAGATTCGAACTCCCGACCTTCTGGTTCGCAGGGGCACCCGGATTTTTGGCGTGTTTTTAAAATCAACAAGTTAGATGGCCCGCCCTCACATGACTTCCCGCCGAGACTTGCCGAGTCACGCCGAGTGGGAGTTCCACCCTACGCGCGTTACGGCGCCTATCCTGTTATCTCTTCATCGGGCTCGATTTGCGCCGCAGCGTCTGGTCCGACTGCGGCATCCTGGCTTGCGGCTTCGCCCGCGCATACTGCGACACTTGTGGTCACGACTTCCTAGTCGTCTTCTCCGGCAAGGGTCGCGGGCTCTGCCCGTCGTGCACGACCCGGCGCATGGCCGAGGCGGCCGCCCACCTCGTCGAGCACGTGTTCCCGCAGGTGCCGGTACGTCAGTGGGTGGTGACCTTTCCCAGGCGGCTGCGGTTCTTCCTGCACCGTGACTCGGTGCTTCTCGGCCGTGTGCGACGCAGCGTGCTGCGCACGATCGAGTCCGGCCTGCGACGCCGCCGCCCCGATGCGCCGCGCGCGGCTCGCATCGGCGCCGTCAGTTTCGTGCAGCGCTTCGGCTCCGCGCTCAACGCCCACACTCACCTGCACTGCTGCGTCACCGACGGCGTATTCAGCCTCGACTCTGCCGGCACGCCGCATTTCCACCCCGCCGCTGATCTCGATGCCGCCATGGTCAGCGTCGCGCAGCGGCGGGTTCTCATCGCACGCCGCCGTCTTCATCAAGGCCGCGGACCAACCCGGCCTCGAACGGCTGCTGCGCTACTGCGCCCGTCCCGCCTTCGCCAGTGAACGATTCTGCTGGGGCGGCTCCGACCAGCCCGTCCGCTACAGCCTGACCAAGCCCCTGCCCACCGGCCAGACCGAGCTCACCCTCACCCCGCTCGAGCTGCTCGATCAACTTTGGACGACGTGCCAGCGCCTGGATTGCACCAAGGCGCGAGAGGTTTTGCTGCGCGCTGTGGTCGGCTACTCGCTAACTAAGGAAGTGAAAGACTAGGTCTGGCGGCAGCGCAACGCAGATACGCGCGCCAGCCTCGGCAGCAACGTGACGCCGCTCGAGCCGCGCTGCGCGGCGGCGCTGTTGGAGCAGCCGCACTGGCATCGTCACTCCCCTGGAGCAGTGGCGACGGCGATCGGCCTAGCGGGCGGCGGTGCCCATGACCACGGTGAACGTTTGAATGAAATGGAAATCCGGGCGATCGAGCGCGAATTCCGCGCTATGCGGATCGCACAGGCGGGCCAGCTCCTCGTAGTCATCGCTCGACAGATAAGGGCGTAGTCGCTCTCCCCAGGTTCGAAGGAAGATGGCCTCGAGAAGATAGCTCCTATCTTCCGGACCGAGGGGGGATAAACGCTCGATCGTATACGTTCGGGCCGTGACGCTCTGCAGTCCGGCACGGCGTAACAAACCCGCGATCGCCCGCTGCGCTGTCAGATCTCGTTCGTTGAGCCGATAGCGCTCTCGATAGTAACGACGCACCGCTTCGGTGGTCAGGCGCTCGAGCCTCGCGTCCCATGCGAAGTACATGTCGGGTAACAACGAGCTCTGGCCGAGCGAGATGCGGCCGTCCGGTCGCAACCAAGTCGCCAGGCCTTTGACCGTATCGAGAGGCTCGTGGAAATGATTGATGGTGTTAACGCACCAGATGACGTCGAAGTCGGCGCGGGGCAGGTGTAGATCGCGGAGATCTCCCTGCAGTACCTGCACTGCGCTCGTGGCGGCAGTGCGGGCGGCGGCGACATGCGCGGCCGAGAGGTCGATACCGACCACGCTGCCGTTCGGCTCGACCGCTTGCGCAAACCAGTGCAATGCCTCGCCGGTGCCGCAACCGGCATCGAGCACGCGCATACCGGAGCGCAGGTTCAAGTCGGCGATCGCCTGGCGCAGCTCCGGCGCGGCGAAGGCGTTGAACAGCCTGAGTTTGTGCGAGTAATCCCGAGTTGCGGTGTCGCCAAGAAGCCCGGGTGATGGAGTGCTTGTATCGCGATTCACGGTAACCGACCTGCGCTACTGAAGGTACACTACGGGCCGGACCGATAATCAGGTTTCAGCCACTTACCACAGACGGCGAATCGCCTTGCGGCGGATGGTGGGCTTGATGCACAGGACCTTACAAGTGGCTCCGGCAGTACGGTCGTTGCCGTTGGTTACGCTGTATCTGACGGAGCGCTGCAATTCTCGCTGCGTGACCTGCGATTACTGGCGTTTCGGCCGCGTGGACATGACGCTGGAGTCGATCGCGCGCTGGCTGCCCGGTTTTGCGGCGCTCGGCACGCGTGTGGTTCTGATATCGGGGGGCGAGCCGCTCCTCAACCCGCAGTGGGTGGCTATTGCGCAGCTGTTGAAGTCGCAGGGCTTGAAGTTGTGGTTGCTGACCTCGGGTCTGTCCCTCGCCAAGCATGCCGAGCGTGTCTGCGAGTCGTTCGAGTCCGTCACCGTGTCTGTGGACGGAGTCCGGAGCGAAACCTATGCCGCCATTCGCGGCCTAGACGCTTTCGATAACGTGTGCGAAGGGATGCGCGCCGTTGCACGGCTCGGTACATCGGTGGAGATGCGCGTAACGGTTCAGCGAGCCAACTACCGAGAGTTGCCGCGGTTCGTCGAGTTGGCGCGCGATAACGGCGCGCGCCGGGTGTCCTTTCTCGCCGCCGACGTGAGCAATCCGCATGCCTTCGGTCGAAATTTGCCCGATGGATTCGCGGGCGACATTGCACTGCAAGCGATTGACTTACCCGAGCTCGAACATATTCTCGACACAATGGAGCACGAGCAAGCGGAGGATTTTCGCTCCGGATTCATCGCCGAGAGCCCTCAAAAGCTGCGCCGCATCCTGGATTACTATACGGCGATCTGCGGCCGTGGCGCTTTTCCCCCGGTGAAGTGCAATGCGCCGGAGTTCTCTGCGGTGATCGAGGCAGGCGGGCGGCTGAGGCCGTGCTTCTTCATTCCCGGGTCCGGGCTGACGGCCGGCGACGATCTGCAGCAAGCAGTTAACGACGGGGCGATGACGAGCTTGCGTGCTGACATTCGCGATCAACGCCGCGCCGAGTGCGTGACCTGCGTCTGCTCGATGTGGCGTGATCCACGATCGTTCTCGGCAGCCTGGTGAGATCCCCTGTGACGAGGGACAAGGCGCTGAACGACTTGGACGAACCCGAGCGACTGCAAACCGGCCCGTTCGACGACATGGCTGCGGCCTACGACGCGTCGTTCACGACGACGGCGTACGGCAAGCGCCTGCGTGCATTGGTCTGGGAGCGCCTGGACGCGGCATTCGGGACGTCGCAGCACGTTCTCGAGATCGGCTGCGGTACGGGCGAGGATGCCGTGCACCTCGCCAGTCGAGGCGTCCGTGTGCTCGCGACGGACTCGTCGATGCCGATGCTGCGTGTGGCAGCCGAGAAAGCGGAACGCGCCGGCTGCGCGGAGCGCATCGTGTTTCGTTGTGTGCCCATGGAAAGGCTCGGCGCCGAGTTGTCCGGCGAGCGCTTCGACGGGGTGTACTCGAACTTCGGCGCGATCAATTGCGCGCCCAGGTTGGATGTCGTCGTTGCGGAGGTCGCGTCTTTGCTCGACCCAGGCGCGCGCCTGGCCTGGGTCGTCATGGGGCGGCATGTCCCCTGGGAGTGGGCCTGGTTTCTAGCGCGCGGCGACCGACAAAAAGCCTTCCGTCGCTGGCGCAAGGGCGGTGTGAGCTGGAAAGGGCTGCAGGTTACTTATCCGACGCCGGCAGAGTTGGAGCGGATGCTCATCCCGTATTTCGCGCCGCTGCGCCGTCGCTCGCTTGGTCTCGTGCTGCCGCCGAGCTATGCCGCAGGCTCGCTCGAGGGCTCGCCGCGTCTCCTGGCCGCGCTCACACACGTCGAGCGCGCGGCGCAACGCTGGCAGCCGCTGGCTGCGCTCGCTGATCACTACATCCTGGAGGCCCGGCGACTGCCGGCGGGCGATGGTTGACACGCGACCGCTCCCGTCGCTGCTCGCCGAGCACCGGCCGGGCCCGTTGGGTCAATTGCTCGGCAGGTTGCTCGGCAGTGCCTACAGGCTCTCGGGCAAGCACCGCTACGACCACTTCCGGCTCGAGCACGTCGGTGACATGCCGATCCTCGTGCTGCCGACCGTCGCCAATCCGAAGGTGCTGCGTACGGGTGCGTTTTTCGCGTCGCAGCTCGACGGTCGTCTCATCCCCGCCGCTGCCAGGGTCCTCGACTTGGGCACGGGCTCCGGCGTTTGCGCGCTGTTCGCGGCCCGCCACGCCCGCCGGGTCGTGGCCATGGACATCAACCCGTCCGCCGTGCGTTGCACGGCCATCAACGCGTTGATGAATGGCCTCGATGAGCGCATCGATATTCGCCAGGGCGACTTGTTCGCACCTGTGGCGGGCGAGCGGTTCGACCTCGTGTTGTTCAACCCGCCGTTTTTGCTCGGCGTGCCGAAAGACGCTCGCGACGCGGCCTGGCGCTCGAATGACGCGGCCGCGCGCTTCGCGGCCGGGCTCACCGAGCATCTCGCGCCGAACGGTACAGCGCTGATTTTGCTGTCTTCGTTTGGCAATGCCTGCGCGCTTTACGAGGCGGAGTTGCGTGCGCACGGGTTTCTGCTCACGGTCTTTGCCCGCCGGCGATTCATCAACGAGACCCTGACGATTGTGCGCGCGACGCTCGACGCCGCGCGCGATCTCGCGGAGGCGCCGAGCCGTGCGTAACGAGGACCGCGGTCGGGTGCTGTTGGTCAACCCGAAAATCACGGCGCGGCGGCACGCACGCTTCCCGCTGTCGATCATGTCGATGGCAGCGGCGCTCGAGGACCGCTATGACTCGACCCTGATCGACGGCAACGTCGATGCTGCCGCCGTGCGTGCCGCCTGCGAAGCCGTGCAGGCGCTGCCGTACGCCGCGGCCGGCGTCAGCGTGATGGGCGGGCCCCAGGTGGCGACGGCCATCGAGATCTCGCGCGCCTTGCGCACGGCGAGGCCCGACTTACCGATCGTCTGGGGCGGCTACTTTCCGACGTTGTATCCTGGTGTGGCGCTCAATAGCAGCTACGTCGACTTCGTCGTGCGAGGTCAGGGCGAGGACACGTTCCCGGAGCTGTTGGGCACTCTCGCCAGTGGTGATCGCGAGAGGCTAGCGCAGGTCGAGGGCTTGAGCTGGCGGAGGAACGGCGTCGCCATCCACAACCGCCAGCGCGCGTTCGCGCGTCGGCACATTGCGCCCGCGCTGCGGTACGACCGGCTGCCGGACGCCAGGTCGTACCTCGTCAAGACGTTTCTCGGCCAACGCACGGCGGGGCACCAGGCAGCGCTCGGCTGTCGATTTCGATGCACTTTTTGCGGCGTCGCGGCGATGTTCGAGGGCGCGACCGCGGTGCCGCCGGCAGCACGGCTCGACAGCGATCTCGCCTTGCTCACGCAGATGGGCGCTGACTCGATCCAGTTCTACGATCACAATTTCTTCGACCGCGAGGAGGACATGGTGCCGCTGCTCGAGGTGCTCGCTCATCACGGGCTGCCATGGTGGTGCTATGCGCGCGCTGATGCGCTCGTGAACCTCTCGCCCGCGTCGTGGCGCCTGGTCCGCCGGAGCCGCCTGCGCATGGCGTACATCGGCGCCGAGACGCCGAACGATCGGCTCCTCAAGTCGATCCGCAAGGGAACCCGGTCCGAGCAGACGCTCGAAGTGGTAGAGGTGTGTCGCGCCAACGGCGTGATTCCGGAGCTTTCGTTCATGGTGGCGCCACCAGAAGACCCGGAGGGCGAAACCGAGCGCACGTTCGACTTCATTCGCCGAGTCAAGCGCGTGAATCCGGACGCGGAGATCATCATCTACATCCACACGCCGCTGCCTGAGGGCAGCGTTCCGGACGCGCAGCGGCTGAAGCTCACCCCGCTGCGCGACGTGCACGGCGCGCCTGTAGAGTTTCCGAAGACGCCCGAGGAGTGGACCGAGCGCCAGTGGGTCGATTATGCCTGCCATGCCGATGCTCCGTGGCTCAGCGACCGGCTGCGGCGGCGCATTCGCGATTTCCGCACCGTGCTGCGGTGCCGCTTCCCGACCGTGCAGGACACGCGATCGCCGAACTGGGCCAAGGCAACGTTACGCGGGCTTGCGAGCTGGCGCTACGCGCTGCACCGCTACGAGCGGCCGTGGGAGCTCACAGTGTCGCAAAACCTCATCGGCTTGCTCGATCCGCGTGATACGAGCATTTGAGCTCCCGGGTTCCCGAGGTGCACGTCGTACAGATAAACTTTTTCGCCGATCCGAAGTGCCGGCCTCCCGCAGCGCTGCTGCGCGAATGGCACTCGCTCGTCGACGTCGCAGCGGCGGCGACTTCTGCGGGCGCACGAGTCACGGTCGTCCAGGCTAGCCTGGTCCCGGACGAGACCGTGCAGTCCGGCATTGCGTTTCACTTCGTCGCACCGTCCGTCACGGGTGCTCCGCTTGCGCGCGCCGGCGCGTTTCGCGCGCTCGTACGCGACCTCGCGCCCGACCTGTTCCACGTACACGGCCTCGGCTTCCCGCGCGACGTGCTCGAACTGCGCAAGATCGCACCGAGCGTGCCGATCCTGATCCAGGATCATGCCGATCGCATGCCGAGGTTCTGGCGCCGCGCGATCTGGCGCCGAGGCGCCGCGGCCGCAAGCGGCGTCTCATTCTGCGCCCGCGCACAGGCCGAGCCTTTCCAGCGTGCGCGGCTGCTGGCGCCTGGCGTCGGAATCTTCGAGATCCCCGAATCGACGAGTAACTTCGTCCCCGGAGACGCCATTGCAGCCCGCGTCGAGACAGGAATAGACGGCTCTCCGGCAGTGCTCTGGGTCGGCCATCTGAACGCCAACAAGGACCCCTTCACGGTACTCGAAGGCGTGAGCGCCGCCGCGCGCGACCTGCCGGGTCTTCGGCTCTGGTGCTGTTTCGCCTCCGCTCCGCTGCTGTCGGCCGTGGAGGCTCGCGTGGCCGGCGATCCGCTGCTCCGCGAGCGCGTGCACTTGCTGGGACGAGTGCCGCACGAGCGCGTCGAGCGCCTCATGCAGGCAGCCGATCTCTTCGTGCTCGCCAGTCATCGCGAAGGCTGCAGCTTTGCGCTGCTCGAGGCGATGGCGACGGGGCTTACGCCAATCGTCACAGACATTCCCGCGTCGCGGGCTTTAATCGGCAATAACGCCATCGGCACCTTGTGGCGCTGCGGAGATCCGCAGTCGCTGTGCAGCGCGCTGCGGCGCGGCGCCGCGGAGCTGGCCTCGCGTCCGCGGGTGCGGGTCCGTGCCCACTTCGACCGGGAGCTCTCCAGCGCGGCGCTCGGGCGAAAATTACTTGCGGCCTACCGCTCAATCGTCGAGCAGCGGCCGCGTGCCGCAGCGGGCGTGGTGCCGCCGTGAGCCGCAGCGGCGGCGCGACGGGCTCGGCGCTCGATCTGGCGCGGCGGATCTGGCGCCTGTTCGACGCCGCGCAGAAGCGCGAATGCCTGTTCGTCGTGCTGATCTCGGTCATCTCGGCCTGCGTCACGCTGGCCGGGATTGCCGGGATCGCGCCGTTCTTTGCCGTTCTCGCGAATCCGACCGTGATCGACCAGAGCCCGGCGCTGGCCTGGCTTCAGCAGGCGCTCGCGATCGAGACGCCACACGGCATGCTCGTCTGCCTCGGCGTCGCGTTCATGGCGTTGCTGCTGCTCACCAATGTCACCGACTACGTGGCGCTGCGATCGATCGGGCGGTTCTACGAAGGTGTCGGCGCCCGGCTGCACACGCTGCTGTTTGATGAATATCTCCATCGGGACCTCGCCTACCACCGGCGCAGCAACAGCGCGGCACTGACGACGCGCGTGGTGCTGGACGTCAATCGCACGGTCAGCGGCGTCATTCAAGGCGGGCTCACGATCATCGGCGGCATCGTCAGCATCGTGTTGATCCTGGGCGCCGTCGTCGTCGTCAGTCCCGTCATCGCCCTGGTCGCGGCCCTGCTGCTCGGCGCGAGCTACACGCTCATCTATGTGCTCGTACGCCGCAGACTGATCCGCAACGGCGCCATCGTCACGCGGCACTCGCGCATGCGCGCGAAAGTCATTGCCGAGAGTTTCGCCGCCATCGAGGACGTCATCCTGTTCCGCGGCCAGCGCGATCTGACGGCCCGCGTGACCCGTCATTCAGAGGCCCTCGCGGTAGCCCAGGCCGGCACGCCGGCCATCGCAGCCAGCCCCAAGTACGTGCTCGAGTGCGTGACCGGAGCCGGGTTAGTGACGGCGGCACTATGGATCCACGGCGGGACCGGCGCCGGTGACTGGCTGCCGCAGCTCGCGTTTCTCGGCCTGGCAGCCTACCGGCTGCTGCCCGCTTTCCAGAGAGTGTTTGCAGCGTACGCGCGCATCCGGGCGGATCGAGCCGGCTTCGACAATATCGCCGACGACCTAGATCGCGCGCGACTACGGGCCGCAGGGCTGCGGCCTGCGGTTGCCGGTGGCGCGTGGCGAGGACGGCCGCGACGGTCGATCCGCCTCGTCGACATTTCTTACCGGCATTCAGCGGGGCGTGCCGGCGGTGTCAGCGGCGTCTCGCTGGAGATTCCGGCCGGCACTCTGGTCGGTCTCGTGGGGCCGAACGGCGCCGGCAAGACCACGCTTGCGGGAATCATTCTCGGACTGCTTCAACCCGACACGGGATACGTCGAGATCGACGGCGAAACGCTCGACGATGGAAACCGGGACTCGTGGCTCGATGCTGTCGCGCACGTCCCGCAGCAGATCGTGCTCATGGATGCCACCATCGCGGAGAACGTGGCTTTTGGCATCTGTCCTGACGACGTCGACCTCGAGCGCGTCCACGAGGCTACGAGCCGCGCGCAATTGGGACCCGTCATTGCCGCGCTGCCCG
>Ga0315276_10007408_pt1 | contig 10169 bp, 7 predicted proteins | sample YL17G05_0_MG_FD_204542 | JGI IMG/M metagenome (GOLD analysis project Ga0315276, IMG submission 204542) | Sediment microbial communities from Yellowstone Lake, YNP, Wyoming, USA - YL17G05_0 | ecosystem: Environmental > Aquatic > Freshwater > Lake > Sediment | place: USA: Wyoming | collected... | reverse complement strand
CAGGTCGTGAAGGTGGCGGATGCGTGATTGAGTCCGTGAAGTGGACGGATGGAAATAGCCCAGCAGTTTAGACGATAGGAAACATTTAGAGCGGTCTCCGCTTGCCTGCCGCTCGCAGGTTAACAGATCCCCCGCTATCAGACCCCGTGGGCGCCCCCTCCGACCAGTACCGCGCCCCGGCACAGCTATCCCGGTCTGCCGGGCTGGGGCGCGAAATCAACGGCCGCCGTCCTCGCGCGATTCGGGAAGCTCGAGGCGATCCCGGCGGACTGGCGCGAATGGCGCGTCAACGCCCACAACGCCGCCACGCCGGCGGCGACGCTCGAGCGCGAGCGCGACCGCGCGTGGCTGTTCAGGGATCTGGCCACGCTGCGCACCGACATCCCCGTGTTCGACTCCGTGGACGACCTGCGATGGAGGGCGCCGGCCAGGCGGCCTGGTCAGTACCGCGAAGAGCTGTTTTTCAGATGAGACTCAGATTGTCCCAATCCGGATGTTGCCGATGAACATCCTGTCATTCGCCGAGACGCCCGTCAGCTCGAACGACATGGCGTCGAACTGGAGGCCGGGAGGTACGCCCTTCTCGTACTCGGCAACTTTGGTGTGGCCGATGAACACCTGCAGCAGGTCGCCGTTCTTCTTGAGCGTCACCGTGATGCGGTTGTTCACGGCATCGCTCGAAAATCCCGGCGCTCGCACAAACTTCGACCCGCTCAGGTACCCCTGCACGCCCGGGAACTGGGCCTCGATGACGACCTCGCCGTCTCTTCCGCCGAAGCCGGGACGAATGCGCAGGCTGAGGAACGACTCCCCCGTCCCGGCCGTCGGCTTTCCGGACAGCTTGAACGTCATGCCGTGGGCCCCCCACGTGTAGTTCTGCGCGGCGACCACGTCGTAGCTCACCTCGAAGTCACGCGGCAAGGGTGTCTTCATCCCCGTGGGCGTCAACCGGAAGCCGCTCATCGAAGCCCAGTGCCCGCCCAGTCCCTTGAATTCCGTGACGACGCTTGAGGCGCCGGTGTTATCCAGGGTGCTTTTCCAGTTGAGTGGCTTCTTGCCCGCGGCCCCCGAAGAGAAGTCGTCGAAGAAATGCACCGTGGGATCCGCCGCGTTCTTCCTGGCCGCCTCGGATGGCTCGGCGACGCCGGCCGGCTCGATGAACGACGGGGATCGGAGGGGCGTGTACGGTTGCCCCTTCACCTTGCCGGGATCGAAGAAGTAGTTGTAGATGTACTCGACGTTGACGTTGTTGAGGATGGCCTCGTGCAAGCTCCGGCTTACAGGCTGGTTCAACTGCGCCGTCCAGGACATGACGATCCACTGGGGCGCGTCGGTCTTGCAGAGTTCGGCCAGCCGGGGATCGATCGTGTAGACGGGCAATCTCATCGTCGTGCCCCCGGTGCGCTCGAACACATCGGGATAGTTCTCGAGCATCACGTCAGGTTGGTCCGTCGCGATCTCGGCAGTTTCCTGCAGGCGGTCCTTGTACTTCTCCCGGTTCTTTTCGAGCACCGCCCTCCGCTTCGCGGTAAGTTCATCGGCGATTTTCATCCAGATGTCGATCCGCTTCTGATCTCCTTGCTGCGCCTGGGTGATCCGTGTCTTCTCCTCGCTGCGCCAGCGACCAATGGCCATGTCCACGGCGGCGAGGTATTCCCCTTTGGTGATCGTCACGAACGGGAGTCGATGATCCTTGGACAGCAGGACGTACTTGCGGTTGCCGGTCGCGGAGTTGCGCATGAAGAAGGCGGGAAACTGTCCCAGCACCGGATGGCGTGAGACGTCGGCCGCTTTCTCGAGTTCGTCGCCGTATCCCTGCTGCGCGAAGGTCGGCAGCGTGAAGTAGGAGTGCTCCGGTGTGCTGATGGCGTTCGCGGGAATCCCGTAGAACCCGTTGGCCTCGATGGTCCAGACGTAGTGGCTGTTGGTCAGGGGCTCGAGCTTCTTGTTCACGCCGTATTTCAATTCGATGTAGAGCTTGGCGAATGCCCCGTAGCTCTGGGGCAACGCGGCCGTGTTCTGGTTGTAGGGGCCCAGCTTTTCAGACACGGTCTGGCGCACGTCACCCAGGGCACCAGTCGGCAGATAGCTGGCCTGCATCCAGTTGGCAAACAGCTGGGCGATGGAGAGCTGCGCGGGCGAGTACACCCGCTGATCCACCTTGATCGGCAGCGTCGCGCCTTTGTAGTCGTAGATCTTGATCCACCCGAGCACCTGGTCCTCGATGGACACCGGATGGATGGCCTGGGCCGAGGGGGCCGTCCCAGACAGCGACAACAGAATGGCCAGCGAACCGATCAACGTGGCATGTGCTCTCATGGCGGCCCTCAGAGGGCGACGCCGAACGTGACTGCCGCCCTTATCGAGAGCGTACGGGCCGGGGGTGGGTTAGTCAATGAACAACAGGAGACATCGACGACCTGAGCCCGAGATGTTGGTTCGCAGCGCCCGAGTGTACCCGAGACGGGTCGATCCTATGTGGGGCCGGCGAGTGAGCCGACACGGGCCTCGCGAATGCCCATGGCGAGAGGATAGGAAGCATGAGAGCGGACACCGTCGGCCCCGGGCACAGCTCCGGCACAGGGCCGATGATGGCGGCTCGAAGGAGGCGATGCCGCCGGAAGGATCAGCGTGGTTGCCGAGTGGGAAGTGCTCGGTACGGCGCGAAGTCATCCCAGAGCTTCTGCACGAGCTTTGGAGAAAGCACTTTGACCTCCGACTTGTTCGGCTCCTTCTCGCTGAACAACACCAACTTGACCACCCCGCACGTCGGGTCTATCGCGTCTGCCGCGAAGGTGTAGAAGCCCTCATATGTCACGTCATTGCGCTTGCGTTGAACGGCCTGTCAATTGGCTCTCTGGAACCTATCGGCGAGCCCGTCTGTCCCAGTAATCAACTGATTCCCGAGACACCCCGTTCGCCGGCTGGCGGCTGCTATTCCCACGGGAGTCTGGGCGAAACCAGGCCGCCCTGCGCCGGGGTTTCTTGCGACTGGACAGCCGAGCCGGGCGGTCGGGATCGCGCGGCCAGGAATCCGGGATGGTCCGGGCCACCGTCAGCCGGCCGCCGGACATGGTAAGGTTCACGATCGAGACGTGGCCATGTCGCGTCGCGGCTATGGCGTCAAGCCGGCGGGGGAGAGTGGCGCTCCTCGAAGAACTTCGGACTCAGGTCGCGGTTCTGGATGACAGATTGCGCTCGAGGTCGGCGTTTGTCGCCGCCACAATTCTGACGGCGACACGCTGCGGCGTGGCCTCGCCAAGCGGGTGAATCTCCTTCGAGTCCAGAAACCTGAGCAGCAGCGTCCCTCCCTCGGCTGCTCGAATCACGCTCCTGAAAGACTCGACCGCCCCGGTGAAGGCGCCCCGGTGGATGACGTTGGCGACCACCTCCTTGCCCGTGCCGCTTTCCCCAGTGAGGAGAATCATGATGTTCAGCGGCGCGATCCGCTTGACTGTTTCCAGCATGGTGATCATGGCTGGCGAACGGAACACGCCGAACTCGTCATCGGCTGCGTCCGCCGTCTCAGATCGCGCCTCATCCGCTGACGACCCACCGAGACGACGTGCGGGAGTGAGCAACGCCGAGATCAGCCTCCACAACGTTCCACAGGAGATCAAGCATTCGCACGAGTCCTTTGGCGTCACCAGCAGGTCGTAGGCGTGCCCGTGCCTGGTGCCGAGGGCCAGCCGAAGAGGGCTCAGCTCCGAGGCGTTCGCCTCACCACCAGTGGCCGGCGATTCCCCGTCGAAGTAGCTCGTGACCACTGTCGGGGCGCCACTTCTTCCCTGCCGTGCGACACGTCCGGATCGGATCCAGCCGAGGGTGGTGTTTCAACTCTCCAGTTCCCGGTGCTGGTGTTCTGTAGAGACCAGCCCAACTGCAGAGAGTTGGTGCGCAGCGTAGCAAAGAAAGACGAGAGGGCTGCGCGTGGAAGGCACTCGAAGACAGGCAGCCTCAAGTTACTTCTTTCCGGTGGAGGATGAGGCGCTTGAGTTCCTCGAACCAGTGCAGGACCGAGTCAGTTGGAGCGAGTCATTTTTCTGCCAAAAGTCTAGGCCAGTTCATAATCACGCTGATTGGTGGATCGTTCGTGACGTCCGACTTGACGGCAACCAGAAACCGCTGACCGTCGTGGTCGGCTTTGTACACATTGTGACTCCCCGCCATGATGTCAATGGTTCTCGGTATTCGGAAGAGGTTGGTCTGGGTTCCCAAATCGATGCTGGAGCCCTGGCCACCGAAGGGAACGGCCACCAATGGCCCCTCAGCGGAAATAAAGTAGAGTTCAGTGCCATCGCCCTTCCACTCGGGATGAGTTCCACCCGCCGACGACACCCGGCGGCGCGGTTGACCGGACGGGAACGCCGCAACCCAGACCTCGGGTCGGCCTGTCTGATCTGTCACATATGCCAGCCACCGGTCGTCCGGGGCAAGCCTGCCGCCGAATTCATTGGAACTCGTGTTCAAGTCCAAGCGGGTAACACGCTTGTCTTTGATCTGTAACACCGCGAGATCGACGCCGGAATCCGCATTCCAGTCTTCGTAGACAAGCTGATCGCCAGAGGAAGTCCAACTCTGCGCAAGCTGATTACGAGACGGATCCGTCAGCCTCACAGGGCTATCAGCAGGTCTGTCTGCATCGGCAAGATACAGGGTGCCAGCGCCAGAATGCAGGAACACCAGCCGTTTGCCGTCAGGCGTCCAAACCGGCACGGTGCCCCTCATGTTGAACCTTAGAGGAAAGCCACCTTCATCGCCGGCGGCAAGATCATGGACCCATAAATCGATACCATCTTTGCCGACCTGAGCTGACACAACTTTGGATCCGTTCCGGGAGAGATCAAAACCGTCGTAGACGGCCGGTGAGCCTACTAAACCCAGGCGATTGCCCTTGCGATCCATCCATTGCAGTTGTGCCGCCTGCTGACTCAGAGATTGCGTCCAGTATGCGAGAACGCCCGTGTGGGAAACGGAGAACGGAGCCACTCCCGACCCGACCGCCGGCAGACCGCCCACGACTCGCCGGCGTTCCCCCATCAGGTGGCGGGTGGTCTCATCGAACGGATGCGCCCACAGCACCATGTTTTCCACGTAGAAGAGATACCCCGGCACGTATCGTATGGATGAAGTCTGGCCCGGCATCTCCATCACAAGGGTTCGTTGTCCGCCGACGATAGAATCCAGATAGACACGGGTAAGGTTACTCCGTGCGACATAGAGAAAGTGCCTGCCGTCGCTCAGGAACTGTGGCCATCGATGCGCGCCCTCTTTCGTGGAGGCATCCAGGCTGGTGAGCTGCGAAGGCTGTCCGCCCTGGACAGACACACGGAAGAGCGCTCCATTCAAACCGGTATAAAGGATGACATCGTCACCCCAGGCTGCCCAGGATATGCCAGCCGTGTAACTCCTGAAGGGACTGATCGTCTCGGGAGCACCGCCTGGAATCCGGACACGATACCAGACGTTCATGGCCTGGAATCCAAGCCACTCGCTGGTTGGAGACCAGAATGGGGCCACCGCATCTTCCGTTCCAGGAATGGCCTGAGCAGCCTCCGACCTCATTGGCCGAACCCAGAGCCGACTGCGGCCGTCGTCAGTAGTGGCAGTGAACGCAAGCCAGCGCCCGTCCGGAGATACAGCGAACGGCACGATCCATCCCCCCGAATAGAGCGACGTGCCCTCTGGAGGAGATATCGAAAAGCGCACCAGATCACTAATACCAGTGGGCCCAGGGTGTTGGACAGGTAAAGGTGGCCACGGCGACGCCCAACGCTCGAGGAACACGCCGCTGGCCGCGCCGACGCCGAGTGCGCCAATCACCGCAGCCGCCAGCTGCCACACCGCGCGCTGGCGCCGGCCGCTGACGACCGCGGCGCCGCCCTTGCCGGTCGCGCCCGAGCCCGCAGCCAGCCACCGCAGTTCGTCCGCAACGTCCGCGGCGGTCTGCCAACGGGCATCCGGGTCCTTCTGCAGGCACTTGCGGACCAGGCGGTTGAGCGCGGGCGGCGTCAAGGGCTCGAGGGTCGCCACCGCCGGCGGCTCCGCATTCATGATGTTGCCAATCAGGCTCGCGGCGCTCGTCCCCCCGAAGGCCCGCTTCCCCGTCAGCATCTCGTAGAGCATCGCGCCCAGCGCCCACAGGTCCGTGCGCGCGTCCGCCGGCTTCCCCTCCACCTGTTCCGGCGCCATGTACTGGAGCGTGCCGACGATGGTGCCCTCGGCCGTCAGCGGCGCGCATTGCGTGGGCATCGACGCCAGATGCCCGGCGGCTGGCTCTGCTCCATGGCTTTTCAGTTTCGCCAACCCGAAGTCGAGGAGCTTGGCCCCGGCCTTCGTCAGCATCACGTTGCCGGGCTTCAGGTCGCGATGGATGATCCCTTGTTTATGGGCGGCGGCGAGCGCGTCAGCGATCTCGGTCGCGACACCAAGCGCCTGGTCCAGAGGCAGGCGGCCCTTGTCCAGGCGCGCGGCGAGCGACTCGCCGGAGAGGTGCTCCATCACGAGGTAGTGGACAGGGGCTGGGGACGGATGACCAGGGGCTGGGGACTGGGCGCCAGGCGCTAGGGCTTCAGGACCCGACGGCGCGCCCTCGCCAACATCGAACAGCATACAGATGTGCGGATGGCTCAGGCCGGCAATCGTCTTCGCCTCGCGCTCGAAGCGCGCGCGGCGTTCCGGGTCGGCGCTCAGCTCAGTGGGGAGAATCTTGATCGCGACCGTGCGATCGAGGCGGGTGTCGCGGGCCTTGTAGACGACGCCCATTCCGCCTTCGCCCAGCTTCTCCAGGATCCGATACGGGCCAAGCATCATCCCGATCACGGTCGACTCCTGGTCTTGGCTTCGGCGAGACCTCGCCGTAGCCTGGGCGAAGGCGGGTAGTTCGTTCATGTTCCACCCAGGAGCGAAGGCGGGCCCCCGGCGCCGATCAGGGCGACGATCTCGTATGGGCCGAGATGACTGCCTGGTCCGAGCGTCATGCGAAGCTCCCCGCGATCAGGGTGTCAACGCGCGGCTCAGCCGGTACGAGGGCCGGGGAGTACAGGCGATGAACGGTCACCCAGGGGTCGTTCACGGCGAGGGCGTCCTCGACACGGCGCAGCGCCTGGTCCGTTTCACCGCGCGCGAGGTGCGCCCAGGCCAGGAACATCGGCGTCACGTAGCCAGCCTCCGCGCGCTGCCGCAGCCGCTGGAACAGGTCCTCGCCGCGCTCGCGGTCGCCGAGCAGATGACAGAGGCAGACGAGATTCGAGAGCGTGATGGAGCTGCCCCCTGACAGGTCGAGGGCTTTCTCCGCCTCCAATCTTGCCTCGGCGAGGCGCCCCCTGACGCCCAGGCAGGCACTAAGAAAGTAGTGGGGCATCCAGAGGTGCGGGGTCCGGGCGATCTGCTCTTCGAGCGTGCGGAGTCCCTCGGCCGGCTGACCCGAGAAGAAAATTACCGCGCCGGCCCACGTGTGCACCGCCGGCGAGAGCGGGTCGAGGCACAGCGCCAGGCGCGCCCGGGCCACGGCTTCCTCCCCGCTCCCCTGTGCCATGAGGAACAGGGCGAGGTAGGTCTGGGCCAGCGCGTCGTTCGGGGCGAGTTCCGCGGCCCTGCGCAGGCTGCGTTCGCCGGCGACCCAGTCACGTTCTAGGAATGCTCGAGAATGACCCATGACGCTGTGGGCGTGCGCCAGGTTCGGATCGAGCGCGAGCGCCTTCTCGGCGAGCGGGATGGCCTGCGCCAGCGCCTCCGCGGCCGGCTGATCCGCCCACCAGCTCGGGGATGTCACCGAGTCGGCGAGCTGCGCGTAGGCCGGCGCGAACTCCGGGTCGAGACGGATCGCCTCGCGGAACAGCTCCCGGCAGCGCGCGAACCCCTCGGGAGTCATCGTGTTCCACTCGAACAGGCCCTTGAGGTAGGTGTCGTAGGCCTCGATGTTGTACGTGCGACGACGGACGATGGATTCCCTCTCCCTGGAAAGGAGCTTCACCTTCAGGTGCTCGACGATAGCGAGGGCGATCTCGTCCTGTATCGCGAACACATCCTCGAGCCGGCGGTCGAAACGCTCCGACCACACGTGATAGCCGTCAGCCACGTTGATCAGCTGGGCGGTGACTCGCAGCCGATTCCCGGCCTTGCGCACGCTGCCCTCCAGCACGGCGCTGACATCGAGGCTGCGCCCGATCTCACGGATGTCCTGAGCGCGGCCCTTGAACGCGAACGATGAGGTCCGGGCCACCACCCGCAGCCCCTCCACGTGGGCGAGCGCATTAATGATCTCCTCGGCCATCCCATCGCAGAAGTACTCCTGCTCCGGATCGGCGGAGAGGTTGACGGGCGGCAGCACCGCTATGGAAGGAGGCTGGTGCGAAGGACGCACTCGATTGGCCGTGCCTGCTTGTTCTTGCGGCTGCGCCACGGCCCGCAGGGCGAATGCCACGTCCCGGGCGGTGTCGAACCGCTCTTCCGGACGCTTTTCCAGGCAGCGCAGGACCACGAACTCGAGCGCCGTCGGCACGTCCGACCGGCGGTCGGCAAGCGGTGTAGGGTCGCGTGTAAGGATGGCGGCCACTGTGTCGGCGGCAGTGGATCCGGCGAACGGCCGCTCCCCGCTGAGCATCTCGTAGAGCACGCAGCCGAACGCGAAGATGTCGGCGCGGTGGTCGACCTCGTGGCCCCTGATCTGCTCCGGAGACATGTAGGCCACGGTGCCCATCACCAGACCTGGCTGCGTGGCGCCCGCCACGGTCGAGGCTGCGGCGGCCTCTTGTGGCGGGCGCAGCAGCTTGGCGAGGCCGAAGTCGAGGATCTTCACGCGGCCATCCCGGGTGACGAAGACGTTCTCGGGCTTCAGGTCGCGATGGACGATACCCTTCTCGTGGGCGGCGGCCAAGCCGTGGGCCACCTGGGTCGCCATGTCGACGGCAGTGCGCACGGGAAGGGCGCCGCCCTGCAGATGTGCGCGGAGCGGCTCGCCCTCGAGCAGCTCGGTGACCAGGTAGGGGGCACCCTCGCGGGTGCCGACGTCGTGGACGACGAGGATGTTGGGGTGATTGAGCGCGGACGCGGCGCGGGCCTCCTGCTCGAAGCGGCGCAGACGGTCTGGATCGTCGGCGAACTCAGCCAGCAGCACCTTGACTGCCACGTCGCGGCCCAGGCGCGTGTCGCGGGCCTTGTAGACCTCACCCATGCCCCCGGCGCCAATCAGGCCGAGGACTTCGTAGGGGCCCAGCCGCGTGCCCGCAGCCAGGGACATGGTCGCTCCTGGCGCGCATTATACGCCGCGTCGTGCCTGTTCTGCTCCGGGCGCGAGAATCTGGGTAGGGTTGCCGAAGGCTGCCGATCTGGTGTCGCGCTCGGCTTCGCCATTCAGCGACTGCCGTGACTTTCGCCTCTGGCAGGTGTCTCAGAAGACGGATGTTTGTCGGTACACTTGCCGACTCGCGGAATCAGACGGAATTGTTCAGTCTTCATGAGTTCCCGCAGCCAAGATTCGGAGAGGTCCTATGAGACAGGAGGACACGCGTGTCGAGGCCTATCCAGACAGCGCGAGGCCGTATCCACGGCCCTTGCGTGACAGTCCGAGTCGCTTTGCCGCGAGGTCCATCCGGCCGTTCGTCGCGCGCAACGCATAGGTCAGCGCCGCAATCTCGACGTCCTGCGCGATCTCCGAGAGAGGCCGATCCACCCGCAGGCACAACGTCCGTGCGTCATCGCTGGTCACCGGTGGGGGAGTTTCGGGCTCCTCGAAGAACTTCGGACTCAGGTCGCGGTTCTGGATGACGGATCGCGCTCGAGGTCGGCGTTTGTCGCCGCCACAATTCTGACCGCGACACGCGGTGTCGTGGCCTCGCCAAGCGGGTGAATCTCCTTCGAGTCCAGGAACCTGAGCAGCAGCGTTCCTCCTTCGGCTGCTCGAATCACGCCCCTGAACGACTCGACCGCCCCGGTAAAGGCGCCCCGCTTGTGGCCGAACAAGTGGCTTTCAATCATGTCTCGCGGAACGGTCGCGCAGTTGAAGGCGACGAAGGGACTGCTATCGTCACCAACTGGCGCGTCAGGAGAAACTCGCCGAACTGCTGCAGGATCGCAGCACCATTGTGCGCAATCGCTGTCGCACGCGGGATGTGCCAGACGCGCCCACGTGTGAATTGACGACCACGCCGACGCCGGAGCAGTGCCGC
>Ga0315276_10007404_pt1 | contig 10171 bp, 9 predicted proteins | sample YL17G05_0_MG_FD_204542 | JGI IMG/M metagenome (GOLD analysis project Ga0315276, IMG submission 204542) | Sediment microbial communities from Yellowstone Lake, YNP, Wyoming, USA - YL17G05_0 | ecosystem: Environmental > Aquatic > Freshwater > Lake > Sediment | place: USA: Wyoming | collected... | reverse complement strand
TTCGACCGGATGACCAACGCGTGTTACGAATGCGGCGAGCCCGTCCCGGTTGCGGAAACGGACGCGTTCGCGCGGGCGGTGGCCGAGTGGCGCGAATCGCTCGGGGATGCGCAGTCCGGCAGGCCCCGTAGCAGGCCCCGTAGCCCGGGTTGAGCGCCAGCGAAACCCGGGGCCGGCACGTCTGTTGCAACAACCCCCGGGTTTCGCTGGCGCTCAACCCGGGCTACGGAGGGTGTTGCAACAACCCCCGGGTTTCGCTTGCGCTCAACCCGGGCTACGGGGCCTGCCACGAGGTTACGAGACTCACGGCTTGCGCACTGGAGGCAAGAGGTCATGCGTTCGCCTCTTGCCGCTGCCGTCGTTGCCCTCGCAACCGTTGCAATGCCGGCGGTCACCGGCGCGCCTGCTCATTCGACGCGGACGAGTCACAGTCTGGTCAACATGGCACGCGGTGAGCGTGTGCTGAGCATCCTCTCCGGCGACGGGCCACCGACCTGAATGTCGTGTGACATCAGAAAACGTGGGGTCTGCGGAGTATTTCGCCTCCGGTGCCCCAAGTGCGGGTCAGTGGTAGCCGCTGCCAGCGCGCACCTTGCCGCGGAACACCCAGTACGACCAGGCGGTGTAGGTCAGGATAATCGGCAGCAGGAAGAGCGTGCCGAGCATCAGGAAGGCCTGTGACTTGGGATTCGCCGCCGCCTGCCACAGGTCGATCGTGTACGGCACCACCATCGGGAAGATACTGATGCCAAGCCCCAGGTAGGCCATCGCAAAGATGGCCAGGGCGCCCAGGAACGGTGCAGCGTCCCGGCCGCGCGCCAGCGCACGCCACACCACCAGGAAGAGTGCGAAGGTCACGAGCGGCACCGGCGAGAGGAAGACGACGTTGGGCCAGCTGAACCAGCGCTCGCCGATCTGCGGCTGGGCGAGCGGCGTCCACACGCTCACCATCAGGACAAACGCAGCGACGCCGATCAGGAACGCGCGCGCCCGCGTGCGCGCCCATTGCTGCAGCCCGCCTTCGGTCTTCATCACCAGCCAGCAGGCCCCGAGAAGACCGTAGCCGGCAATGAGCCCGACTCCGGTGAGGACAGCGAACGGCGTGATCCAGTCGAGCGTGCCGCCCGCATATGCCCGGCCGTGCACCGGGATGCCCTGCACGAAGGTGCCGAGCACGATCCCCTGGGCGAAGGTCGCGACGAGCGAGCCGATGAAGAACGACCGGTCCCAATAGTGCCGGCGACGCGACATGTGCCGGAACTCGAAGGCCACGCCGCGGAAGATGAGGCCAATCAGCATGAACAGGATCGGGAAGTAGACCGCCGGAATGACAATGGCGAAGGCCAGCGGAAACGCCGCGAGGAGGCCGATGCCGCCGAGCACCAGCCAGGTCTCGTTGCCGTCCCAGATCGGCGCGACCGACGCCATCATGAGGTCGCGGCTCGCCGCATCCGGCGCGAACGGGAAGAGCAGTCCCACGCCGAGATCGAAACCGTCGAGCAGCACGTACATGAACACCGCAAATGCGAGGATCGCGGCCCACAGCGGAACGAGGTCGAGCGCCATGGCGGGCCTTCAGTGCGCGCGGGTCGCGGCGGACAGCGGCCGCGCCGGCGTCGCGACAGGCGGATGACCTTCGGGCGCTTCGTCGGGCGCGAATCCGCCGCGCACGAGTCGCGCCATGAAAACGAGCCCGGCCCCGAAGATCAGCACGTACGCGACCACATAGACGAAGAGGGAGACGGCGACGTCGCCAGCGGTCAGCGAAGGCGTCACCGAATCGCGGGTGCGCAGGAGGCCGTAGACGACCCACGGCTGTCGCCCGACCTCGGTGGTCACCCACCCTGCGAGCACCGCCAGGAAGCCCAGCGGCGCGCACAGGATCGTAAGGCGCTGGAAGGCGCGCGCGGTTTCGAGCCGCCCGCGCGACCATAGCCAGAGCGCGGTGACGGCCAGCGCGAGCATGACGACTCCGACGCCGACCATGAGGCGGAACGAGAAGAAGGGAACGGCGACCGGCGGTCGGTCCTCGGGGCGCCACGCCTTGAGCCCCGGCACCTCGCCGTTCGCATCGTGACGCAGGATGATGGAGCCGAGGAGCGGCACTCCGATCTCGAAGCGGTTCGTTTCCGCCTGCTCGTCGGGCCAGGCGAAGAGCACGAGCGGCATACGCGTCCGGGTCTCCCAGTTCGCCTCCATCGCGGCGATCTTCACTGGCTGGTGCGCGAGGGTGTTGAGGCCGTGGAGATCGCCGATGGCGACCTGCAGCGGAACGAGCAGCGCCAGGAGGCCGAAGCCCATCTTCTGCATGGTGAGGCTCTCGGGCACAAAGCGGTCGCGGCGCAGGTGAAACGCGGCGACGCCGCAGACCACGAGCGCCGTGGTGATGTAGAACGCGATCACGGTATGCAGCAGCCGGTACGGGAACGACGGATTGAAGATCACGCGCAGCCAGTCCTCAGGCACGAAGCGGCCGTCGACGATGACGTGTCCCACGGGCGTCTGCATCCAGCTGTTGACGGCGAGGATCCAGAACGTCGAGAACAGTGTTCCCGCGGCGACCATGATCGCCGCAAAGAGGTGCACCCAGCGCGGCACGCGCTCGCGCCCGAAGAGCAGAACGCCGAGGAAGCCGGCCTCGAGGAAGAACGCCGTCAGGCCTTCGTAGGCCATGAGCGGACCCACCACGTCCGCCGTGAGATCCGAATAGCGGCTCCAGTTGGTGCCGAACTGGAAGGGCATGACGATGCCGGAGACCACGCCCATGCCGAAGGACACGGCGAAAAGGCGCAGCCAGAATTGCGAGAGGCGCAGGAAGACCGGGCGGCCGGTGAAGAAGTGCGCGCCCTCGAGAACGGCGATATAGGAGGCGAGGCCGACCGTGAAGGCCGGAAGCAGGATATGCAGCGCCACGACCCAGGCGAACTGCAGGCGGGAAAGCAGCAGGGCGTCGAAATCCATCACGACCTCGTGGTCACGCGAGCTCCCGAATAGTACGCCGATCCGCCGCACGGGCAGGCGCGGGAAAGGATTCGTCATCGACCCTGACCGTCATCGGTGACCGCGGCCAAAGTGGGCTATTGGCCGGGTCAGACGGATTTTCAGATCAAGACCGTCAACGCGTGGATCGCGCTCGCCGAAAAGCGCAACGATGAGGCGGTTCAGCTGATGCGCGCCGCTGCCGAAGCGGAAGAGGCGAGCGACAAGCATCCCGTCACCCCAGGCAACGTCGTGCCGTCTCGCGAATTGCTGGCTGAGATGCTATTGACGCTCAACCAGCCGGCACCGGCACTGGCGGAATTCGAGCGCTCCTTGAAGCGCGATCCCAACCGCTTCCGAAGCCTCTACGGCGCCGCACTTGCAGCAGACGTGTCCGGCAACGCCAGCCGTGCGCGTGCGCATTACGCGAGGCTGCTGCAACTTGCCGCGGAGCGCGAAGTCGAGCGACCCGAGTTGAGCCGGGCAACGGCTTTCCTCGCGCCACGGTGAAGCATCGTCGGCGATCAGGGCCGCTCGCGGCCAGGACCACCCCGCCGGCGGGGTGAGGACCAGCGCAGCACCGGCGCCGGAGGTTGTCCGGTCGTCCAGCCGAAGGCGAAGAGCCCGGAGATCTCGATCAGGTGCGTCATCACCATCCTGGCATCGCGTTGCCCCGGCAGCGGCAGGATCGGACCGGGACGCCCGCAAGTCGAGCGAGATTCACGCGCCGCTACTTCCGGGTCTCGATCTGACCGTCGACGTGTCTGGCGAAGCGACCCTGCTCACGTGGGTGCACAGGGTCGCTGCGTTCCCAGGGCCACCCCCCAAACTCGGTTCTTCGATAGTCCAGAAACGCTTGTTGGACCTCGGCCTGGGTGTTCATCACAAACGGGCCATGCTGGGCTACCGGCTCGTTGATCGGCTTGCCCTGCAGCAGCAGTGCCTCGCCGGCCGCCTCGCCGTTGATCAATTCGACATCAAGCTGAGCACGCAGCTCGATCATCGATGACACGGGCACCCGTTGCCCTCCGAGGGTCAGGTTCGATCCGTTGAAGAAATAGAGCCGGCGCCGGGTGTGGATGCCGTGCGTCGCTGGCAGTGTCCACCGGGCGCCCGGCGTCAGCTTGATGGTCTGGATTGCAAGGTCTGCCTCGGGTTGCGCGGCCCACGACTTCGGGGGGGGTGCCGGTACGGCAAGTTCCCCCAAGCGACCGGCGATGCAGACCACCTCGGCCGAGGCGCCATCGGCATCGGTGAACACCTGCCGCGGAATGTTCTCGGACCACAACATCCTGAAGTGCGGCTCCACCATCTTGTCTTTCGCCGGCAGGTTGAGCCAGATCTGAAACAGTTCCAGCGGGTTCGGGTTGGCCCGGTCGAGAAGCGGAAACATCTCGGCGTGCACGATGCCTCGCCCGGCCGTCAGCCACTGCACGTCACCGCCGCCGAAGCGCGCTGCGGCGCCAAGGGAGTCGGAATGATCGATCAGTCCCCGTCGAACGATCGTCACCGTTTCAAAACCGCGATGCGGGTGCGCAGGAAATCCCGGCACGGTGGTGCCGTGATACATGCGCCAGCCATCCTTGCCGGCGAAGTCCTGCCCCAAGTCGCGGCCCGCGAGAGACTCGGCCGGGCCCATTTGTTCGTTGCCCCTGGGGTAGGCATCGTCGTGGTGGACGCAGAACAGGAACGGGTCTGCGGTTTCCCAGGGGAAACCAAGCGGCTTCACGTCGAGTATCGGGTTGGGTGCCATATGAGCATGGGAAATTGAACCGCACGATCCGGAAAAATCCTTTCCCGTTTCGGTAGTGGTTGCGATTTTCTTCGGCGTGAATGATGCGACGGCTGCAGTCCACTCCTATCAAATCGGTCGTATCTGTGCAACCGGGAATACCATCTCGAAGTCACTCACGTCGAAGCAGGCGATCACGCGTCCCTGGCTGATGTCAGGGAAATACCTGCCGTCAACGCTCGAGCGCAGCAAGGTGGCCAGCCTGAGGTGTCCGTTGGCGGCAGGCACGTAGGTGAACTGGAGCCCGTTGAAGTGCTGCGCCAAGGTACGCAGTTTCCTTGGCAGGAGGCCACCGTTGAACGGAATGCCGAAAAAGCGGGGGCGGAAATCCAGTTCAGCAAAGACCTTGCCATTGAGGGACAGTCTGACTTCATCCACGCCGTCGGCACCATACTTCACATGGAAGTCGCAGCGCTCTTTCGGAATGCCCCAGTTGTCGCGACCATTGACCACCGAGTCCCAGGTCGAGACATAGATCTTGGTGATCGAGAGCCGGCGGGCATCGCCGAACGCAAAGGAGCCGGGAATGTAGAGCAGCTCGTGATAGGGCCCGATATCGGCTTGCCGGTAGTCGACGAACATCACATAGGCGAACCGGCCGCGGCGGCTGGACTTGAGCTCCTCCGGTGCGAAGGACTGGCTGTCGAGAAAGTCCCTGGGAAGCCGGATGACGAGGATATAGCCTCGGCCCCTGAGCCGCCACGGCGCCGGCGCCTTTGGCACCGTTGGAAGGTCTTCGAACGGGCTCATGACCGCGCCGCGACGTCATCCTCTGCCGGTGCGGGTCGCACTGGCAAAGCCCGCTGCTGCCGCGCCGGCGACCAGGAAGCGATTGACCATTCGTCGAGCGATCACTGGATCCTCCGAGGGTGCGGTCCCTTCATGGTCCGGGGCGTCCGTGCGGAACCCGTCGATGGGCGTGCCCAACGACTCTGTGATCGCGGTCACAGACCCGGCGCCGAGACTCCGCCAATATTACCCTGTCGAGCATTGCGGCAGTCTTGAGGGAAAATGGCGATGAACGAATCCGTCACCGTGCGCATTACGCAGCGGGAGAACTTTCAGTTCCTGGTCGACTTCGGGCCCGGCATTCCCGAACTGCTGGCCGATGAGCCCGCGCCGCTAGGCGACAGTCTGGGTCCCGCCCCGACGCAACTTCTGCTTGCCGCGGTCGCGAACTGTCTGTCGGCAAGCCTTCTCTTCGCGCTGCGCAAATTCAAACAGGACCCCGGGGGGATCACGACGACGGCAACCTGCCGGGTGGAGCGGAACGAGGCCCATCGTCTGCGCGTGCTGGCGATCGACGCCGACATCGTCCTTGGCAACGATGGCGCAACCATGGAGCACCTCGATCGGGTGCTCGGGCAGTTCGAGGAGTTCTGCACCGTCTCGCAAAGCGTCCGGGCCGGCATCCCGATCCGGGTGCAGGTCAAGGACGCCCGGGGCGCCATTTTGAAGTAGCCACACGAGGACAGTTAAAAAAAAGCCCCAACCTTGCGGTCGGGGCTGAGGCTGTATCTTTTAGGAGGAGGAAAAAGATACAGGTGAAGGCAGGGGCACCGTTCAAATCGCGTCGCGCCATCCGCACAACTGTCCGCTGCCGGTCCGGCGGACACCCGTCGAGAACATCCGGACGAAGAAGAGAACCGCGGCGAAACATTTCCTTTGTACACGCCATAATTAGAGTCCGTAATCTAAACGCCGCGTGAAGACCATGGAGGCGGACGGAGTGAAGTAGACTGAGAACTTGTCCGTGCCTGCAGCCCGGGGGTGTGCTTGTTCACGGACAAGCTCCAACTCTGCACAGGGATCCTCACCGTGACTCTGCCTCGATCCGATCGCCTGGGTGCTCTCCTGCTGTGCGCGCTGTTGCTCCTCGGGGGCTGCGCGACGGTCCGTCTCGACCCGTTGCCGTCGTGGAGCGACGGCCCGGCCCGGCAGGCGATCGTCGACTTCGTCCACCAGACGACGGACGCGGCGAGCCCGCAATTCGTCCCGCCCGCGCGGCGCATCGCCACGTTCGACCAGGACGGTACGCTGTGGGTCGAGCAGCCGATGTACGCGCAAGTGATGTTTGCGCTCGATCGCGTCAAGGACGTGGTGCGCGCCAAGCCGGCGCTGGCGAGCGAGGAGCCGTTCAAGGCCGTGGTGACCGGCGACCGCGCGGCGATGGCGAAATTCACCGAAGGGGACCTGCTGAAGATCGTCGCGGCGTCGGAAGCCGGACTCTCCGTCGAGGAGTTCCACGACGTCGTCCGGCGCTGGCTGGCGACCGCGAAGCACCCGAAGTTCCAGCGCCCCTACACCGAGCTCGTGTACGCGCCGATGGTGGAGGCCATGCGGTATCTGCGCGCCAATGGCTATCGCACGTACATCGTGACCGGCGGCGGGCAGGAGTTCGTGCGCGCTTTCGCCGACGAAGTCTACGGGATCCCGCCCGAGCAGGTGGTCGGGACGATGCTAAAGATCGACTACGCGTTCCGCGACGGCCAGCCGGCGCTGATTCACGCGCCGGAACTCTTTTTCATCAACGACAAGGCCGGCAAGCCCGTGGGCATCAACATGATCATCGGCCGCCGGCCGCAGGCGGCCTTCGGCAATTCGGACGGCGACCGGCAGATGCTCGAGTGGGCGACGGCAAGCGGTGGCGCGCGGCTCGGGATGATCGTGCTGCACGACGATGCGGCGCGCGAGTACGCGTACGGCCCGGCCGACGGGCTGCCCGAAAGCAAGGTCGGCACCTTCACTCCGGCTCTCTACGACGAGGCGAAGAAGAAGGGCTGGAGCGTCATCAGCATGAAGCGCGACTGGAAGCGAGTTTTCGCGTTCGAACCCTGAACGGTGCGGGCGTCGTGAATTCGTGGTGCATACCCAGCCCGGGATTGCGGGTCAAGTAGCCAGAGTCTCTGGCCGCCCGCTTTCGCGCCGCTCAGGCGGCAACCCCGGCCGAGCACCGCGCCCGAGTCAAGCGCAGCGCTGCGGTTCCCGTCGCAGCGATCAGGCGTCGGCGCTCGTGGGACGGCGTTGCCGAGATGCCGCGGCGTTTGCCGTCGAGGGCGGGCTTTTCTTTGTGCGAGAATGGTGCGGCGCGGCAAAGCACCTGCGTGCGCGCGACCTTTCGACGGCGCTCCGGCGATGCCGGCGCGGAGGTCGAGCCCGGCAGCTTCTGCAACCCCTGAAAGGGCCATGCTTGGAACAGGACCCGCTGTCATGCAGTCGTTGTGGTGACCCGCTGAACATTGGCGCGGGCTGCTGCGGGCGTTGCGGGACGGCGGTTGCGGGCTCGCGACGGGTGGCGGGCGGCGCAGCGGCAGCAAGATTCGTCGACATGGTCAGGTTGCCGCCCGTTCCGGGAGAGCTGGACGACGAAAGAGTCGTCCGGCCATCGCTCGCGATATTGTTTCGAATGGCCGTCGGCCCCTCGGCCGATTTCTATGCGCCCCGGTTCCTGGAATACGAAAGGACCGGGCGCAGCTTCCCGAGCTGGAACTGGGCTTCGCTGTGGATCCCGAGCGCGTGGGCGTTCTACCGCAAGCTGTGGGTGCCGGGTTTCGCCTACGCGCTCTGGCCGCTGATCGCGGTGGCTGCGTTCGGGGTCATCGATCCTTACCTCGGCGATTCCGGCGGGGTGTGGCTCGCCTGCGCCTGGCTCGTTGTCTGGTTTGTCCCCGGCGTCGTCGCGGCCCTGACTGCCAATTCACTCGTCTACCGCAACGCCCGCGAGGCCGTCCTGAAGGCGGAAGTCGCGACGCCAAGGCCCGAGGACGCGGCGGCGCTGCTCGCCGCGCGCGCACCGATTGCGCCGGGGTTCGCCGCCCTCCTGGGAGGAGGGGCGATCCTGCTTGCGCTGACCGTCGCTGCGCCACGCCTGCAGACCGCGTACGCCGCGCACGTGGTTCGGACTCAGGTCACTCTGGGTCTGGATGCCGTCAAGCCCTTCCAGCGCCAGGTCGAGGAATGGTGGGCACGCTCGCGGTCATTGCCGACAGCGCCGGACTACGAGGCGGTCGAGTCGCAGCGAGGCGCGGAGTTCCTGCAGGCCGTGAGCATCAGCCCGGCCAGCGGCCGCCTGCGGTTGGCGCTGGGTCCGTCGATACCGGAACTCGCCGGGAGTTCCATTCTGCTGGCTCCGACCATGGATGGCCGACAGCATGTCCACTGGATATGCATCCCGATCGACATCCCGGCCAAATACCTTCCGCTGCAGTGCAGGCACCGCTGACACGAGCGTAGCCAGTTTCGGCGCGCGACCAGACTCCTCCCTCGATTGGAATTGACTCACTCCGGCGCGTGTTTCCGGATGAGCGCCGTCTCGTCGGCCTCGTCGGCGTCAGCCGCTCCGGGGTGTTACATACTGTGCACGCGGTCCGCCCGCTCGGCTATGCTTCGGCTTTCGCCGCCGCCGTCGCCACCCCCATGACGCTTGCCGAGTCGCTCCTCCATGCATTGAAGGCCCACGGCGCGCGCGAGATCTTCGGCATTCCCGGCGACTTCGCGCTGCCTTTCTTCAAGGTCATCGAGGAATCCGGAATCCTTCCGCTCTTCACGCTGAGCCACGAGCCCGGCGTGGGCTTCGCTGCCGACGCCTCGGCGCGCATGAATTGCGGCCCCAGCGTCGTGGCGGTTACCTACGGCGCCGGAGCGCTCAACGTTGTCAATCCCGTGGCGGGCGCGTATGCGGAGAAATCGCCGGTCGTGATCGTGTCCGGCGCACCCGGCAAGGGGGAGGCGGGCGCCGGACTGCTGCTGCATCACCAGGCCAAGACCCTCGATTCGCAGATGCAGATCTTCCGCGAGATCACCTGCGCTCAGACCCGCCTCGACGACGCGCACCGTGCGCCGGCGGAGATCGCGCGCGTGCTGCGCCGCTGCATTGCCGACTCGCGCCCCGTTTATATAGAGCTGCCGCGTGACATGGTGGGGATCGCGTGCGAAACGGTGGTTCCGCTGTTGCCGGAGCCGGTCGACGACGACGCGCTCGCCGCGTGTGTCGAGGACGTTCTGACGCGGCTTGCGGCGGCGGAATCCCCCGTGCTGATGGTTGGCGTGGAGGTGCGCCGGTTCCGCCTGGAGTCCCAGGTCGCGCTGCTCGCGGCGAAGCTGGGGCTGCCGGTCGTCACCAGCATGATGGGGCGGGGCTTGCTTGCGGGGACCGCGAACCCGCCGATCGGGACCTACCTGGGCGTGGCGGGCTCGACCGAACTCACTGCGCTCGTCGAGCAGTCGGACGCACTTTTCCTGCTCGGCGTGATCGTCTCCGACACCAATTTCGGTGTTTCCGCCCGCAAGATCGATCTGCGTCGCACCATCCGGGCGCTGGACCGACAGGTGACGCTGGGTCATCACACGTATGCAAACATCCCGCTGGCCGCGCTCGTCGGGGCGCTGCTCCGGAAGGTC
>Ga0315276_10007403_pt1 | contig 10171 bp, 9 predicted proteins | sample YL17G05_0_MG_FD_204542 | JGI IMG/M metagenome (GOLD analysis project Ga0315276, IMG submission 204542) | Sediment microbial communities from Yellowstone Lake, YNP, Wyoming, USA - YL17G05_0 | ecosystem: Environmental > Aquatic > Freshwater > Lake > Sediment | place: USA: Wyoming | collected... | reverse complement strand
TTATCATTCCAGTCGCCTACGACGGAACAAGCACCTGGCTCAAGGGTGCGGACAACGGACCGGCTGCGATACTCGAAGCCTCGGCTAATATGGAGCTTTATGATATAGATACCGATTCAGAAGTCTGGAAAAAAGGTATATTTACCGAAGAAACAATAGGCGGGGAAATCTCCACCAAGGAGATGATCGACGCAGTTGCCCTGACAACAAAGTACTATATTGAAAAAAACAAGTTCGTCGTTGTCATAGGCGGCGAGCACTCGGTCAGCGTCGGCTCAATTCAAGCTCACGCGGAAAAATACGAAAATCTCACTATTTTGCAGCTCGATGCCCACTCCGATTTAAGAGAAGAATACAACGGCTCGAAATATAACCACGCTTGTGTTATGGCACGGGCCAAAGAGCTTTGTCCGATTGTGCAGGTTGGTATCAGGAGTATGGATTCCTCCGAAAAAAAATCGGTGGATACGTCAAAGACATTTTTCGCAAAGGACATATACGACAATACGGATTGGGTTAAGAAAGTTATATCCAAGCTGTCTGATAATGTTTACATAACAATCGACCTCGACGTATTTGACCCTTCTATAATGCCTTCCACCGGGACTCCTGAGCCTGGCGGATTGCTGTGGTATGACGTAATAGGGTTCCTCAAGGCTGTTTTCGAAAAAAAGAATGTTTTGGGTTTCGATGTTGTTGAGTTGTGCCCTGATTCGGAAAACAAGGCCCCCGATTTCCTCGCCGCCAAGCTTATTTACAAGCTGCTAAGCTATAAGTTTGAAGCTGGCAATAAGTAAACCAAAAAAATAGTATAAGATATTCGCATATCTGTTAGTCTATCCTGGGGGTGCCCATATTTTGCACTTGAAAATTTCGCGTAAAAGTCTGAAAATGTGCGTGACCTTCTTGTAATTATTGCGGTATTAAGGTAGAATTAACGAAAAATAATCCAAGGGAGACACAAGAAATGTTCACACGGAAATCAAGTATCATTTTAATAGTATTGGCTGTCCTGTGCGTTGCAGTTCCTGCTCTGTCGGCTGAGCAGAATGAACAGGTGCTTAAAACAATTCCCGCCGACGTGCTCTTCTGCGCGAAAATTAAGAACATCGAATATACCGCCAATATGGTCGACCAGTTCCTTGTGGGTGTATCGCCCATACCCTTTGCAACCTCGATGTTCGTGCGGGTCCAGCTTACGCAATTGCTCGGCAACCCGGAGCTTAAGGGCGTGAATATGGCCGGCAGCTTCGCCGTCTTCGCAACGGTCGAGCCAAACCAGACAATTCCCGATGTCTACGCGCTCATCCCGATAACCGATTACGGCCGCGTTACTGATGTCAACACAAACGTCCCCAAACCGGACGCCAACGGTATATCCACCATTACGTTTAACGGCAAGCCGCTCGGCTGCATCACGAACCTCGGCGCATACGCCCTGCTGGCAGGCGATTACGCCAAGACACTGAATATGGGAAAGTCGCTCTCGGCCGCAAAGACTCCGTCGCTTTTCGCTGCCCTCGGCCCCGACGAAATCAAGCAGGCTGACAGCGAGCTTATCTGGGCTTACGGAAACATCCAAAAAGCGTCAAAGAACTACGGCCCAATGCTGCTTGACAAGATTGAGCAGCTTAAAAAGACAATGAATAAGAGCGCCGACCCGAACGTCCCGGCTCCGCCTATGGATCCTGCTTTTATTATGGATGCGTACTCGTGCCTGTTCAGGACGCTGCTGGATGAAGGGCAGTCTTTGACTATCGCGGCTACTCCAAAACCGGACCTCCTTCTCGTGAAAACCACGTTCAAAGCTCGCAGCGGAACTGAAACCGCCAACATTCTCACCGCCGATTCCGCACCACCGCAGAAGAATAATCTTACCGGCTACCTTAAGGACGGCGCAGTTATGAATTTCGTCGCGCGGGCAAATTGCAGCTCGATGAAAAAACTAAGCCCGAAGATTATCGACATGACTTCGCGGGCCGTCGGCCGTGACACCAATGCCCCTGACATCGTAAAGTTAAAGACAATCTCCGCCGAGTTGGTCGACTCGCTCGGCGAGTTCTACGCCTGTTCCTTCTCGGTCGACCCGAATAGCAAGTCCCCCTTCGTCGCCGAATACTTCCTGCAGGTTAAAGACGCTGACAAGCTTAACAAGACAATCGACGAATTCGCCAAGACCTGGTCAAGCGGCGTATTCGATGATTTCTATAAGAAAATGGGTATGAAGACCACCTTTACCATTAAACGAGGCGTTGATAATTATAAGGGTATTACGATAGACTCTGCCAGGTTTGATATGGGAATGGTCGATGGTAATTCACCCGAATCACAGATGATTAACAAGATGTACGGCTCCGGAATGAATTACCGCTGGGCTATCGTCAACGGACTATGGGTCTGTAAAATCTCAGGCGACCCCAACGCCGTATATAAACTCATCGACCAGGCAAAGGCCGGCCCACCTGCGGCAATGTGTTCGGAAATGCAAAAGGCGATGCCGCTGATTCCCGATGCAAACAACATGGATTTCGTAGCTACCTATAACTATCTGCGCCTGTTTAAGGTAATAGGGACAATGATGCCTGTGCCGATGCCTTCGGTTGATGTCGCCACTAAGAGCAATCTTGTCTTCGCCGCTAAGCTGCAAAACGGCTCTGTTACAGTCGATATCGCCGTTCCAAAAGAGCATCTGACCGAGATGATGACGATGTTCCAGATGATGATGATGCAGCAACAAATGCCGCGGCAGCAACAACAGCCTATGACAATGCCTCCACCGACCGCACCTTAGTTGTTTAGCCCCATTGCTTGCGACATCATGATTTTGTTCTTATAGGGATTTTACGACTGCCCAGCGAAACTTGGCCGATGTGCTGCGGGGATTTGAGTTAATTTCTTCTCTTTGCGGAACGATTGGTTCTTCTGCCGCTGATTGGTATATGCCGCCTCTGACACCGTCACGAAACGAGTGCTTAACAAGGCGGTCTTCGCCGCTGTGAAAACTTATTATCCCGATTCTGCCGCCCGGACGCAGGCAGTATGGGGCAATTCTTAAAAGTTCCCTTAAACAGCCCAGCTCATCATTGACTAATATGCGTAGTGCCTGGAAGACCAGCGCAGCAGGATGCAGCGAGTAGGATTCTGAGGTGAGACGTTGCTGACGCCAGATTTTTTTAATAATGCCTTTGGCGTCAAAAATCACATCAACTAACTGCGATGTCTGCGTAATTGCCTGCTCTGCTCGCTGCGTAACTATCCTGTGGGCGATTTGTTGATGGTCTGGTTCGTCCGCCAGCTCCAAAAAGGCCTTGGACAATTCCTCTTCGCTGAGACTATTGAGCAAATCCGCTCCGGTTCGCTTTAGTCGGTCGTCCATACGCATATCCAGCGGGCCATCATTCTTATAGCTCATTCCGCGCTGCGGATTATCTATTTGCATACTCGAAACCCCGAGGTCGGCAAAAATAATGTCGCAGCCATCGAGATTTTCTTTTTTCAGAGCCTTGCCTATCCCAGCGAAGTTGCTCCGATAGAAGCTCACGGATACGTTTTCTTTGCTTAGCCGGCTGCGAGTTCGTTCGAGTTCGATGCTGTCGACATCCATGGCAATCAATTTCCCGCTCGGTCCTATGTGCTTGATAAATTCGGATGCATGCCCGCCGTAGCCGACGGTGCAGTCAACTACTATCTCACCGCTCTTTGGCTGCAGGCATTCTACGACTTCCTCTGTCAGGACGGGGATATGACTGCCGGCCGGCGTCTTGCCTTTTGCAAGCAAATGTTCTTTTATTTCCGGATAGGCCGAGATGTTATGCTCCTTGTATTTTTGCTCGAAGTTTTTAGGGTGAGTCCCGCTGTATCTGCGCCGCCGCGGATGCTTCGCTGGCGGCTGACCGTCATTACCAGTTTCGTCAATCGCATTCATTCAAACTCCACGCAAAAAAGGTTTCTTTGCATACCTCAACCATCATGATTATATAATATATTGTTGGTCAGAAAGGAATGAAGAATCAGCGGGTTCTCATTTTGCTTTTTGACTTGTCTTCAAAATAGCCTCGAAGTGTAATGAAGATCCCTGTTCGATGCTGCCTTGTTTAAAAACAGGAGCCCCATCAATTCGCCAGTCCATCCTCCGCCTCGGCGGCCTATGGCACCAACAGCAACTCTAAAAACCCCACCCTGCATATTCCCATCTGTGGTTGTTTCTACTTCTCATTTGTGCTCTTTTCTTATTTCCGTTTCCCTGTCGCTTCACCTTCTGTGGCAACGCTTTTAAATTGTTGCTTTAAGTTTTTTGAGATATAAAGCTGAACGGGGCATGTGCAGAAATAACCGTTTCCGAAAGGCAATCCGAATTCGCAGCTTTGCGGCTCATTTTCCAAACAATCAAGATATTGCGATAATCCGAAGTCGCGTGTTTTACAAACCTTCCCGTCTCCGGATTTATAGCATTCGAAATTCTTTGGGCAATTTATTCCGGCGGCAATTCTTTCTATTTCGATCTTTTGTTCTGCTGTCAATTCCATAGGGTCTCCTTTATTACCCACTTCTGCTCCATCTACCCAGCAATACCAGCCATAATCCCAGTCAAACAAAAGAGGCAGCCCCTCCGTGCTGCCCCCTCGAGTTTATTTGAGGTACTGTGCGAGAATATCCATGGCCCGTGTATTCTAAGGTTTTTGGCCGAATTAAATCAATCGTGGTAACTACGGGATTTGGGGGGTATTTTTAAAAAAACAGTCATTTTTACCCCTCTTTTCGCCCGTGGAAGAAGTACATCGGGTTATTCGTATGGTTGACCGTGATGGGTATAAAAGAAGACAATCTATGCTAAAAGCCTTTGGCAAATATAGGAGACTACCGATTACAAATCGTTACAAGTGCCTCTGAAGAAACAAGGTAGCTAGTTCAAAAGGTTCAGTCCCCGTTTCTTTCGACGGCTGTTACCACACCTTTTTTGGCGTGCTTATAAATCAAATGGAGATTTCGGATGTATATAAGGGTATTCAACGAAAAGCCCAGCATAAATACAGGATTTTTTATGTGAACGGAGTAAGCAAGCAGGATGAAGCTGCCGACCAGAGATACGTACCAGAAAGAGGTTGGTACGTGAGACTTCTTTTTGTATTCGCTGACTATCCATTGTAAGACGAACCGACCGCCGAATACCACTTGTCCCACTAAGGCTATCGTTGCCCAGACAGGGTCCTTTACTATCTCTTCCATTACCGCGCTTTTGAGAAATTCAATTACTGAATCTAACATAACTTTTCTCCAATTTTTAATAAACTATCCATTACATCATAAACCAATTTGTGGTAAAATTAAAGAATCAGCTAAGTTTTAATTGATTATTGATGGTTTATAATTATAGATGGTTGTATCGCGTCGACAAAAGCTAACACTGATTTTATTGCTGATTTACTGGCCTGGTGTTTTTATCCTTACGCATATCTCTATTCCGGGATTGGTCCGCAAGGCCCAGGTGTCCGACAAAAACCTTCATTTTCTTGCATATTTGATTTTGACCTTTCTTCTATGGTTTGCAATCAGTCCCTACAAAAAGGTGAACTGGCGCAAAGCCGCTGCTTGGTTGGTGCTTTTAGTGGTGGTTTGGTATGGGGTTGTTGACGAGGTGCTTCAGAGCTATGTCGGACGCAGTTGCGATGCTATGGATTTTTTAGCGGATTTGGCGGGTACGCTTACAGGATTGATATTGTTTTCGTTCTTCAATTTTTGGCCGGTGTTCCTTATAGTCACAGGGATCAATATTTTTGCTTTAACAAATCTCGCACGAGCAAATCTGGCCGAGCTTGTGCCGATTACCAATGCGATGTTTCATCTGTTTGCCTACGCTTTTTTTACTATGCTGTGGCTTCACTGTATACATCTTTTCCTGCCGATGAAGGCTCCTAAACTCAAATGGATAATAACAGCATTGCTCCCGCCGGTGTGTTTTTTATTAATCGTAAAATCATTTTCCGTAATTTTAGGAAAAGAGTTGGATACGAAAGATATGATAGTAGCTGTTGCGGGAATAATAGGCGTCGTCGTCGCAATTTACCTGAATGCTTTATTTCGCAGGGATATTTCTCAAAAATCATCACCCTAATATCTTTTGAGATTTTTAAAAGGCCTGTACATTGGGTCGCCTATCAAAACCATCTGCCATGAATTAAATGGGTTTGTGTAATAGTATGCCTCAACAAGACAGCGCCCGTTGAATAGCTCACAAAAAAATTCCGTCGGCTTAGGAAACGAATGAAGATACGGCTCAGCCACCGCCCCCAGCGTGGCAGTTATGCCGTCTTTGAGCATAGCCGGGCACCACTGGCTGCTGTTGGGGTCGCGAAGGTCAACTGCTTCCAGGCTTGCGATATGATAGCCGACTGCGCCATCGACGAAATCGAAGGCGTCGACATATTTTTTCAGGCTGTACCATCCGCAGTAAAGAGCTGCTTGGGGACATGTCCCGGCTTCGAAAAGTTTCTCCGCTTGCTCCTCTTTAACGGTCATCTCTGTTCGCAATCTTGTAAATACCGCCAAATCCCGCAAAGACTGGTCAAAATGGCCGAAGGAGTAAGGCTTCTTGTCATCTGCAATACCCCTGGAATCAATGTAAGCGATACCTCTTAGCCCTGTCTTTTCTGCCGCTATTGCTTTGTCAATAAGGCCTTTTACTATTTCTAAACTCGGCCCATCAAGACGAGAAACCATAAGCGTGTTAGAATACAGCCCCGGCAGATTGTTCTTTAGTTCGTTCAGTTGCCAGCGATACAACTCATAATTGCCGAACAGCACCATTGATAGTTCACTGTCCACCGATGCGTTTGTTTCTTTGCCGAGGATAGAATCAATTTCGGATTGCGTCTGAGCCAGTTTAAGTTCTATTTTTTGCATTTCTCTGGAAGCTTCGGCGGTGCCGTTTTGCTTTAACTGCTCAATCTCGTTTTTATTCTGCTCAGCTAGTTTTCCCAATTTCTTTAGCCTGGCTTCCTGATTTTTTAACGGCCCCCGTCCCCCTGCCTTGATTGGCACGCCATACATCGTTAGCAGACATTTGATTTCAGCAGTAAATCGGCGGTCGGATAATTCTTTGCGGATTGGCTCAGCAAGTTTCTTTTCGTAGTCGTCTCTGGTGATTGTGTCGTCGAGCGATGCTCCTAAAGGCAAAGCGAGGATATTATTTGCGGGCACGCCTCGTTTTATGCAGTAATATTGGGCAATTCGTACAGATGCACCAATGTTGCTGTTTGCTATTACCAGAATCTCTTTCGGCTCTAATGCAAATCCAACACTACAACACACCAACGATAGAATAATAATAGAACTTTTTCCGCAAATCATTTACAACGTGCGTTCTAATCGTTTTTGTTTATTACATCGGCTGCTTTTTTGCTCACTTGGGGGGTATTTGCTCTGTGAGTGCCTTTTCCTTCTCATGAAGCCATCCAACACTCGCGGACTACAACAAAGCATTCAGCCGCGGGCATTCCGGCCACACTGCCTCGCCATTTAGCCAATGAGGAAATGGCCTCCAGAGACCTCGCATCGGGTTCCTGACGCAATTGCGACTTATACCTGCGCATCGCTTCCAATTTGGTGGACAGGTAGCTGGATATGTCCACCCACAACTGCGGCTCAAAATGGGGCTCAACATAAGCGGCAGACCAGTGTGTTTCGGAAACAGTCTCGTAGCACAAAATTCTCTTGGTACATTTTTTGCCCACCAGCGGTCGAAGAGCAACCATACACGCATCGAATACCTGCCGGTGGTCTTCCTGGCGGTCACCTCGAAAGGGGATAAAGACCAGCTCCGGCTCCTCCTCGCTTACCAGTTGCTCGAATTCCTTATTCAGTTGATGTTTGGGTATCTCGTTGAGTTTGGTTACCGGTAAATCCATAAACCGCAGGGATTTCACACCCAAAACCTTACCGGCGGCACGACTCTCAACACGGACTTGTTCAATCTGAGAATCCGCAAAGAGGGGCTCCCACCCCTTGGTAACAATTGCAACAGTTACATCATTACCTTCGCTTGCCAGTCGAGCGATTGTGCCTCCAGTGCCGAGCACCTCGTCATCTGGATGCGGCGATACAACTAAAATTTTCATTATTTGCTCCTTTGATTCGGCGACCCCAATTGCGTTCCAACACGCAGTAATCTTTCTGACTCATCAATGTCTTCCAGTTTCACTTCGGTCATCCAGATTCCACCATCACCAGTAGCTACTAATATTCTTCCATCCTCATCAATTGCCAGAATGCGTCCGGGTTGAGCGATTTGTGATAGTTTCTGTGGTTTGGCAGGTTTGCCTCGCCAAACAGTTAACTTATGGCCTTTGCACCAGGTAAAAGCTCCGGGGTATGGTCGGCCGGCCGCTCGGACCAAACGATAAATCGCATCAGTAGAAGCTGGCCAGTCAATTAAGCCGTCAGCGGGTGTCCGTTTTGGGTAATACGTCGCTTTGCTGTGGTCTTGTGCAGTGCGAGGTATTTTCCCTGACTTAATCAAAGGGGCTAATTCCAGGATAACATCTCGTAAAAGCAGATTTGTGCGATGAATCAAATCTTCGGAATAATCATCTGGTAAAACTCGCACTTCACGCTGCACAATGATATTACCGGCGTCTGCCTCGTCGGCGAGGAAAAACAGATTCACTGCTGCTCGTGCTCCTTTAAGAATCGTCCATGCTACTGGTGCTCGGCCTCGCCCCTCCGGCAGCATAGTCGGGTGAAAACCCACTCCGCCGTGCGGCGCTATTTTTACTAAACTCTCCGGCACTAACTGCGACAATCCTATGACCCAAATCATATCAGGGGGGTGCGCTCGCAAAAATTCCTCAACATCTGGTTCAGAAACTTTTACAAAAGAACGAAAGGGAATGCCTGCATCTACGGCCAAAGAGCGAAGTGACCTATAATCCGAGACTTTATCTGCTTGTGACTCATCAACGCCCAATACAGCCGTCATCTCAACACCACTACGAATAAAAGCATCAAGTGCATACCAGCTTGAGCTCACGCTGCCAATCAATGCTACATTCACAATAATCCTCCGAATCAAAATGCCAACCGAGGAACGTAACTATAAGACCACGGTCTATACCTAACCGTTAATACTATTAAGACAATTTTTTATCACCTCGTGTCTGCTGTTTTTCGGAATATCGTTTCTCATAAACCCCTTTTTTACCAAATACTACACCGAAAGTTAAAAAAATTATTTTGATGTCCAGCCAAAAACTCTGCTTCTTTACGTATTCTGCCTCTATATCCAGCTTGGCCTCCTGAGTAAGCGAGGCGCGTCCTTTAATTTGCGAAGAGCCGGTTAGCCCGGGCTTGACCAGAAGTCGCTGCTTATGATAATCACTCCATTCGGAAATTTGCGAAACATATAGTGGACGGGGACCGACGATGCTCATGTCCCCTTTTAATACGTTAAACAATTGCGGCAGTTCGTCGAGTGAATATTCACGCAGGAACTTTCCCGGCTTTATTAATCGTGAGTCATCACCGCTTTTTGGGCTTTGGCCGAAAGGGTCGACACCGACCTTCATTGTCCGGAACTTATAAAAGACAAACGGCTTGCCATTTTTACCTGCTCGTTCCTGTTTAAAAATAGCAGGGCCTTTACTGGCAAGCTTTATGGCCATGATTATGATAACAAAAACCGGCAACAAAATCATCACCCCCAGAAGGGAAACGCAAATGTCCAGGATTCGCTTGTTAAGGTTATCCATTAATCCTCACTGTATAAATTTCGGCTAACATGGAAATTGAGTCTCTCCCCCTGAGCTGTTCTAATCGCTTTTTATTATGCCTGCAAAGAATTTTCGCCTCTCGAATTTTACTGCGTAGAGCTTGCGTTGCTTGACTGCCAATGCCGCCTGTTATATAATGGCCTTCATGCAAAAAACTTGTAACTCGGTTGGTAAATTAGACCGGCTCCGATGAAAGCTGATTCTCAAAAAAGTATGGAAAACTCTATTATAAACGCCTTTTCTGTTGACGTCGAAGGATTTGTAGAATCCAACGTGCAGAGTTTTCCCATAGCAGAGGAATACCTAAACAAAGCCGCTCAAAACTATGAAATCGAAGCAAACACCCAAGTCCTTCTCGAACTTTTCGACCAGATGAATGTCAAGGCCACATTTTTCTTTCTCGGGAG
>Ga0315276_10007400_pt1 | contig 10172 bp, 11 predicted proteins | sample YL17G05_0_MG_FD_204542 | JGI IMG/M metagenome (GOLD analysis project Ga0315276, IMG submission 204542) | Sediment microbial communities from Yellowstone Lake, YNP, Wyoming, USA - YL17G05_0 | ecosystem: Environmental > Aquatic > Freshwater > Lake > Sediment | place: USA: Wyoming | collected... | reverse complement strand
AGACTCAGGCAGGATGCAAGTGCAGTCGGTCTGGTTTCCTTGAACACCAACTACAGCGAAAACGATGGCGAAAAAGACATCCGCGAAATAGATGTAATCAAAGACCAGAAAAGCGAAGACCCGCTGACCGAAGCTCAAAAGCGGGACCTGAAAAGCCTGCTTACCAAAGGGCTGACACGGGCCGAAAGGCTGATTATCGTCTTATACTATTACGAAGAAATGACAATGAAGGAAATCGGCGCAACGCTGGATTTGTCCGAGTCTCGCGTCTCACAGATGCACTCGTCCATTATTTCACGTCTGAAAGCGCAAATGAACACCCGCAAAAAGGAATTCGCTGTTGAGTAATTCGTGACTCGGCGTTTCCTGTTTGCTGTTGATACGCCATACAGGCCTTGATTTCATTCCCGGTTACGCATATAATAAAACTTTTCTGCAAGGAGCAAAGTATGCGATTTACGAAAATGCACGGGCTTGGCAATGACTATGTTTATGTCAATTGCTTCGAGGAGGAAATCGCTGACCCTGTGGAGTTGGCCCGGGTTATCAGCGACCGCCATTTCGGCGTCGGCTCAGACGGCCTGATCCTTATAGGCCCTTCGGAGAAAGCTGATGTGCGAATGCGCATTTTCAATGCGGATGGCTCGGAAGCTGAAATGTGCGGAAACGGGATTCGATGCGTGGCCAAATATGTTTTCGAGCACAAATTGGCCGAAGGGAAGGGGCCTTTCGCCGTGCCGGGCCAGCCGGCCTGTCCCACATCGCTGAATATAGAAACCGCCAACGCGGTTTTGACCGTCGGGCTTATAATCGATAGTAATGACAAGGTCCAAAGTGTATGCGTCAATATGGGTCAGCCTGTATTAGCAGCCAGGGACATACCGGTCAATTTGCCCCTTAAAGAAGTAATCGAACAGCCGATGCAATTTCTAAACCGGGCGCTTGTAATGACGTGCGTATCGATGGGAAATCCGCACGCGGTATTTTTCTGTGATGACGTCAATTCAATTGAGCTTGAAAAGTTTGGCCCTGTCATCGAAAAGCACAGCATTTTCCCAAATCGTACTAATGTGCATTTTGTTCAGGTTGACGGCCCCGCTGAATTTACTATGCGGACGTGGGAACGAGGCAGCGGAATTACCCTTGCCTGCGGAACGGGCGCCTGCGCTTGCTGCGTGGCGGCGGTGGTTACGGGGCGGACAGAAAGACTATGCACCGCGCACCTGCCCGGAGGCGACCTCGATTTGAACTGGTGCGAGGAAGATAACTGTGTCTATATGACCGGCCCAGCCGTTGAGGTCTTCGAAGGCGTCTGGCCGGAGAAGTGATTTATGTGCAAAGCTTTGGAGGCCGGTAGAATTCGAGAGCCACGCCATGCTTTCCGCGATGCGAGCAGGTTCTCAAAACCCTGCCGAAACCTGAAATCCTGCCGCCGAATTCAAGCAAGCCCGGCGTAGGCGGTATTGTCAATTCCACCTTTAAGAGATTCCCCGTTTCAAAAGCAGCATCAGCGGTCTCGAAATACAAACCGCCCGGACTTACGTTTATCGTACAGCCGTTATAGAGCGCATCTGTTGTCGAGCCGACTTCTCGACACGATAAACCAAGCGTTATTTGTAATCGCTTGAACCTTCGCTTTTCAGAGCTATCCATCACCTGCCTCCCCCCCTCAATTTCCAATTATTCCATGCGACTAACTTTCATAGGCAAGCAAAGTACATACCAAAGCAGCGATGAGCAAATTGCCCATTTTCACTTTTACAAATGCTTACCAGTCATAAAGTTAAACAGCGTTACCGCTGCTGTCTGTGACGGATTCGCTCGGCAAGACATCCGCGGTGTTGTGAAATAACAACGCCGAAAGTTCATTTTTGGTGTTTAAGTTGAACGCAAGGACCGAAAAAAACCGGTTAGTTGCTTAGCCTGCATAATGTTACGCTTTTTACTAAACAGGCACTCCATTCAATCCGAAAAAGGAACAGGCGTGTTGTTTTTTTTCAACATCCATAAGAGGCAATGTAGGGCTATGTCAGGCCGCGAGAAATTACCACCTGAAAAGGCAGACATCATCAAAAAAGCCAATGCCCAGAGGCAGTTGGCTGATACGGAAAGACTAGCTACCCTCGGCAGGCTCACTTCTAAAGTGGCGCACGAATTAAATAATCCTATGGATGGAATACTGCGATACCTCAATCTTGCGATGAGAATCGTTGAGCAGGAAAATCTCGAAAAGGCCAAAGAATATCTTACGCAATGCCGGCAGGGACTTATGAGAATGGTGCAAATCGTAAGTGAGCTGTTGGAATTCTCCCGCAGCACCTATGCGCCGTTCGAACATGTCAGGATAGAGCAGATTATCGCGGATGCCGTAAAAACAATGGAAGCAAAAGCGGAAACTTCGAAGGTTCAGATAACATCGAGCTGCGCACCGGGGACACCGGAAGTCCGAAGCGGCAATTTATTTCAGGTCTTCTGTAACCTCATAAAGAACGCTTTAGACGCGATGCCGGATGGCGGGCAGCTTCGCATCTCTACTCGACTCGAAGCAGATAATACCGTTGTGGCGGAGTTTCGTGATACGGGAGTCGGCTTTGCTCCCGAAAACGCCAATGTTATATTCGAGCCGTTCTTCACAACGAAAGACAGAGGCAAGGGTACAGGATTGGGACTGGCAATATGCAAAGACATAATTGAAAGACACAGCGGCAGAATGACTGCTGAAAACGCGCCCGGGGGCGGAAGTATATTCACCGTATATTTGCCGATGGCGGCCGGCGTTTCATAAAAGCTGACAGGAAAACTATGAGAGCAAAAAATATTCTTATCGTGGACGATGACAGAATCATATTGGATTCGCTGTGCGAATTTTTATCGCTCGAAGGATTCAAAACCAAAGGCGCTGAAACAGTAAAGGCGGCAGTTGCCGAACTGGAGAAGCAAAACTATGGTCTTGTTATAACGGATGTTAATCTGCCGGATGGCGACGGCTTCGAATTATTGGATATCGTCGCGAAGAACTATCCGCAAACAGTGGTAATTACGATAACAGGCTATGGCAGCATCGACAGCGCTGTCAAAGCCATAAAAAGTGGAGCCTACGATTATCTTACCAAGCCGATAGTCGATGATGAGCTGAGGCTGGTGGTGGAAAGGGCGATTAAACAGCAATCGCTTATGAGCGAAAATGAGAATTTGCGGTTGCAGCTCGAACAAAAATACAGTCTGGAAAATATAATCAGCCACGATTACAAGATGGCGAAGATTTTCGAGCTTGTAGACGCCGTCGCCGATAGCAAAACAACGATACTAATGGCAGGCCCATCGGGCACCGGCAAAAGTATGCTCGCAAGGGCGATACATCATCGTTCGAGCCGAAAGGACAAGCCTTTTATAGAGGTCGGCTGCGGCGCATTGCCCGAAACACTGCTCGAAAGCGAATTATTCGGCCATGTCAGAGGAGCGTTCACCGGTGCTGTAAACAACAAAGAAGGCAAATTTCTGGCCGCGAATACCGGTACGATTTTCCTCGATGAAATCGGCAACGCCTCACCGGCCCTTCAGACAAAACTCCTGCGGGTTATCGAGGACAGGCAATTCGAGGCGGTAGGCAGTAATAAGACCGAAACGGTTGACACCCGGATATTGCTTGCTTCGAACAGAGACCTGAAAGAAGAAGTAAAGCAGGGCAGGTTCAGGGAAGATTTGTATTACCGGATAAATGTGGTGACAATCGAGCTGCCGCCTCTGTGCGATAGAGTAAGTGACGTTCGGCTGCTGGCAAAACATTTTTTGCAGGTCTATTGCGGACAACACAAAAAAGAAAAGCTCGGTATCACCGATGAGGCGATGGAATATCTGGAGCGTTATCCCTGGCCCGGCAATATACGCGAACTCGAAAACACAATCGAACGCGCGGTTCTGCTGAGTAAAGATAAATTCATCGGGCCTTTCGATTTGCCCGATTCTGTCAAACAGCAGCAGGGGCAAAAGGCGTATAAACCAATGAGCCTAAAGGATGCGCTTGCTGAGCCGGAGAAGAACCTCATCCGTCAGGCCCTTGAAGCCAACCAATGGAACAGGCAGGAGACCGCCAAGGCATTACAGATAAACCGCACAACTTTATACAAAAAAATGAAGCAATACGGACTCGACGACGAGGCCGAGCGATTGGGCCTGACCTGATAGGAGATTTGGATTATGAACCAAAAGCAGCTTGTTACGATGTGGTGTGGAATCGCGGCTGTTGTGTTGGCCGGTTTTACTGCGATAGAGAACTACGGTCTCGTATGTCCTTACGGATTCTCTGTGTGGGTGTTCATAGTTACTCTGGTAACAGGCGGTTTGATTTATACCTTCAAGGGCCAAAAGGCTAAAGCTAAAAATATAGATACAATCCAGGGAGTCCGGGAGGATATCCTCAAAAGGAGACGAATTAAGAGAGAAAAGACGACCACAGCCAAGGCGAATAGCGCCGTAAATAGCGAGAATTTGTCTATGCCTGAGCGTCGAACTGTGCCAGACCATAAGCAATAAAAAAACCCCTGCTCTGCGGAGGGAGGGGAGAGAGGAAAAAAGCAGGGGTTTCTAAGCAAAAACTTATCGTGGTACTATACTCATTCCTTCGATACAGTCAAGAAAATAATATCATAAAAAAGATGACAAATCCGACCGTCCAAGACATTGGTGAGCAAGGCGACGGTCGAGAGGGCGTTGCCGCGTCGAACCACTGCCCGGGACAGGATTTGAACCTGCAAGGGATATTCCCACTAGCACCTCAAGCTAGCGCGTCTGCCAATTCCGCCACCCGGGCGAATTCGGGTTTATTATTCACTATTTATAATTTTCTGTCAATCGGTAAGTTCACGTGCCTTTTTTGTTGTTCCAGAGCAAAATTTGCAGACGCTGGCCGAACGCAAAGCCGCTGCGCTTGCACATTTCAGCGACCATAGGCGATTTGGCTAAAAATTCATCCCTTGTGGCCGCCTGCGGCATTAACATAACTTTCCCCGTATCGGCACCGCCTATTTCTTCTATTACCTGCTGTATTTCCGGTAAGTCATCCTGTGAATCGACTACAAATTTCAACTGGTATTTATAATTATCAATCAGCCTGCGTAAAATAGCTGTGTCCAACCTCGGATTTGAAGATTTTGGTTCAGTCGGTGCGGAGTTACTCAATTTCGGGCTGATGCTCATTAAATCACAGGCCAGCCCCGGCACAAACGCGATACCAGCCGTTTCAATTGTTATGTGCCTGCCGGGCGCTTTTAATTTTTGCACCAGCCCCGGCAAATTCGGATTTGTCATCGGCTCGCCGCCGGTGATTACGATGAATTTACAGGATGGCCATTGCTGAACAGCCTGCAGGATTTTTTCAACGCTGTAATCGTCCCCTGCCTCATTGTTCTGCGCGTATTTCGTATCGCACCATCGGCAGCGTAAAGGACATCCCGCCAGGCGAATGAACACGCTCGCAGCGCCGGCCAGGAATCCTTCGCCCTGAAGCGAGTAGAAAATTTCGCTCACTTTCATTTGTTATTCGTCATTTGATATTTAATGGGGTCTTTAAGACCTGCTTCCGCGAAGCCTTTTAATCTTAATCTGCAGGAGTCGCACCGCCCGCAGCTTCTGCCCTGCTTGTCCGGGTCGTAGCAACTGTGCGTCAGAGAGTAATCGACGCCGAGCTTCGTGCCGGCGAGAATAATTTGGCCCTTTGTCATATCTATAATCGGCGTGCGAATATGGTATTGGCCTTTATGCTCGACCGCTGCCGCCGTGGCAAGGTTGGCTGTTTTCTCGAAAGCTTTTATGAATTCCGCCCTGCAGTCTGGGTACCCGCTGTAATCGGTTGCGTTTACGCCGATGAAAATATCGAATGCGCCGAGCACTTCAGCCCAGGCAAGTGCGTAGCTTAAAAATATCGTATTGCGGGCGGGTACATATGTCAGCGGTATCAGACCGGACTTGCCCAGATCAACTCTGTCCTTCGGCACTTCAATCGCCGAATCAGTCAACGCTGAACCGCCGAACTGCGCCAAGTCAATATCGATGCGGCGATGCTCGATTACCCCGAAACAATCAGCTACCCTTTTCGCAGCTTCGATTTCTATGCGGTGCCGTTGGCCATATCCGCAGGTCAAGGCATAGCAACAGAAACCTTCACTGCGGGCTATGGCCAACGTCGTAGCTGAATCAAGGCCGCCGCTTAGTAGAACAACTGCCTTTTTTTCCGCCACCGCTATTTCCTATCAGAAATTACTCAGCAATGATTTCGATGCCGTTAATCTCAGGATTTTCAACATTCATTACAAAACCTATAACCAGTTCTTCTTTGGCTATTGTTACGCCTTTGACTTCCTTGACTACGGGTTTTTCCAGACCGCCGCCATCTTTAAAGGGGTCGATGTCTTTAGCAACAGTTTCCCCGTTAATGGTTACGGAGAAGACTCTTTCCCCTTCGCCGCCTATCCCTGCGTATGTTTCTGCGAAGTGCATCCGGACGGTGTATTTACCGTTGGGCACCTTGAATTTGTATGCGGAAACCATATAGCGTTCGGTTTCATAAACCTTTGCTACGTCGGTGCCGGCAATCTTCAACTCGCCTCGGTCAACGGTCATACCGTCTTCTGCGCCCCATGTTTTGCCTTCTTCCAGAGTCTGATCAGGCTGCCATATATTCCCGGCCTTATCAGTGTAAGGCTCGACAGCGCCGCAATTTACTCGCAGAACGAATGGAGCAGTTGCCACCTTTGCGTTGGTATCCGCTGTCTTTGCGTTGGCAGCCGGCGTCTTTGCGTTGACATCCGCTGTCTTTGCGTTGGCATCCGCCGTCGCTGCGTGCAGTATCCCACAGCCCAAAAACACTAAAACCAGAATACAACCTGCGATAACCCATCCTTTACTCATTGTGCCTCTTCCTTTCAAAAAATAACAAACGCACTATAACTTTTGTGCCGTTTAATCCTGCCCGGACCCATCGCCCGGAACCTTGCGGCTAATATAACGAAAATACCCGTTCGATACAACGTTTTTTAGAAAACTTCCCTTGTTTCCGCCGCCCCCTGATTTTGCTTGTCTCCAACTGAAATCGAGGTTATATTAGCCGCACAGGATTTGCATAAGCGAGGCAGTATGGGCAAAAAGCCGAAAATAGAATTGTTCGACAACCCAAACCCCAAAAGGGACTATTGGATAACGATCAAGTGTCCCGAATTTACCAGCGTCTGCCCTCGAACGGGCCAGCCCGACTTCGGCGAGATTATCATCGAATATTGCCCCGGCAAACTTTGCATCGAACTCAAGAGCCTCAAACTCTACCTGCAAAGTTACCGTGACAAGGGCATCTTTTACGAAGCCCTGACAAATGACATATTGGATGATTTGTCCGGCTCCTGCAGGCCGCGACGGATGAAAATTACATCGCGTTTTACCCCGCGTGGCGGAATAACCACAGAGGTAACCGCGGAATACAAAAAAAGTAAATAGCTGACAGGCAATCGCAATAAATTATTGGGAGGCGACGAAATGGCTATAACTTTTAACTGTGCGCATTGTGATAAAAAGATAGAAGCGCCGGACAACGCCGGCGGAAAATGGGGTAAGTGCCCGGCTTGTCATAACAAAGTCTATATCCCCGCCTCGGAGTCTGAAGAAATGCTTAAACTTGCGCCGGTAGACTCGGCCGAGATGGCAGAACAAAAAAGGCTCATGGCTGAAACATTCAGAATTGAACAGGAGATATTACGCGAAAGAGATGAGGTTCTGGATGACTCGCCCGAAAGGGCCGTTCCGGTATATGAGATAAGTGATAATGAACTGACGAAAAACATAATTATCTATTTAAAACTGATGGCAGAAGGTGACCTGGAGCAGTCGGAAAGAATCACACCTGCCATAATCCACTGCGGCAAAAGGGCCTTTAAAATTCTCGATGGTATAGCCCTTAGCGAAATCCCCGAGCCGGAACTGGCCGATGTCCAGCCGCATGTGCTTGCCGGCATAGTGAGGGCCTTGCGAGCTAAAATAAAATAGCCACGCCGCGGAAATTTTCAGGCATAGCCCGAACGTCTTAAAAAAACGCCCCAAAACTGCGAATCAGACCCGATTTTTTCAGACCATAAAATTTACTGTCCCTTATACGCTTCTCCAATTTGACTGTGATGAAACTATTTCTTATAGTTTATATGGAAGCAGTTTGACCAAAGTCAATACTACGGCACGGAGAGGAATTTATTATGGCTAATGAAACAACAGTAGTACACGTTACCCATGAGATAGTGGGCAAAATCGGCGGCATAGGCGCCGTCCTGCAGGGCCTGTTTACCTGCAATTCCTATCTTGAATCGGTCGGCAGGTCAATACTCGTCGGCCCGCTGTTCTCGACCGAAGGGCCTGTATCCCATCGCCTCGGCGAAAATAGCGAAGTGCTCTATTCCTCGGTCGATGGACTCGTCAATACCGGATACTTCGAGGCATTTCGAAACATCGAAAGACATTACAACGTCGGCATCGTCTACGGCAGGCGAACATTTACTGACGAACACACGGGCGTAAAAAGTTCGCCCGAAGTGCTGCTTGTCGACATAACGCAGGCCGACAAGAACGTGGTCAACTATTTCAAGAAACAGTTGTTTGAACGGTTCGGCATTCGCAGCAACCTGTATGAAAATCTGTGGGAATACGAGCAGTATGTTCGTCTGGCCCCGGCGGCAATCGCAGCTCTTAAGGCAATCGGAGCGGCGAAAGACTCGACAATCATAGTTTCGCACGAGTTTATGGGAATGCCGATGGCACTGGCCGGCATTCTCGAACCGGCGTGTAATTTCAAGACCGTTTTCTATGCGCACGAAGTGGCGACGATGCGCCGCATCGTCGAAGGGCATCCAGGCCACGACACGATGTTTTACAATACAATGAAACAGGCACGCGAAAATAACCTCTATGTCAACGATGTGTTCGGCGACCAAAACTCTTACTTCAAGCACGCACTCGTGGACGCATCGAAGCACTGCGACGCTATATGCGCCGTCGGTGATTACGTCGTTGACGAGATGCGCTTTCTGTCGCCGGAATTTGATAAAATGGAGGTCGACATCGTCTATAATGGCATACCGTCCTATCAAATCACCCTTGCCGATAAATTGCGCTCCAAAGGAAAACTGCAGCGCTATTGCGAGACACTGCTGGGATATAAGCCCGACTACATCTTCACACACGTCACCCGCCTGGTAAGAAGCAAGGGCCTCTGGCGCGATTTGCAGGTACTCTACACAATGGAAAAAGAGTTTAGAACGCAGAACAAGACCGGCGTGATGTTCCTGCTGACTACCGAAGTCTCGCAGAGACGAGGCAGCGATATTCGTGATATGGAATCGGAATATAACTGGCCCGTCGCCCATCGCGAAGGTATGCACGACCTCTCCGGCGGAGAATCGGCCTTCTATACCAGCGTGCAGGAGTTCAACGCGAAAAGCAGAAATATAAAAATCATCTTCATCAACCAGTTCGGATTCAGCCGAAAAAGCTGCGGCCAACGAATGCCCGAAGACATGGAATTTATGGATGTCCGCAAAGGTAGTGACGTCGAGTTCGGCCAGAGCATTTATGAGCCGTTCGGCATCGCACAGCTTGAGCCGTTGACCTTCGGCGGGATATGCGTCGTTGGCAGCGTCTGCGGTTGTGCAGGCTTCGTACTCGATGTTACAGAAGCCCAGGACGTCAGGAACCTTGTCATCGCCGATTATACCCGACTGAACGGCTATACCTCGACCAACGTCGCCGAACTGGTGAAAATTGACGAATCCGTGCGCAGCCATATAGAGCACAACATCAGCGAAAAGGTCGCGATGCAGGTTTGCTCGCGCCTGGCCAAAAACGAATTCGAAGCCGAGAGTATGATTAAGACAGGCTACGCGCTGGCTAAAAATATGAGTTGGGACACGGTCGTCAGAATCTACCTTCTGCCCACCCTGCAAAAGGTACTCGACAAATCGCACAACATGACCGCCTGCTCGCAGGCGTAAGTGCAAAAATGGTTCGACTTTGCACACCACAGGTTGGGTTTGATTGGGTTTGTTTTGGCTTTGTTTTGAATAACAGTTCATAGTTAATTGTTCATTGTAATTAGTTGCAGCAGAATGGTTTAAGTTCATTTCTGGCATATCAGAAATTGG
>Ga0315276_10007399_pt1 | contig 10172 bp, 10 predicted proteins | sample YL17G05_0_MG_FD_204542 | JGI IMG/M metagenome (GOLD analysis project Ga0315276, IMG submission 204542) | Sediment microbial communities from Yellowstone Lake, YNP, Wyoming, USA - YL17G05_0 | ecosystem: Environmental > Aquatic > Freshwater > Lake > Sediment | place: USA: Wyoming | collected... | reverse complement strand
CGGCCGCAGCCGCTTGCCGCCCCCCAGCACCGCGTAGCGAAGCGCTGCGGCGAGGCGCGCCGGCACGCCCGGCAGCCGCGTCAAGCTGCGCGTGAGATAACGGTCGCTGACAGCGCGCCAGCGCGCGAAGTCGGCGGCGGCCGAGGCGGTGACGGCCGCCGTGGAGGCTCCGCGGGCCGCGCCTCTAGAAGAGCTGGTCGGTGCCGGCATCGTCGTCCTCGGGTTCCTCGTCTTCCTCGTCGTCGCCCGCGAAGCCTTCGTCTGCGCCCGCGGCCGCGAAGACCGGTTCCTCCTCCTCCGGCGCCTCGAGCGGCGTGAGGACCGGCGCGCCGGCCTCGCCGCCGACGAGCTTCTGCACGCGGGCCTCGGCGGTCCGCAACTGGCCCTCCAGGTGGCGCGAGAGGTGGATGCCGCGCTCGAAGCGCGCCAGGGCCTCCTCGAGCGGCAGTGCGCCCTCCTCCAGCTCTTCCACGATGCGCTCGAGCTGGGTGAGGGCCTCCTCGAACGGCAGGGCGGCCACCTCCGGCGACGGCGCTTCGGCGAGCGGGGCCGGGCCGGCAGCGGTCGCGGTCCGCGGCTTCTTGGGGGTCCTAGGAGTCATCTCTCCCTCCCTCTGCGGGGACGTCGGATTCGTGGGCGTGGGCGGCGCAACGCGGGGCCGCGGGGGTCGGCGCCGCGGACGCCCCGGCGGAGGGCGCGGCGCTCTCGACGCGCGCCCGCGCGCCGCCCTCGGCGAACTCGAGGGCCAGCCGGGTGCCCGGCGGGGTTTCGCGCCAACTGCGCACCAGGCGTCCGTCCGGCAGCCGCACCAGCGCGTACCCGCGCGCCAGCACGCCGCGCGGCGACAGCGCCACCAGCTGGCGCCGGGCTCCCCGCCAGGCGTCGGCCCGCCGGGCCAGCGCGCGCGCCATCTCCGCTCCGAGGCGCCCGTGCGCCAGGCGCAGCCGGCGGCCGGGATCGGCGAACAGGTCCTGCGGCCGGCGCAGCCCGTAGGCGGCGCGCACGCGGCGCAGGCGCTCGCGCCAGCCGTCCAGGCCCATGCCGAGCGCGCGGCGCAGGCGCGCGTGCAGGCGGTCGAGTTCCTGGCCCCAGCTGCCCAGGAGATCCTGCGGGCGGCGGAAGCCGTAGCTGGCGCGCGCCTCGGCCAGGCGCCCCGCGCCGATGGCCAGGGTCCGCTCCACGGCCGCCGTCGCGCGGCCGCGCAACCGGGCTACGTGGCGGCCGGTCTCGTGGCGATCCGGCGTGGCGAGCTCGGCAGCGGCCGAAGGGGTCGGGGCGCGCAAGTCGGCGGCCTCGTCGCACAGCGTGCGGTCGACCTCGTGCCCCACCGCCGAGACCACCGGGATGCGCGAGGCGGCGATGGCGCGCACCAGCGGCTCCTCGTTGAAGGCCCACAGGTCCTCGAGCGACCCGCCGCCGCGCCCCACGATCAGGACCTCCGGCCAGCCCCAGTCGTTCATGCGCCGGATGCCGGCGGCGACCGCCTCGGCCGCGCCCTTTCCCTGCACCGGCACGGGCAGCAGCACGACCTCGGCGAGCGGCCAGCGCCGCGCCAGCCCGTGCAGCAGGTCGCGCACCGCCGCGCCCGACGGCGAGGTGACGAGCCCGATGCGGCGCGGGTAGCGCGGCAAAGAGCGCTTGCGGGCCGGGTCGAAGAGGCCCTCGGCGCCCAGCCGCCGGCGCAGTTCCTCGAGCGCCAGGAGCAGCGCGCCGCGCCCGCCGGGCGTCAGCTCGCGCACGATGAGCTGGTAGCTGCCGCGCCGCGCGTAGACGTCGATGGAGCCGCGCGCCTCCACCTCCATGCCGTCGGCCGGCGCGAAGCGCAGCGCGCCGGCGACCATCTTCCACATGGCGCACGCCAGCACCGCGCCCTCGTCCTTGAGGCTGAAGTAGAGGTGGCCGGAGGGCTGGTGACGCTTGAAGCCGGTGATCTCGCCGCGCACCCAGACGTCGTCGAAGGAGTCGCCGAGCGTGCGGCGGATGTCGCGCGTGATCTCCGAGACCGAGAAGACGACGGGGCCCTGGGTGGGCAGCGGCCGGCTCACGGGCGGGCGGCCTCCGGGGGCGGGCCGCCCGGGGCGGGGGGCGCCACACCGGCCGCCCGCTCGGCGGCGAGCACGGTGTTGGCGAGCAGGCAGGCCACGGTGAGCGGTCCGACGCCGCCGGGGACCGGGGACAGCGCCCCCGCCACCCGCGCCACCGACTCGCGCTCCACGTCCCCGACCAGGCGCGTGCCGGAGGGCTGCGCGGGGTCCGGGATGCGGTGCATGCCGACGTCGATGACCGTGGCCCCCGGGCGCACGTGCTCGGCGGTGATGAACTCTGGCCGGCCGATGGCGACCACGAGCACAGCGGCCTGACGTGTCAGCTCGGGCAGGTCGGCCGAGCGCGAATGGGCCACCGTGACGGTGGCGTCGTCGCCCTTGCGCGAGAGCAGGTTGGCGAGCGGCCGACCGACCACCGCCGAGCGCCCGAGCACGACCACGTGCCGGCCGGCGATCGGGATCGCGTAGTGGCGCAGCAGCTCGCGGACGCCGAGCGGCGTGCAGGGCACGAAGCCCGGCAGCCCGAGGGCGAGGCGGCCGGCATTGACGGGATGGAAACCGTCCACGTCCTTCTCCGGGGGCAGCAGCGACAGGAAGTGGGCGGTGTCCCAGCCGGCGGGCAGCGGCAGCTGCAGGAGGATGCCGTGGACGGCCGGGTCACGACCCAGCTCGGCGATGGCCGCCGCCAGGGAACGCGGGTCGTCGTGCGCGGCCCAGCGGCGCTCGATCACCCGGATGCCGGCGCGCTCCCCGGCCGCCCGCTTGCGCGCCAGGTAGACCCGCGAGGCCTCGTCGTCCCCCACCGAGAGCAGGGCCAGCGTCGGGGTCACGCCGAGCGCCGCCAGGGCCCCGGCCCGCTCGGCGGCGTCGCGCTCGAGGGCCTCGGCCACCGGCTTGCCGCTGAGCCGCCGGCACTCCTCCGGGGCATGGATCCCGACCGGGAAGTAGAGCAGGCGCGCACCGCGGGCCCGGCCGGTGGTCTCGTCGATGTCCACCAGGAGCCCCGAGAAGTGCGGGTCGCCGTCGGCCGGCGACAGCCGGTGCGGCAGCGACGTGAGGAAGCGGTCCAGCGCCGCCTTCTTCTGCACCCCGATGACCGAGTCGTGGCCGCCGGTCATGCCGGCGTCGGTGATGTAGGCGGTGCCCCCGGGCAGCACGCGCGCGTCGGCGGTGGCCACGTGCGTGTGCGTGCCGACGAGCACCGAGGCGCGCCCGTCCAGGTACCAGGCCATCGCCACCTTCTCGGAGGTGGCCTCGGCGTGCAAGTCCACGACCACGACGCGCGCTCGCGCGCCCATCTCCCCCACCAGCTGGTCGGCGGCGCGGAACGGATCGTCGGTCTCGGGCATGAAGACGCGGCCCTGCAGGTTGATGACCGCGACCGGCACGCCGAGGCGCGAGGCGAAGACCCCGTGCCCGCGGCCCGGGGATCCGGGGGGATAGTTGGCCGGGCGCAGCACCCGCCGGTCGGTGGCGAGCAGGGCTTGGCCCTCGGAGCGGTCCCAGGTGTGGTTGCCGCCCGTGATCACGTCCACCCCGGCGGCGAACAGCTGACCGGCCGTGGCCGGCGTGATGCCGGCGCCGTGCGCCACGTTCTCACCGTTGGCGATGACGAAGTCGATGGCGTAGCGGCGCACCAGGCCGGGCAGGACGCGGGCTACCACGTCCCGTCCGGCGCTGCCGAAGACGTCTCCGATGCACAGGAGGTTCATGCGACCTCGCAAGCGGATCGCGGGGCGGGTCCGGTGGGTGGCATTCAGAAGGGCGGCGCGTCTGCGGCGCCGCCCTTCTCACGAACCTCCCCACCGAGTTGCCGTGGGCTCGGGAGTTTTGAACCTGTCTCCCAGGTGGGCGTTCCTACCCGTGGGTTCGCATCCGGAGCCGGCCTTGCGGCCGTCCCGGCATCGCTACGCCACGTTTCGGAGCTCCCGGCATCCATTTGTTGGCTCAAAAACTACGGACGCTCCACGTGCACGGCAGGGAAGTGTCCTTCCCTTCCCTCGAGTATAGCGCAAGTCGGCGGTGCGGCGCGCCGGCGACTTGCGCTCCAGCGGCTCAGACGTCCTGGAGGCAGGAGTCGAGCGCGATCGAGAGCCGGTCGGCGCGCTCGCTCACGCTCTCCGCCAGGCGCCGGCGCTCCTCGCGCTCCCGGAACAGCTCATCGGCCAGGTTCAGCGATGCGAGGACCGCCACCTTTGCGAGTGAGGCCACGGGCAGCTTCTCGTTGATCTCCCGCATCTTCTGGTCCACGTAGGCGGCGACCTTCTGGATGTACTCCTGGTCTTCCTCGCCGCGGATCGTGTACCCGGTGCCGAAGATCTGGACGTGCACCTCAATCTTGGCATTCATGCTACCACCTCGGCGGTATCGGTTTCGCGGTTATTTCGCGGGCCCCGATCACGGGGCGAGGCCCTCGAGCCGTTGCACGAGCTGCTCGATGCGTAGGGCGATGTCGCGGCGCTCGGCCTGCCACCCCTGGCGCTCGACGCCAAGGCCGCGGCGCTCCTCCTCCCAACGGTCCTGCTCCTCCAGCCGGCCTTGGCACTCCTCTTGCAGCGCGCGGTTCTCGCTCTGCGCGCGCGCCCGCTCGGTCTCCCACGCCTCGGCCTGCGCCTGCCAGCGGCCCTGTTCCTCCAGCCAGCGATCGCGCTCGGCCTGCCAGCGGCCCTGCTCCTCCAGCCGGCCCTGGCACTCCTCTTGCAGCGCGCGGTTCTCGCTCTGCGCGCGCGCCCGCTCGGTCTCCCACGCCTCGGCCTGCGCCTGCCAGCCGTCGCGCTCGGCTCCCCACCGCTCGCGCTCGCCCTGCCAGGCGGCCTTCTCGGCGAGCACCTTGTCCAGCTCGGGGCGCACGTCCACCTCGGGGCGCTCGGCGAGCTGGCCCTCGAGGGTGGCGCAGCGGCGCTCGACCTCGCGCAGCAGCTCCTGCAGGCGGACGTTCTGCTCCTTGAGGCGGAGGATCGCGCCGGCGGCGCGCTCGACCTGCTCGGCCAGCTCCGCGAGCGGGCGGGACGGATCGGCGGCGGGGTTCGAGTCGCTTCCCATCGGCTATCCCTTCGTCGGTCGCTCGCGCAGCACGGCGCCGAAGCTCTCCCCCAGGGCGCGCACGATCGCCGCCTGAGCGGCCTCGACCTCGCTCTCCTGGAGGGTCCGCTCCGGGTGCGCGAAGAGCAGCGTGTACGCGAGACTCTTGTGGTCGGCGGGCACGCCCTGGCCGCTGTATACGTCGAAGAGCCGCGCCGATTGCAGGAGCTCCCCTGCGGCGGCGCGCATCCGCGCTTCGACCTCGGACTGCGGGACGCGCTCCGGCACGAAGAACGCCAGATCGCGCTTGACCGCCGGGAAGCGGGAGAACGCGGTGAACGGGCCGGCGTGGCGGGCGGCGCCGGCCAGGCTGGCGAGGGCGGCGAGGAAGAGATACACCGGCCGATCGAGCTTCCACGCGCGCGCGCGCCGAGGCTCGACCCTCCCGATCCAAGCCACGCGGGCCGTCGCCCACAACTCCGCGGCTTCTCCGGATTTCCAGGCGGGCGAAGCATAGGCGCGCGCGGCGGGGGTGTCAACGCCGAGGCGCCCCAGAAACGCCTCGGCGAGCCCCTTGGCGTCGAAGAAATCGACTTCGCGCTCGCCCTCCCACGATTCGGGATCGGCGAGGCCCGCCACCGCGAAGGCGACCTGCACCTCCTCCTGCGGGAACTCACCCGCGGCCGGCGCGCCGGGGCGCGGCGTGAAGACGCGGCCCACCTCGAAGACGCGCGTGCCCGCCGCCCCGTGGCGCAGATGGTGCGCGACCACGGTCAGCAGCCCGGCGGCGAGGTCGCTGCGCAGCGCGCCGGCCTCGGGAGCCGGCGGGTTGGCCAGCGCGGCGAAGCGCGGCCCGCCCGCGTCGGGCTCGCGCGTCAGCTCCCAGGTGAGCGCCAGCTTCTTGGGGTCGCACAAGGACGGCGTCAGCGCCTCGGTGAAGCCGAGGCCGACGAGCGCTTCGCGCACCCGGCGCTCGAACTCCTGCTCCGGCGTCCACTCGGCGCCGGAGGCCCCCGCGCCGGCGGGCACGTCGGGGAGGTTCTCGAGTCCGTAGGAGCGGCCGATCTCCTCGATGAGGTCCACCGGTTCGGCGATGTCGCGGCGCCGCGTCGGCACGGTCACCGTGATGGGATCCTCGCCGCGCGCGGTGAAGCCCAGCGCCTCCAGGTAGCGCCGCATGTCGGCCGTCGGGATCTCGGCGCCGAGCAGGGCGCGGGCCCGCGCCGGCGACAGCGCGAGCTCCAGCGGGGCGAAGGCCCGCGCCGCCGCCTCGCTCACCGGCAGCTCGGGTTCGCCGCCGGCCACCTCGCGCAACAGCTCGAGGGCGCGGGCGGTGGCGACCGGCGGCAGGTTGGGGTCGCAGCCGCGCCCGAAGCGCCGTGACGCCTCGGTCATGAGGCCGAGACCGTTGGCCGCCGACTGCACGCGGTAGGGATCGAAGCAGGCCGCCTCGAGCAGGATGTCGCGTGTCGCGTCGGTGACCTCGCTGTCGGAGCCGCCCATGAGGCCGGCCAGGGCCACGGCGCGGTCGCGGTCGGCGATCACCAGGTGCTCGCCGGTGAGCGGGCGCTCCTTGCCGTCGAGGGTGCGCAGCAGCTCGCCCGGCTGGGCCCGCCGCACGCGGATCTCGGGGCCGGCGAGCTTGCCGAGATCAAAAGCGTGCAGCGGCTGGCCCAGCTCGACCAGCACGTAATTGGTCACGTCCACCACGTTGTAGAGCGGCCGCACGCCGGCGCGCTCGAGGCGCTCGGCGAGCCAGCGCGGCGACGGGCCGATGCGCACGCCGCGCACCACGGTGCCGAGGTAGCGCGGGCAGCCCTCGGGATCCTCGAGGCGGACGGGGAAACTGCCGCCGACCGCCACCTGGCCGGCCAGCCGGAGCCGCGCCTCCGGGCGCAGCTCGCGCCCCAAGGCGGCCGCCAGCTCGAGTGCCACCCCGGCCATCGAGAGCACGTCGGGCCGGTTGTAGTGCACCTCGAGCTCGATCACCGTGTCCGGGCGGGTGCCGAGGGCCTCGGCCAGCGGCTGGCCCGCCGGCGCGTCGCCCGCCAGCGCCAGGATGCCGGCGTGGTCGTCGGAGAGCTCCAGCTCGCGGGCCGAGCAGAGCATCCCCTGCGAGACCTGGCCGCGGATCTGGCTCTCCTTGATGGTCAGGCCGCCGGGCAGCGCCGCCCCCGGCAGCGCCACCGGCACGCGCATGCCCTTCACCACGTTGGGCGCGCCGCAGACGATGGCCCGCGGCTCGGGCCCGCCGGTGTCGACGCGGCACAGCACCAGGCGGTCGGCCTGCGGGTGCTTGCCGACCTCCAGCACCTCGCCCACCACGATGTGCTCGTAAGCGTGGCCCACGCTGCCCACCGACTCCACCGGGAAGCCGCGCTCCACGAAGCGGTCGCAGAGCGCCGCCACGGAGACGTCGAGGCAGGGCACCCACTCGTCGAGCCAGGACAGGGAGATCTTCATGGCGCGCTCAGAACTGCCGTAGGAAGCGCAGGTCGTTTTCGAGGAAGAAGCGGATGTCCGGGATGCGGTAGCGCAGCATGGCCATGCGCTCCAGCCCGATGCCGAAGGCGTAGCCGGTGACCCGGTCGGGATCGTAGCCGACGGCGCGGAAGACCGCCGGGTGGACCATGCCGGCGCCGAGGATCTCGAGCCAGCCGGTGGCCTTGCACACCGGGCAGCGCTCGCCGCCCAACCGCCCGCCGCCGCCGCACAGGATGCACGCGACGTCCATCTGCGCCGACGGTTCGGTGAATGGGAAGTAGAGCGGCACGAAGCGCACCTTGAGGTGGTGCCCGAAGAGGCGCCGCGCCGCCTCGCGTAAGGTGGAGCGGAGCTCGGCCATGGTGACGCGCTCGGCGACGTAGAGGCCGTCCATCTGGTGGAACTGGTCCATATGGGTGGCGTCCACGCTCTCGGCGCGGTAGACGCGGCCCGGGAAGACCAGCCGCAGCGGTGGCGGCGCCTGCTCCATGGCCCGCACCCAGCCCGGCGAGGTGTGGGTGCGCAGCAGGAGCCCGTCGTCGAGGTAGTAGGTGTCGTGTCCCTCGCGGGCCGGGTGCCCGGGCGGCAGGTTCAGGGCGGTGAAGTTGTGGCGGTCGTCCTCGACCTCGGGGCCGTCGGCCACCCCGAAGCCGAGCCCGAAGAAGACCTCCACCAGCTGGTCGCGGATCTGGTTGAGCACGTGGTAGTGGCCCACCCAGGGACGGCGTCCCGGCAGCGTGACGTCGAGGCCGTCGCCGGCGTCGGCCGTCTCGGCCAGGGCCGCGAGCCGGGCCCCGATGGCCGCCTCCAGCTCGTCGCGCAGGGCGTTGGCGCGGGCGCCGACGGCGGCGCGCTCGGCCGCCTCGAGCTCCCTGAGGCCGCGCAGCACGGCGGTCAGCTCCCCCTTGCGGCCCAGGTACTGGACGCGCACGGCTGCGAGCGCGTCGGGGCTCGGCGCCGCGGCGGCCGCCGCGCGGGCGGCCGCGGACAGGGCGCTCAATTGCTCGGCGAGTGTGCGGGACATGGGCGGGTCCGCTGGGAAGACGAGGACGATGCGGCGGCGCCGGAAGGCCGGGTAAGGCGGGCGCCGCCGGGGGCGGCGCGCCGCTCTCCCCCGCCCTGGCGCCGGCTAGGCGGCGCCCGCCGGCCGGCTCTTGGCCAGCTCGACCAGGCGAACGAATGCGTCGGCGTCGTTGACCGCCAGGTCGGCGAGCACCTTGCGGTTGACCGCCACCTCGGCGCGTTTCAGGCCGGCCATGAAGACCGAGTAGGACAGGCCGTGCAGCCGCGCGGCGGCGTTGATGCGGGCGATCCACAGGCGGCGAAAGTCGCGCTTCTTGGTGCGGCGGTGGTCGTAGGCGAACTGCAGCCCCCGCATCACCGTCTCGGCCGCGGTCTGGTAGAGCTTGCGGCGGCCGCCGACGTTGCCCTTGGCCGCCTTCATCACCTTCTTGCGGCGCGCCCTTCCGGGGACCACCGTCTTGGTGCGTGGCATGATTCGTCTCCTTGGTTATCCCGGTAGGCTTCAGCCGATCCCGAGCATCTTCTTGGCCCGCTTCTCATCGGCGCCGGCGACCAGCGTCTGCTTGCGCAGGTGGCGCTTGCGGCCGCGCGCCTTGCTGCTCAGGATGTGCCGGGCGTACGCCTTCTTGTGCTTGATCTTCCCGGTGCCGGTGACGCGGAAGCGCTTCTTGGCCGCCCGGTTCGACTTCATCTTCGGCATGATTCTCTCCCTGCGCGCGCGAGCGCGCGCCCGTGTCTGCCTGCCTGGCGAGTTGTGCGAGCCTAGCCGGCGGTGCCCCCGCCGGCTTCCACGCGAGCGCCGGGGGCGCTCTTGGGCGCGGCGCTCTTCGGCGCAGGGCTCTTCGGCGCGGCGCTCTTGGGCGCCGTCTTGGCCGGTTTGGGGAGCAGGGTCACGGTCAGCATGCGCCCCTCCGCCCGCACCACCGTTTCGGCGCTGGCGACGTCGGCCAGCTCGGTGAGGACTTTCTCGAGCAGCGACCGGCCGCGCTCCGGATGGGCCACCTCGCGGCCGCGGAACGTGACGGTGAACTTCACCTTGTCCTTCTCCCCGAGGAACTCGCGCGCCAGGCGCAGCTTGGTGGCGTAGTCGTGATCCTCGATCTTGGGGCGGAGCTTGACCTCTTTGAGGTGCACGACGTGCTGCTTCTTGCGCGCCACCCGCTCCCGCTTGGACTGCTCGTACTTGAACTTCCCGTAGTCCATGATGCGGCAGACCGGCGGGCGCGCCGTCGGCGAAACCTCGACGAGGTCGAGGCCCCTCTCCTGCGCCATCTGCAGCGCCTCGCGCGTCGACAGGATGCCCACCTGCTCGCCGTCGTCGCCGATGACCCGCACCTGCGGGACCCGGATCCGGTCGTTGATGCGCGTCTGATCCTTAGCAAACGTGCCGATGGTTCAACCCTCCCGTTGGGGGCCTACGTTTCCGCCCGGACCCGCCGCTTCCAAACGGACGCGGGGCGGAGGGAAGCGCAAGCTCCCCCCGCCCCGCGATGGAACGGACGTCCCAAGCTCAGCTTGAGAACCCGGCAGCAGGGCCCGGCGGGCCCGCGTGGGGTGAGAAGCGTGCGCTTCTGCTTCGAACGACATTGGTCCGGCAAA
>Ga0315276_10007398_pt1 | contig 10172 bp, 8 predicted proteins | sample YL17G05_0_MG_FD_204542 | JGI IMG/M metagenome (GOLD analysis project Ga0315276, IMG submission 204542) | Sediment microbial communities from Yellowstone Lake, YNP, Wyoming, USA - YL17G05_0 | ecosystem: Environmental > Aquatic > Freshwater > Lake > Sediment | place: USA: Wyoming | collected... | reverse complement strand
ACCTGCCCCGCCTCGGGCCCGATCAAGGCGTCGAACCCCTGCTCGGAATACATGTTCCTCGACGACACGGCCTGCAATCTCGCCTCGCTCAACCTGATGACGTTCCGGGGCAAGGACGGCAGCTTCGACGTCGAAGATTATGAACACGCCATCCGGCTCTGGACCATCGTGCTCGAGATCGCGGTCACCATGGCGCAATTCCCCTCGCGCCGGATCGCCCAGCTCTCTTACGAGTACCGCACGCTCGGGCTCGGCTACGCCAATATCGGCGGGCTGCTGATGGCCTCGGGCATTCCCTACGACTCCGCGCAAGGGCGGTCCCTCGGCGGGGCGCTCAGCGCCATCATGACGGGCGTGGCCTATGCGACGAGCGCCGAGATGGCGCGGGAGCTTGGGCCGTTCTCAGGCTTCGAGCCGAATCGTGCGTCGATGCTCCGGGTCATGCGCAATCATGCGAAGGCCGCGAGAGGCGAGGCCGACGGCTATGAGGCGCTCGATACGGCGCCCGTGCCGCTCGACCATGCCTCCTGCCCCGATCCCAAGCTGCTTGCCCATGCCACGCATGCCTGGGAGCGCGCCATCGAGCTCGGCCGCCAATATGGCTACCGCAACGCACAAGCCACGGTGATCGCGCCGACCGGCACCATCGGCCTCGTCATGGACTGTGATACTACCGGGATCGAGCCTGATTTCGCGCTGGTCAAATTCAAGAAGCTCGCCGGCGGCGGCTATTTCAAGATCATCAACCGCATGGTGCCCGAGGGCTTGCGCGCGCTCGGCTATGACGAGGCCGCGACCAAGCGGATCATCGACTATGCCGTGGGGCGCGGCACGCTTGCCGGGGCTCCCGGGGTCAACCACGAGACGCTCGCCGCACGCGGCTTCACCCCGGAGAAGATCGCCGCTGCGGACAAGGCGGTGGCGTCGGCCTTCGACATCAAATTCGCCTTCAACAAATGGACGCTCGGCGAGGCGTTCTGCGTCAGCGTGTTGAAGCTCCCGGCGGAGCGGCTCAACCAGCCGGATTTCGACCTCCTAGCCGAGATCGGCTTCCTCAAGCGGGACATCGAGGCCGCCAATGAATTTGCCTGCGGAGCGATGACGCTCGAAGGGGCGCCGGGCCTCGATCCCAAGCATCTCCCCGTGTTCGACTGCGCGTCGCCTTGCGGCCGCAAGGGCAAGCGTTCCCTGTCGGTGGAGAGCCATATCCGCATGATGGCGGCGGCGCAGCCCTTCATCTCAGGCGCCATCTCCAAGACCATCAACATGGCGAACGAGGCGAGCGTCGGGGACTGCAAGGAGGCCTACCTCCTCTCTTGGCGCCTCGCGCTCAAGGCCAACGCACTCTATCGCGACGGCTCCAAGCTGTCGCAGCCGCTCAACGCCCAGCTGCTCGCCGACGAGGAGGACGAGCAGGATGAGGTGCTCGCCGCCATCGGCGCCGATCAGCCGCAAGCGCAGCGCGCCACCGTAGTGGCCGAGCGCATCGTCGAGCGCGTGATCGAGCGCTTCCGCGCGCGAGCCGAACGCGACCGTCTGCCGGATCGGCGCAAGGGTTATACGCAGAAGGCGGTGGTCGGCGGCCATAAGGTCTATTTAAGAACTGGCGAGTACGAAGACGGGCGTCTCGGTGAGATCTTCATCGACATGCACAAGGAGGGCGCCGCATTCCGCTCGCTCATGAATAACTTCGCGATCGCCGTGTCAGTGGGCTTGCAATATGGAGTGCCGCTCGAGGAATTCGTCGATGCCTTCACCTTCACGCGCTTCGAACCTGCAGGTCCGGTGCGCGGCAACGAGGCAATCAAGAACGCGACCTCGATCCTCGACTATCTGTTCAGAGAGCTTGCAGTTTCCTATTTGGGGCGCTACGAGCTTGCTCATGTTGATCCAAATGAGATCGGCAACACGACGCTCGGTTCCGGAGACACCGGCGAAGGCAGACGTTCTGCCGACGCTTTCGTGTCGCCCGGTTTCACGCGTGGACGCTTCAGCGATCGCAAGCTCCTCGCACCGGGCAAATCGCAAAGCGCCGGCGCGCAAGCGCATGCGCTTCAGACAAGGCTCGATGACGACGCACTTCCGCGCACGACGGGACTTGTCAATTCGCCCGCACCAAATGCATTCCCTTCATCTCAAACGACAGAGCACGTCGCCAGAGCCGTCGAGGCGCTCGCCGAGCGTGGCTCGACAAACCTTATCGCCGAAGCGCGCGTTAAGGGTTACGAAGGGGAAGCATGTGGAGAATGCGGAAACTTTACCCTCGTCCGCAACGGCACGTGTCTCAAATGCGAAACGTGCGGAGGGACGAGTGGATGTAGCTAGAGTGAACTTCCAGCCAACCCGATAGGAGGGATGCATTATGGCAGCAGCGAAGAAGAAACCAGCAGCGAAGAAGAAGCCCGTGCGCAAGACCGCGGCGGCGAAGAAGCCGACGGCCAAGAAGACCGGCACGGCAAAGCGCAAACCAGCTGCCAAGAAAAAGTAGCTGGTGAAGGCGCGGGGGCGAATGCTCCCGCGCCTGCCCTTCTCGCCGATCCAGCCGAGCGCCGCTCGCAAGCGCGCTTACCCCAAGCCTTTCAATCTTTTCCATATTGATAGCCGGCTCAATGAGCGTGGCCTGTCGCGCTCGAGGCGCGGCCGCCCGCGTCTTCTCGCGGTCATAGCCCCGCCCGATCGTCGCCGCTTGCGGCACTGAAACCCTCGCTACCGATCAGGCCCCAAAGCGCGCCTAGCGCCGCGGCGAGCAAGCCCTCATCGACGCTCCGCAGTACCACATAAGTGCCGAGCCGGCCCTTCTCGAAGAAGGGATAGCTGCCGATCTGCACGTCCGGATGGACGGCCTGAACCGCCGCAAGCCCCGTTGCCATGTCTCCCTCCGGCGCATCGATGCGGACCGATCGGGCGAGCATCGGCCGGCCTTTCTTCAGGCGCGGGGCCACGGCATCGAGCATCACCTGCATGATGCGCGGGATGCCCGCCATCACGATCACGTTGCCGAGCATGAAGCCAGGCGCCCGGGAGACAGGATTGTCGATCAGCTCGGCGCCATGCGGGATACGGGCCATGCGGAGCCGCGCCGGACTGAGCTCAGCGCCGCGATAGCCCTTGCGCATCGCTTCCACCGCACGCGGGTCGATGGCGGCCTCGACCCCGAAGGCCATGGCGATGGCCTCCGTAGTCACATCGTCATGGGTGGGACCGATGCCGCCGGTGGTGAAGACATAAGTGTAGCGCGCGCGGAGCTCGTTCACGGTGGCAACGATCTCGGCCCCGACGTCCCGCACCACCCGGACCTCCCGCAAGCCGATACCGATTTTGGTGAGATAGAGCGCGATATGGGAGATGTTCTCGTCCCTGGTGCGCCCCGAGAGGATCTCCTCGCCGATGACGACAAGCGCGGCGGTGACGGTATCGAAGGCTGGAGGCGTTTCGGTCATGGGCAGAGCGTGGGCGACTTTGCGCCTTAAATTCGAGTGCTGACCGTCATGGTCGGAACAAGGTCCGGCATGACAATTCCTGTTCGGCCAAACGAAGTCTAACGTCTTGCACCGGTTCCGCCAGCTCCCATGAGGTCGTGACCCTAAGTGCGAATCCGGGCACAGCCGTTGCACATCGCCCCATTTCATCTTAAGTGAAGATCGGTCAATCAACTCCAAACGCACACGATGTCGAACCTCGAATTCGCCCGCGCCCAGGCGCGTGATAGCAAGATCAAGCTGCATAGCCCCGACGCTTTTGCCGGCATGCAGAAGGCCGGCCAGCTCGTGGCCGAGGCGCTCGATCTCCTGGTGGACGAGGTCCGGCCCGGCGTGACCACGGAGGCCCTCGACGCATTCGTGTTCGACTTCGCCATGGCGCATGGCGTCATTCCGGCCCCACTCAATTATCGCGGCTTCCCGAAGTCGATCTGCACGTCGCTGAACCATGTGGTCTGCCACGGCATCCCGGGCCCGCGGGCGCTGAAGGAAGGCGATATCCTCAATATCGACGTGACCCTCGTTGTCGACGGATGGCATGGCGATTCGAGCCGCATGTACGGCGTCGGTAAAATCTCACGCGCCGCGGAGCGGCTGCTCGAGGTCACCTACAACGCCCTGATGCGGGGCGTCGCCGCGGTGAAGCCCGGCGCCACCACCGGCGACATCGGCGCCGCGATCCAAATCTATGCGGAGGCCGAGCGCTGTAGCGTCGTGCGCGATTTCTGCGGACATGGGCTAGGCCGAGTGTTCCACGACCGCCCGAACATCCTGCATTACGGGGAGCCCGGCGAAGGGCTCCAGCTCAAGCCCGGCATGCTGTTCACCATCGAGCCGATGATCAATCTCGGCAAGCCGCCGGTGAAAATCCTGTCCGACGGCTGGACGGCGGTCACCCGCGACCGCTCGCTCTCGGCGCAATTCGAGCATACCGTCGGCGTCACGGAGACCGGATGCCAGGTATTCACGCTCTCCCCCCGAGACTTGGACCGGCCACCTCTTCCACGGCAATAGAGCGGCGCCACATTATCTCGGACATCGCGAGCGACTGATACCAAATCTCTGAGAGGCTGACTCTCGGGGTGGTTTTCAAATCACCGGCAATGTGATTCACGATGGGCCATGCCTGTTCCATTACGCGGGGATTTTGACGGGGCCTACCAGTTCTGATCAATGAGATTTGGCATGAGACGACGGTTCCGCGATGGCGGCGCCGACGCCATTCCCGATTATGAGCTGCTCGAGCTGGTGCTGTTCCGAGCCGTGCCCCACCGGGATACCAAGCCCTTGGGCAAGGCCGACAGGCGGCGTAGCTTGTTCAAGGTTGTTGGGGCGGCGGTGCGCGCCTACAAGGCGGGCGCTCGAGCTTTCGTCCACGGCGATCGTGCTCGTGCACAATCACCCCTCGGGCGATCCGACGCCGTCCCGCGCCGATTTCGAGATGACCAAGCAAATCGTCGGGGCGGCCAAGAATCTCGGGATCGTGGTCCACGACCACATCATCGTCGGCAAGCAGGGCCATGCGAGCTTCCGCGGCCTGGGGTTGATATAAGGCCGGCGTATCATCGACGCGCGCAGAGGCTCATTGGCCCGGCGCGGCCGTCTTCGGTGTCGTGCTCGTCGCCGCCGGCTTTGGGACTGTGGTCGCATTCGGAACTGTGGTCCCCGCCGCGGTCTTCGGAGCTTTGGGCGGCTTCGGAGCTTTGGTCGCCGCGGCCGGCGGCGGAGCTGGGCCCGGCGTGGCGGCCTTTGGAGCTGTGCGGGGCGCGGCCGGCGTTTGCGCTCCGAGCACGAGCTTCCATGAATCTGGACGATCGCAGGTCGCTATGACCGGCGGTTGATCGGGTGCGGCAAAGCCTAGACACCCGCCCCCACCGACATATTGCAATTTGTAGACGGCACCCGCCCGAAGCGTCTCCCTGAGTGCGTGCCTCAGATCAACGACCTCGCCGCTCAGACTAAGGAGCGTTTCTTCCAAATGGGAAATATGGGCCTGCAAGCAAGCCATCCTGCTTCCCGCATCCTTGATGTCATCGCAATTCTTCAGCTCCTCAATTGCGCGGGCCGGCGCTGCCGCTCCAATCGCGCAAACTGAGGCAATAAGGACCGCTCCAAACATTCGCATGCGACGGACCTCCTCGGCTGCTGTCGATCATTTCGACAGTCTAGCATCGCCAGCGCCTCGCGACGTCACAAGCCGGATGTGGTGCGCTGCCGGCAATAGGGACAATTATGATCGTAGAAGGCGACCACGCTCACATCGCCTTTGGGGTTGCCGGCGACGAAGCTCTCCGGCGAGCGGAAAATCTGCTCGGCGTTCTCCCCAATCGCGCGCGCCGCGCACGCCTGCTGCCATTTATGGCCGACGGCGAAAACGGCGACGCCGATCGCCAGGGCGACGATCGCCAACGGCCGCGAGATCGGTTCACGGCAGCGGAACGAGGAGGATTGGATTAGGCCGGTGGTGGGCCAAAGACGAGAACGGCGTTGAGACCCCCGAAGGCGAAGGAGTTCGACATCGCGTAGTTGACCTCGCGCTTCCGCCCCACATTCGGGGTGTAGTCGAGGTCGCATTCGGGATCTATTTCGTCGAGCCCCAGCGTCGCCGGCACAAAATTTTCGCCGATCGACTTGACGGCGGCGACGGCCTCGATGCCGCCTCCGGCGCCGAGGCAATGGCCATGCATGGATTTGGTGGAGGAGATCGAGAGCTTGTTCGCGGCGTTGCCGAAGACGCGCTTGATGGCGCGGGTCTCGTTCACGTCGTTGACGGTGGTCGCGGTGCCATGGGCGTTCACATAGTCGATATCGCTCGCGGACAGGCCCGCATCGTCGAGCGCTATCTGCATAGCCATGGACGCCCCGTCGATCGACGGGTTGACCATGTCGGCGGCGTCCGCCGTCATGCCGTAGCCCACCAGCTCGGCCAGGATGGGAGCGCCCCGCGCCTTGGCACGCTCATATTCCTCAAGCATCAGGATGCCTGCGCCTTCGGCGAGCACGGTGCCGTTCCGCCGCTTGGAGAACGGGAACAGTCCGTCGGGGCTCAGCACCCGCATGGCCTGCCAGGCCCGTGTCGCGCCCCAGTTCAGCGAGGCCTCTGCGGCGCCGGCAATGCCAAAGTCGACGAGCCCTTCGCGGATCATGCGATAGGTGAGACCGATCGAGTGCGTCGCGGTCGCGCAGGCGCTCACCAGGCCGAAGGTCGGCCCCTTGATGCCATATTCGATGCTGACATGGGCCGAGGCCGAGCTGCCGATCGCCTTCAGCAGCGTGAGCGGATGCGTCGCGCGCTTGTTCTCCTTGAACAGCATCTTGTAGGAGAATTCGAGCGTGGTGAGGCCACCGACGCCGGAACCGATGATGCAGGCCGAGCGATAGCTCTCGCTGTCCTTCAGCGGCAGCTCAAGCTTCGACTGGGCAACGGCTTCCGCCGCCGCGCAGCCCGCATATTGGGAGAATTTATCTGCCAAGAGCAGCGACTTGCTTTTGAGCCGCTCCTTGGGATCGAAGTCGGGCACCTCACCGGCGATGGTGATGTACAGATCCTCGGTCGAGAAACTCTGAGCCTGGCGAATGCCGCATTCGCCGTTCTTGAGAGCAGCCCAAAAACGGTCAACACCAGTGCCCAAAGGAGTGACCACGCCCTGGCCCGTGACCACGACGCGTCGGCGCCCATTAGAATTTATCATGCTGTGCTAAATAACTCCGGAGATCGTGGACGCCCAGGCAAGCCCAAGCGGAGAAAGCCAGCTCAAGCTGCCGCGCCCGAAGCCTTCGTCTCTGCGATAATGCTTTTCACGCGATCGACGACAGAACCCACAGTCGCGAACGCCTCTACTTCTTCATTCGCATTATACGGGATTTCGATCCCGAAAGTATCCTCAATATCGAACACGATTACAGCGAGATCAAGGGATTCGATCTCAAGGTCGCTCAAGGGCATTTCGAGCGTGACAGCCTTCGATGGGTCCTTCATGTTCTTACGCAAAATCTCGATGATCTTGGTAGCCACATCATCCATATCGCTCTCCCTGCCCCGTTTGGGGTCCGTGTCCAAGGTGCCCCGGGCTAATTCATGGTGTTACCCAGGGCAAGTTAGGTATTGGAATAGACTTAAAAACTTTTCGAGTCTACGCCGTCCTCGTTCGATTCAGCGGCCTCGTCAAGGCTCTCTTCGCCAACAAAATTGGCCTTTTTTGGCCTGCCACGCCACCGTTTCAGCATAATCCGGGATTGCCGCCTGCGGGTTGGCCTCCGCTTTTGGCTCCCGTCGTGCTATAGTAAAGATGTATCGAAAGTGAACAAGAGTTCCTGCCGCCAATTGCCTCCGATGGCCGCCAAGGAGCAGTTAACCGCAAAGCCGCTAAAAAGACGCTAAAGCGGCATCCACGCACGTCATGGCTAAACCAAAGTCAAACCCCGCAAGCACCCGTACGGCCGCCAAGGCTCCGGGCGATGCGCATCCTTGGCTGAAAGCCTACCCCAAGGACGTTGACTGGGACATGACGTTCGAACCGGCCCTGATCAGCAGCCTGCTCGACGCCTCCGTCGAGGCCTACGGCTCTCGGCCTTGCACCTATTTCATGGGACGGCGGTTGAGCTTTGCCGAGATCGGGCGGCTCTCCGACCGGGCCGCAAAAGGGCTGCAGGAACTCGGCGTTGGCGAAGGCGTAAAGGTGGGACTGCTGCTCCCCAACACCCCGGCCTTCGTCATCTTCTATTACGCCATCCTCAAGGCAGGCGGTACGGTCGTCAATTTTAATCCCCTCTACAGCATCGAGGAGATCGAATTTCAGGCGCAAGACAGCGGCGCCAAAATCATGGTCACGCTCGATCTTGCGGCGACCTTTGACAAGGTCGAGGCGCTGCTTGCCAAGGGCGCGCTCGAAAAGGCGGTGGTCGTGCGGTTCGCCTCGCTCTTGCCGCCCTTGATGTCGCTGGGGCTGAAGCTGCGCAGTGGACCGAAACTCGGGCAAGTCGACCTCTCGCCGCAGCGGAGCAAGATCGTGCGCGAGCGAGACCTGCGGGCCAATGACGGCCGCTACCGGCGACCCTCGATCACCCCCGACGCGGTGGCCGTGCTGCAATATACCGGAGGCACTACCGGAACGCCCAAAGGCGCGATGCTCACCCACGCCAATTTGTCGGCCAATCTCCACCAGATGACGGCTTGGTGGAACCGGCCGGCCATCGAAGGAGATCGCGTGCTCGGCGTGCTTCCCCTCTTCCACGTCTTCGCCATGACCACGGTGATGAACTTCGGCATCAGCCAGGGCATGGAGCTGATTCTCGTACCGAGGTTCGAGCTGATCGAGACGTTGAAGCTCATCACCAAACTCAAGCCGACGATGATGCCCGGCGTGCCCACGCTGTTCAACGCCATCATACGCCATCCGCATATCGGCAATTTCGACCTCAGCTCGCTTGAATTCTGTATCTCGGGAGGGGCCGGGCTACCCCTTGAGGTGAAGCGGGGCTTTGAGGCGATCTCCGGCTGCAAGCTTACCGAGGGCTACGGCTTGAGCGAGACCTCGCCGGTCGCCACCTGCAATCCGCACGACCGCCCCCCCAAGGCGGGGTCGATCGGCCTGCCGCTGCCCAGCACCGAGCTCAGCATCCGCTCGCTCGAAGACCCAACGATCGAATTGCCGGGAGGCGAATCGGGCGAGATCTGCATTGCCGGGCCACAGGTGATGCCGGGCTACTGGAACAATCCGGAGGAGACGGCGAGCGCTTTTGTCGGGCGTTTCTTTCGCACCGGTGACGTGGGCTATATGGACGAGGAGGGCTTCATCTTCATCGTCGACCGCATCAAGGACATGATCAACGCCTCTGGCTACAAGGTCTATCCGCGGCGCATCGAGGAAGCCCTCTACGAGCATCCGGCGGTCGCGGAGGCGACGGTGATCGGCATTCCCGACGCCTATCGCGGCGAAGCGCCGAAGGCCTTCGTCAAGCTGAAAGAGGGAGAGCCGGCGACCGCCGAAGAGCTGCTCGAATTCCTGAGGAGCAAACTCGCCAAGATCGAGCTGCCGGCCGAGATCGAGTTCCGTGACGACCTGCCCAAGACCATGGTGGGCAAACACTCGAAAAAGGAACTCCGCACCCAGCGGAGCGGCAACAAGCCAATCGGCGTCTAAGTTGCCCGCCGCTTAGGGGTGGTGTAGCCAGGGAAGCTGCTCTTGCGGCTCCTCGGCAACTTTCGGTTTCGGCTTCGGCTTTACGACATGCGGCACGACCGGCGCAGGCGCGTCGGCTGCCGCTTGCACCTTGTTCGGCCTCGGAACGCGGGCAGGCTCCGGGGTGTCTTGCTCCAAGGTGGCGGACTCGGCCGCCGCCTCGGTCAGTAACGGCTCCCTGGTGGGCGTCGTGGGCGCGGGCCTCGTCATCACCATCATGCTCGAGACGTTATCGCCAGAAAGCGGCAACGCCTCGGGGCTTGCCGTGGTCGTGACCAGGCCGGGGCCGATGTAAGTTTGATGGGGCACAGGCGCTTGCGTCGGCTTCATCATTTTGGGGGCCACTGAGGTCGCGGCCGCATCGGCCTCGATTGCCGCGGCGGGAATCCCAACGGTTCCGGAAGGGCTCATTGCGGCTGGCTTCGGCTCACGCGCTGCTTCAGGCTGACGCGCTTCCGGCTCCCGCGCCGCTTCCACGATCGGCGCCTTCGGCTTCGGCATGGCCCCTGGG
>Ga0315276_10007397_pt1 | contig 10173 bp, 7 predicted proteins | sample YL17G05_0_MG_FD_204542 | JGI IMG/M metagenome (GOLD analysis project Ga0315276, IMG submission 204542) | Sediment microbial communities from Yellowstone Lake, YNP, Wyoming, USA - YL17G05_0 | ecosystem: Environmental > Aquatic > Freshwater > Lake > Sediment | place: USA: Wyoming | collected... | reverse complement strand
GTCTTCCCGAAGGGATGACCTCAAGGCATTGGCAAAACTTAAAGTGTGCGCCCCGAGTTCACGCTGGTTAATCAGGCATTTTTTGGATTCATGAACGAATTCGATGGGGTCTTCGATCGTGATGATATGCCCCTTCATAGAGCTGTTGAGAATATCGATCATGGCCGCCAAGGTGGTCGACTTCCCGCTTCCGGTCGGCCCGGTAACCAGAACCAGCCCTCTTTCGTTCTGGCAGATCTCCTTGAGGATCTTCGGAAGGCCCAATTGCTCCAGGGTTAAAATCTTAGACGGAATCACCCGGAAAACCACAGCTTCCCCGCGGTTCTGGCGCATGGCATTTACGCGGAAGCGCGCAATTCCCTTGAGCTCGAGGGAAAAGTCGATTTCCATCTGCTCCTCGAATTTTCTCCGCTGCTGGTCATTCAAGACATCGTAAAGCATGACATGGATCTCTTCGCGGCCGAGAGGGGGCATTTCCACCCGGGTCATTTCTCCATGTAGACGAACCATGGGCGACTCCCCGGCGCTGATGTGGAGGTCCGACGCCCCTTCTTTGTGAACAAAAATCAAAAGTTCAGAAATATCCATCGCTTAGGCTCCTTTTGAAATCCATGTCTTAGATTGTTTCGGGACAGTTCCTGTCTCTTTATATCATTTCGCCGAATTTGGGGACCCTCTTTAAGGAATTATTGAATCGGCTCGGGATGAAGCGGATGGTTGGGAGCGTGGGCCTTCGCTTGCCGCTATCGAAGTTTCCTCATCCGCCGCCCCTTAAAGAAATCGGCGAATGAGCCAAAAAAATTAAACCTTTCAAGGAGAAAGGGGTAGAAAGAAATTGAAAAAAGGAGCCGATGTGTTAGAATGATTCGCAACCGGAGGGATAGCGTTGAACGCGAAGGGCCTTGATGACTGGATTGACCGTTACCTGCACCATTTGATCGTGGAAAAAGGCTTGAGCCGAAACACCATCGAGGCGTATGCGCGGGATTTGCGCGGATATTCGGTGTTTTTGGAGGGACCTGCCGGCTCGGATCCCCTGACCGTCTCGTCCGATAAAATAATATATTATTTCAGGTTGTTGCGAACAGAAAAGCTTTCCCCTCGATCTCTGGCGCGGAACATTTCCGCTTTGAAGGGGTTCTATAAATTTCTCCTCCAGGAGGGGGTCTTGGAAGAAAACCCTTTGCGCCATCTTCGTACTCCGCGGGTCATCCCCAGGCTCCCGGAGATCCTGACCGTGGGGGATATTGAACAAATCATCGCGCAAGTAAAAGCGGAGAAGCCCCTGGGCCTGAGGGACCGGGCCATGCTTGAGATCCTCTATGCCACCGGTCTAAGGGTTTCCGAGTTGGTTCACCTCTCGGTCCATGACGTGGACCTGGAGGTGGGATACCTGCGAACCAAAGGAAAGGGGTCCAAGGAACGGATTGTCCCCATCGGCCGAGCGGCGATTCGGGCCTTGAAAGATTATCTGCAGGGTTCCCGCCAGGTCTCAGCCGCGAAGGCGGAGGGGCAGACCCTGTTTCTCGGGCGGGCAGGGCGGGGGATCACGCGCCAGGGTTTCTGGAAGCTCCTGCGTCGGTACGCCTCGGCCGCGGGAATCCGAAAAAAAATCTCCCCGCATACCCTCCGCCACTCTTTCGCCACCCACCTTCTCGAAGGAGGGGCCGATTTGCGCTCCGTGCAATCGATGCTGGGTCACGCCGATATTGCCACGACGCAAATCTATACCCACGTATCCCGGGACCATCTGAAGCGCGTGCATCAGAAATACCACCCGCGCGAGTTTAAACGGGTCTGAAGACATGGACGTTATCACTACCCACATCAACGCGGATTTCGATTCTTTGGCCTCGATGATGGCGGCTAAAAAGCTCTATCCTCAGGCCATCCTGGTCTTTCCCGGCTCCCAGGAAAAAAACCTCAGAGAATTTTTCATCCAGTCCACCTTTTATTTGTTCCAAGCCGAGCGCATCAAGAACGTGGATTTTAGCGCCATCACCCGCCTGATTCTGGTTGACACCCGGCAGCCGGGCCGGATCGGAAAATTCAAAGAGATCGTAGACCGCCCCGGGCTGGAAATCCACCTGTACGATCATCATCCACCCTCTCCGGACGATCTCACGGGAACGGTCGAGCATGTTCGGGAGGTGGGGGCAACGGTCACCATCCTGGCGCACATCCTGCGGGAGAAGGGGATCCCCCTGGCACCGGAGGAAGCGACGGTGTTGGCTCTCGGCCTATACGAAGACACCGGGTCGTTTTCCTTCTCCTCCACCACGGTGGAAGATTTCGAGGCCGCCGGCTTCCTGCTTTCCCAGGGAGCCAACCTGAACCTCGTCTCCAACCTGATCACCCGGGAACTGACGCCGGAGCAAATCTCCCTCTTGAACGAACTGATTCAGAGCGCCACCCGGTACACGGTCAAAGGGATCGAGGTGGTCATTGCCAAAGCATCCTCCCCCCATTACGTGGGCGATTTCGCCGTCCTGGTCCACAAGCTCAAAGACATGGAAAACATCAACGTCCTCTTCGCCTTGGCGCAGATGGAAGATCGGGTTTACGTAGTGGCCCGGAGCCGGGTGGAAGAGGTCAATGTGGGGGAGATCGCGGCCGCGTTCGGGGGCGGCGGGCATGCCACGGCGGCCTCCGCCACCGTAAGGGATCTCAACCTGACCCAGGCGGAAGAAAAGCTCCTGAACCTGCTGGAGGGGAAGATCAGCCCGGTTAGGCGGGCCAAAGACCTCATGACCTATCCCGTGAAGACCATCGCCGCCCGCGAAACCATCGAGAAAACCGGGGAGATTCTGACGCGCTACAATGTGAACGTCCTTCCGGTCACTGCGGAGGAGAAAGTTGTCGGGCTGATCTCCCGGCAGGTGGTGGAGAAGGCGGCTTTTCACGGTTTTAAAGACTCCCCGGTTGGAGATTACATGACCAGCGAGTTTGCCGCCGTCCAACCGCACACCCCTCTTTCCAAGGTGCAGGACCTAATCGTGGGCAACAACCAGCGGTTCTTGCCGGTGATGGAAAAAGACCATCTGGTCGGCGCCATTACCCGCACGGACCTTCTGCACTGGCTTTATGTCAGCTCCGGGCGCACTCCCCAGGCCCTGGTGGAACAGGATTTTTCCGCCCTGCGGCCCCGGAAACGGGAGATCCTCCAGCTTATGTCCGAACGCCTGCCCGGAGACGTCCTGGGCCTGTTGAAAGCCATCGGGAGGAAAGGGCAGGAGCTCGGTTTCCAGGTTTACGCGGTGGGGGGGTTCGTCCGCGATCTGATTCTGCGCGCGGAAAATTATGACATCGACTTGGTGGTCGAAGGAGACGGAATCCGCCTGGGCCAGGCCATCGCCGCCGAAGGGCCGGGGGAAATTCGGATCCACAAGAAATTCGGAACCGCCACCCTGACCCTGCCCAGCCAATACCGCCTTGATATCGCCACCGCCCGTCTGGAGTACTACGATCACCCGGCGGCGCTTCCCCGGGTGGAGCACAGCTCGATCAAGCTGGACCTCTACCGGCGGGATTTTACCGTGAATGCCCTGGCCATCCATCTGAACCCGAAACATTTCGGGGAACAGATCGATTTTTTCGGCGGGCAGCGGGATTTGAAGGAGCGGGTCATCCGGGTCCTTCACAATCTGAGCTTTGTGGAAGATCCCACCCGCATCTTCCGAGCCCTGCGGTTCGAACAGCGGTTTCATTTCCAAATCGCCAAGCACACCCAGCAACTCATGGAAAACGCCGTGCGCTTAGGCCTTTTCGGGCGCCTTTCGGGGCGCAGACTCTTCCGGGAACTGGCGCTGTGCCTCGAGGAAGAAAGGCCCTTCGCCGTCATCAAGCGGATGCGGGATTATGAGCTCCTGAAATTCTTGCACCCCCGGCTGAAACCCGACCGGGAGATGGAAGCGCTTTTCCAGCGGCTGGAGAGCGTCATTTCCTGGTATAATCTTTTATTCATCGGGGAGGGATATGAACGGTGGATGGTCCCCTTCTTGGGCCTGGCCGACGGGCTGGGCGAAAAGGAAATCCAGGAACTTCTGAAGCGCCTGGCCTTTTCGGAGACCTTTCTCCGGTCCTTTTTGCAGCACCGGACGGCGGCCCATCAGATTATCCAGCGGCTTACCTGTTCCCCTTTTTTGGCGCGGAGCGATCTGTATTTTCTGCTTCACCCGCTGCCGACGGATTTCCTGCTCTACGCCATGGGCCGCACGGAATCCGGAGATGTCAAAAAGGCCATCTCCCTGTATTTTACGGAAATGAAACGCCTCCGGATTTTTTTGGGCGGAAAAGATTTGAAAAAGATGGGCTTTCCGCCCGGGCCCCTTTATCATGAGATTCTGCAGGCGCTGCTGCGGGAGCGGCTGGATGGCAGGATCCATACCGCCGCCGCGGAAGCGGCCTTTGTCCGGGAAAATTATGGAAGGGCGATTCCCGCCGTTCCCGGCGCGGGAGAGGGCCTGCGCCTTTGAAGGGAAAAATGAAGTCTGAAGGTAATAAATTCGTTTTTTGAAAAAGCGCTAAACGGGATTGAAAAATGAAAATTGCAAAGCGAAAAATTCAAAATGCCGGGCATACACCCAAATTATTTTTCATTTTTTGTATCAATTTAGTTTTTTGAAATGGGGGCTCATAAATCCCTCCCGTCCTCCCTTTTTCTAAGGGAGGAGAGCTTTTCTGAATGCCTTCCATAAAAGATTCCTCTTTTTCCCTCTTTGGAAAGGGGGACGAAGGGGGATTTGACGGCTTTTCAAAAAGCTAAAGTGTTACGATATTTGCAATTTGCAATGAAGTTTACCCGATTTTTCACAAGGCGAAACGGTTACGTCCGAAGAAGAAAGGTTGATGGTTTCGTGAAAAATCCATGCTTGAGAAGGGAGAGTTTTTTATCCATGCCGAAACAGCGCGTGTTAAGCGGGATGCGCCCCAGCGGCAAACTGCACCTGGGAAATCTGGCGGGCGCCCTGGAAAACTGGAAGAAGATCCAGGAAGATTTCGATTGCTTCTTTTTTGCGGCCGACTGGCATGCTTTGACGACCGAATATGAAGACCCGGGCTCCATCCGGGAGAACATCCGGGACCTGATGGTGGACTGGCTGAGCGTGGGGATTTCTCCGGAAAAAAGCGTTCTTTTCATCCAATCCTTGGTCAAGGAGCACGCCGAACTGCACCTTCTGCTTTCCATGATAACCCCTCTCCCCTGGCTGGAACGGGTGCCGACCTACAAAGAGCAGCAGCAGGAGTTGACGAACCGCGACCTTTCCACGTATGGATTTCTCGGTTACCCGCTTCTCCAGACCGCGGACATCATCATCTACAAGGCCGACAAGGTGCCGGTGGGAATCGACCAGGTCCCTCATGTGGAGCTGTCCCGGGAAGTGGCGCGCCGCTTTAATTTTCTCTATGCGCCGGTTTTCCCCCTTCCGGAGCCGATGCTCACCGAGGTCCCCAAACTTTTAGGGATTGACGGCCGCAAAATGAGCAAGAGCTATCACAACGCCATCTATATTTCCGACCCCCCCGATGAAATCCGGCAGAAAGTGAGCCAGATGTTCACGGACCCGCGCCGGGTCAAGAAGAGCGACCCCGGCAACCCGGATATCTGCAACGTCTTTTCCTTTCACCGCGTCTACAGTTCTCCGGAAACCGTGGAACGGGTCAACCGCGAGTGCCGGGGGGCGTCCTTAGGCTGCGTGCAGGACAAAAAAAATCTGGCCGAAACTCTCGTCTCCTATCTATCCCCCATCCGGGAGAGGCGGGAGACGTATCTGAAAAATCTCAAAGCGGTCGATGAGATCGTCGCCCACGGCTGCGCCCGGGCGAGAAACGTGGCTTGCCAAACCATGGAAGAAGTCCGCGCGGCCATGAAACTCCCGTGAGTTCGGCGGGGCCTAAAAAAAAATTCAGGATATACCGCAGAGATCGCGGAGAACGCAGAGGGGAATTCATTATGTAAGGGCGAAGAAAAAAACGGACGTTCTTTGTATTTTGCTTTTTGAATCATCCTACTCTGCGTTCTCTGCGCGCTCTGCGGTGAAAAAAGTTTTTATAAATTCTCAAATAGGAACAAAAATGGAACTCAACGATATGGAGGAAATGGAGCAGCCGGAGTTGCCGCTTAGGGTCAAGCTGGAAGTATTCGAAGGCCCCCTGGACCTCCTGCTGCACCTGATCAAGAAAAACGAAATCGACATTTACGACATCCCCATCACGATGATCACCCAGCAGTATCTGGAATACTTGGAGGTGATGAAAAGTCTGAATCTGGACATCGCCGGGGATTTCCTGCTGATGGCGGCCACGCTCCTGCACATCAAATCGAAGATGCTCCTGCCTCCCTCGGAGGACGAGCTGGCGGAGGAGAACGCGGAGGCGGAAGAGGATCCCCGGGCGGAGTTGGTCCGGCGTCTCCTGGAGTATCAGCGGTTCAAGGACGCAGCCTTAGAGATGAACCGCAGCGATCTGCTGGACCGGGAAGTCTTCACCCGCACGTTTTACCAGGAAGAGTTTTTGAAGGAGGCGGAGGAAGCGGTCGTGGGCGAAGCCACCCTCTTCGACCTCCTGGAGGCCCTGAAGAAGGTGCTGGAAACCGTTCCGCCGGAGGAGTTCCAGGAGATTTCCCTCGAGCATCTAAGCCTGAAAGACAAGATCAACGAGATCATGGAGGCTCTCTGGGAGAAAGAAACCCTGGCGTTTCAGGAGCTTTTTACGCCGGCCACGCCCCGGCGGGAAGTGATCATCACGTTCCTGGCCCTCCTGGAACTTTTGCGGCTGCGGATGATCAAAATCTTTCAGTCCGAACATTTCGGCCCGATCCGCATCTTCTCCCCTTTGGACCGCGAAGAAGGGCAGAAAATCATCTCAGAAAGGATTTCATAGCGTGGAAGAGATTCAAACAAAAGCCGTCATCGAAGCGCTGGTCTTCGTCTCCGAATCCCCGGTGGGTTTGGATTCGATCCGTGAAGTTCTGGGCGACATCCCCAAAAAGGATCTGCAACGGATGCTGGGGGAGATGATCGAGGAATACAAAACCGCCCCGAGGGGCTTCACCCTGATCGAGGTGGGCGGGGGATATCAGTTCCGGACGCGGACGGAGTACGCCGAATGGGTGAAAAAATTGAAAAAGATCAAACCGTTTGCCCTGAGCCAGCCGTCCCTGGAAACCCTCGCTATCTTAGCCTACAAACAGCCCGTGCTTCGGACCGAGATCGAAAAAATCCGCGGGGTGGATTCGGGAGGGGTCCTGCGGACCCTCCTGGAGAAAAAGCTTATCAAGATTTTAGGTAAGAAGGACGTTCCCGGAAAACCCCTGGTTTATGGAACCTCCAAACGCTTCCTGGAAATGTTCGGTCTGAAGGATTTATCCGGACTCCCGACCCTGAAAGACTTGGCCGGTCTGGGGCCGCTTCCGCCCCAGGAAGAGGTTCTGCCCTTAGAGGATTCGAAGACGGAGAAAGATGAAACCGCCTCCGGGGAAGAAGGAACGAATTCGGAAGGAATGGGAGAAAAGGATGAGCTCGTCGGAGAGACTTCAAAAGATCTTGGCTGACAGGGGATTGGCGTCCCGCCGCAAGGCGGAGGATCTGATCCGGGAAGGACGGGTCACGGTCAACGGGAAGGTTGCCGTCATCGGGGAAAAAGCCGACCCCGAGAAGGATGCCATCAAAATAGACGGGCGCCGCCTTTCCGTTTCCCCGGAAAAAATGTATGTGCTCTTCTACAAACCCAAAAACGTCGTCACCACCCTAAGGGACCCGGAAGACCGCCCGACCGTCATGGATCTTTTGGCGATTCCGAAGCCGCGGCTCTTTCCCGTAGGGCGGTTGGATTACGATGCCGAGGGGGTTATTCTTTTGACCAATGACGGGGATTTGGCCCATCAACTTGCCCACCCCTCGCATGAAGTTCCAAGGACTTATTGGGTGAAAGTAAAAGGGAAGCCGAAAAAAGAGGAGCTGCAGAGGCTCAGCCGGGGAATTCGTCTCGAAGATGGAATCACCGCTCCTTGCGCGATCGCGCCGTTGCGCGAGACGGAAGGGAACACCTGGGTGGAAATGGTTCTCCATCAGGGGAAGAACCGGCAGCTCAAACGCATGTGGGAAAAACTCGGTTACCCCGTCTTGAAGCTGAAACGGGTGGGATTCGGAGGGCTCAAATTAGGAAGCCTGCAGCCGGGGGAATACCGTCTCCTGCGTCCGGAGGAAGTGCGAAAATTGAAAAATAGGGCCTCCTCCTCCGCCCCCAAAATACACCCCCCCGCGTCCCGCTCCGAGCGGCGGATAAAGAGAGGGGAGGGGGGGAGATGATGAAGTTTTCCAAAAAAGGAGACCGGGGCCTTACCAGTCTCATCGGGGGACAAAGGGTTCCCAAATCCGGCCCGCGACCCGAAGCCTACGGAACGCTGGATGAAGCGGCCTCGGCCCTCGGTCTCGCAAAAGCCTCCGCCTCCAAGGAAAAAACCCGGGAAATCATCACCCGGATCCAAAAAGACCTCCTGGTTCTCGGCGCCGAACTGGCCACCGCTCCTGAAGACCGGGAAAAGTTTCCCGGTCGGATCGCGGCGGAAAATGCCGCTTGCCTCGAACGGCTGATCGCCGAGCTCCAAGACACGGTCGAAATTAAAAAGGAGTTCATCCTTCCCGGGGAGACCTTATCCGGCGCGGCCCTGGATCTGTCCCGGGCCATGATCCGCAGGGCGGAAAGAAAAGCGGTGCTCCTGTTTCAGGAAAAGATCATCGCCAACGGGGAAATTCTCCGCTTTCTCAACCGCCTGGCGGATCTTCTCTTCGTCCTGGCGCGTTTTGAAGAGAAGCGATAACGGCCTTGTCCTCCTTCCTCCGCAAAATTGGGCGCACCATTGCCCGCTACGAGCTCTTAAAAGGCGGGGAACGGGTCCTCGTGGCCGTTTCGGGAGGTCCCGATTCCATGGCCCTTCTTCATGCCCTCTGGGACATGCGCCGGGAATCGCGGCTCGCGCTGGTGGTGGCTTATTTGGATCACGGGCTTCGGACCGAAGCCGCTGCCGAGCAATCTCTTGTGCGGCAAACAGCGGCCGGTCTCGGACTTCCTTTCGTAACCGAGAGGGCGGATGTCCGCGCGCTTCGGGAAAAAATGCATCTTTCCCTCCAAGAGGCGGCTCGGGAGGCCCGGTACAGTTTTTTTCTAAAGGCGGCTTTTGAATTCTCGGCGGAGAAAATCGCCTTAGGGCATACGGCGGACGATCAGGCGGAATCCGTTCTGATGCGTCTGCTTCGCGGATCAGGGACCCGCGGTCTGGCCGGGATCCCCCCAAAACGGGACGACCGCATCATCCGCCCTCTGATCGAAGTCTGGCGCCGCGAGGTGGAATCCTTTCTCCGGGAAAGAAACATCCCCTTTCGCGAGGATGCCTCCAATCGCTCTTTTCATTTCCTGCGCAACCGCATCCGGCACGAACTGGTGCCCCTCCTTGAGACCTACAACCCCCGAATCCGGCAAATCCTCCTGCAGACGGCCGAGCGGTTTCGCCTGGAAGAAGAATACTGGCAGAAGCTCATCCTGGAAAAATTTTCCTCCCTCGGGCGAAATCAAGAGACCGGAGGCGTGAGTCTGGACATCCCCCTGCTCGCGGCTCTCCCCGTTCCCCTCCGGCTTCGCGCTTTTCGCCGGGCCGTCGAAACGATCCTGGGACACCTGCGCGGGTTCAGTTTTCCTCACTTTCAGGCCGTTGAGAGTCTCTGGCAGAACCCGGCCCCGCATAAAAAAATCCGCCTGCCCCACGGGATCACCATATCCAAGAGCTACGGGGAATTGAGTTTTTCTTTGGGAGGGAAGGAACCGGCCGTCTTCGAATACACCGTATTCCAGCCGGGGATCCTGGAAATCCCGGAAATCAGGCGGGAGATGCGCTTCTCGATCCGCGATAAGTCGGGCGAGGAGAACTTCGGAGACTCTCCTGGCAAGGTCCTGCTGGAGGGCGACCACCTCCAATTTCCTTTGACCGTCCGTTCTTTTCGGGCGGGGGACCGTTTCCAGCCCTTGGGCATGGAAGGTGAGAAGAAAATCAAGGATTTTTTTATCGACCAAAAGATTCCGCTGACCCAGAGGCGGAAAATCCCCCTCCTCTTTTTTCAAAACCAACTGTTGTGGATTGCGGGGCTGCGCCTCGATCATCGCTTTCGGCTGAAACCG
>Ga0315276_10007393_pt1 | contig 10174 bp, 7 predicted proteins | sample YL17G05_0_MG_FD_204542 | JGI IMG/M metagenome (GOLD analysis project Ga0315276, IMG submission 204542) | Sediment microbial communities from Yellowstone Lake, YNP, Wyoming, USA - YL17G05_0 | ecosystem: Environmental > Aquatic > Freshwater > Lake > Sediment | place: USA: Wyoming | collected... | reverse complement strand
CTCTTTGGGTGCGCCGCGTCCCTCTCTCTCTGCCGGCGTCCCTGATGGCACACACCAAAGTACTGCGTTATCTTTCCAACGGCGGCACCGCTCCGCGGCGCCGCCGCCTGCGGAAGCCTACAAAGGTCCTGAGACGCCGCCGCCCTTCCTCGCCCGCCGCCCGCCGCGCCCCGGCAGTGAAGTGAAACCCCCCAGCCCACGCTCAGTGGCTGGGAGCGCCCCTTTTGGGGGGCGCCGGGTCATGGCTCTGCCCACAGCGAGCCACGGCGGCGGGAGCGAGGCCCGGCGCGCGCCCGTGCGCCGGGCCGCCGACCGCGCCGCCCGACAGACGCACGCGCGGCGGCGGCAAGAAAATGCTCACGCACACCGTGCGCCCCTTTCCCAGCCTTGGCCAAGCGGTTCAAGGGCCACCTGGCCCCGCTCCTCCGCCACCCGACCGGCGCCGCGGTCGTCGACGAGCTCTACGCGCGCGCCACCCCCCGCGCCCGCGACGGCATGGCGGCAGAGTTTTACAGCCGCGAGTACGCGCTCCTGGGCGGGCCCCCGCCCGCGTCGCTCGCCGCCGCGCTCGCGGCGGCCGACGCGCCTGCGCGGCGCGCGACCCTGGCGCGGCTCGCGGCGTCGCTCACGCCCATCGTGGACAAGGGCATGCTCGACCCGGTGCTCGTGCACCGGCTGCTGGCCGACTACTATGCAGTGGCGCCCAGGGCGGCGACTGCCGACCTCACAACAGCGCTCTCCTCCCCCGCCCTCCTCCGCGCCGTGCACACGCCGCACGGCGCCCGCCTGGCGGTCGCTGTCCTGGCTCGTGGCTCCGCCAAGGACCGCAAGCTGCTCGTGCGCGCGCTCAAGGGGCACGTCCCGACGGTCGCGCGCGACGAGTGGGCGTGCGCCGCGCTGGCGGCCTGCCTGGCCGTCGTGGACGACACGGCGTTGCTGGCGAAAGTGGTGGTGCCGGAGCTGGCGGCGGCGGCGGGCGACCTGGCGGCCGACGCGCACGGCAAAGGGGTGTTGCTGTCCCTGATCTCCCCCGCCGCCCCGGGCGCGCTCGCGCCGCACGTCGCGGCTCTGGTCAAGGACGCGGTCGACTACGCGTACGGTGAGGGAGACGGGGGGCCGACCTCGAAGAAAGAGCCGTCCGCGCGGCGGCGCGAGCTCGCCGCCGCGCTCGGCGGCCCCCTGCTGGCCGCCCTGGCCGACGCCGCGCCCGCGCTGGCCGCGTCGCCGTCCGTCGACCTGCTGCTCGAAGCTGCTCGGGGCGGCGGGGACGGTAAGTGTGCAGTGGGGGGGTTACAGGGAAATTGTTGGATAAACAGCAAACAGCAACTTGCTGCATTTTCCTTGAGCCAAGAGCATAATTGCGTCTCCTGGCGCCCGACACGCCGCCCACCCCTCTTCCCCACCCTCCCTTCTCAGGCGCCTTCGGCGAGGCGCACCCGGACGGGGTGGCGGCCCTGGTCGCCGCCCTGGCGGCGGAAGCGGCCAAGCCGGCGCCAGCGGCCACCGCGGGCAAAGCCGCCGCCGGTGACCCGCCCTCCTTCCACCTCTTCACCGCGTTCTACTCGTCCCGCGCCCTGCGCCGCCTGGCCCTCGCCGGCCTGGACGCCGGCCCCGGCCGCGCCGGCGCGCGCGGCGTCGTCGCCGCGTTGTGGGCCGCGGGCGGCAAAGGCCGCGCCGCGGGCTGGGTGGGCACCCACGCGGACAAGGTGCTGGCCGCGTTCTGGAAGGGGGGCGATGAGGGCGTGCGGGGTGACGTGGAGGCGGAACTCGCGGCGGCCGGCGTGCACGACGCGGCCGAGTGGGCTGCGCCGTTGCTGCGCGCGGGCGCGGGCGAGTGAGGAGGGGCGGGGAGGGGTGTGTGGGGCGTGTTGCAGTCGCCGCGGGCACGAAAGAGGCGAGGGGAGCGGGCTGCGACGGCGCGGGGAGGGCGCCCAACGCACTCTCCGCGCTCGGCGCGACGCCCCGCGGCCGCGGCGCCCAGGTGCGCCCGCCCGCCGGCCACGCCTGCGTGTGTGCTTCACGGGCCGCATGGCGGGCCCGGCGCGCCGCCGCAGCCGCCGCCGCGCCCCGCCCGCGCAGGCCGGCGCGGCGCGCCCGCCCGCCTCCCGCCCACAGGCCCCTTCCTTCCTTTCCCAGACTCCCCGTCGACGCTCGGCCGCGCCACCTCAGCGCGCGCCCGGATGGACGAGGGCGAGGTGCGAAAACAGCCGCGGGGCCGGCGCGCGCTGCGGCGGCCACGCGGCGCCCATCCCTTGTCGCGGGCGCGCGCCGACGCCCCTCCCTCCTTTCCCCAGGCGATGGACACCACGACCGGGGTCAAGGCGGAGGCGCCGCCCCCCGCCCCTCGTTTGGGCCGCCCCCCCCTCGGCGCGCTCACGCCCAACGGCGCGCCCGACCTCGCCACCGCCCCACCCCCCGGCCGAGGCTGCACGCCGCCCGCGACCGCGCCCGCGAGCGCGGCGGGCACGCCCGCGCGCGGCGGCGACGAGGACGACGACCGCGACGACGACGGCAAGCCCGCGCGCGCCAAGAAGCCGCACCTGCAGGGCCGCTTCTCCGGCCGCCTGGAGACCAAGGACGACGAGCGCAAGCTGGTGGCGGAGTGCAAGGCCATCGCGCCGCTGCTGGGCGGCGCCGGCAAGCGCGGCGACGCGACGCGGTCGACGCTCGCCAAGATTGTGCGCGGCATCGCGTCGGGGGATGTCAGGATGCACCTGGAGACCCGGGAGGCCGAACGCGCCTCCCTGGGCGCGTTGGCCGAGACGGCACGTGCGGGCGGCGTCGCGGCGGTCGTCGACGCGCTGCGCGCGGAGAACGCGGCGTTGCGCCGCGACCTGGCGGCGCTGGGAACGGGTGCCGCGTCTGTCGCGGCGGCCGCGGCGGCGGCGGGGCCGGCGTCGGGGGTGGTCCACCACCACCACCACGCGGCGCCCGTCGTGCCGCCGCCGCCGCCGCCGGCGGCGTATGGGGGCGCCGGCGCCCCTGGATCCGCCCCGCCGACCCCCGCCCACTCGGCAACCCCCACTGCGGCCGTCGCCGCCGCCATGCTGCTGCCGGGCGGCGCTGCTGGCGCCTCGGCGGTGTATATGCCCGCGCCCGCGGCAGCCCCTCCCCCGGCCCCCGCCGCCCCCACCGGCTCGGCTGGCGCCCGCCCCGGCACTGCTGGCTCGGCCGCGGCCGCGTGCGAGGCGCAGGCGCTTGCCCAGGACGCGGTGCACCTCAAGGCGCAAGCCCAAAACTTTAAAGCACACGCCGACCACCTGTCGGCCGCGTCCGCCGCCGCCCCGTCCCAGCCCGGCGCGGCGGCGGCGTGCGTGCAGGCGCAATCGTTTCAAGCCAAGGCGCAGTCGCTGGAAAAAGCGGCGGAGGCGCAAAACCTGCACGCGCAGGCGGTGGTCCATGCCCAAGCCCAAGCGGAAGCGTCCGCCCAGGCGCACCACCTCGCCGCCAAAGCCAACGAGCACGCGCACGCGGCCGCGGTGACGGCGGCGCACGCGGAAGCGCTCAAGACCGCGCCCGCGGCGGGCGCCGACGGCGGGGGCGACCCGGTGCGCGCCGCGGTGGCGGCCCAACAACTCGCAGTCGACGCCCAAGCGCACGTGGCTGTTCAATCCCAGCTGTCGGCGCAGGCGGCGGCGGCCGCGGTCAAGGCGCAGGCGCACGCGCACGCGCACGCGACCGCGTCTGCGCAGGCGCACGCGGCGGCGGCCGAGTCGCACCAGCTGCACGCGGCCGCGACCGCGCTGCAGGCGGAGGCGGCGGGAGGGGACGCGGCGCAGGCGGGCGCGGCGCCGGCCGCGCCCGCGCCTCCGGCGCAGCCCCCTCCCGCGCCGCAGCCGCTGCCGCTGGCCGCCACGCTGGCGCCGCCCGCGCTCGCCGTGTCACTGGCGCCCGGCACGCTGCCGCCGACCGCGGGCGTCGCCCCGCCGCCGGCCCTGCCGGCGGTCGCCGCCGCGGGCCTCGCGCCGCAAGTCATCGCCGCGCAGGCCGTCCTCGCGCCGGGCGCCGACGGCCAGCCGTCGGTCATCCTGGTGCCGTTGCTGCCCGCGGGCGCGCCGGGGCTGCCCCCGGTCGCGACCGCGGCGCCGGTGGTGCTCGCGCCGGCGCCCGCCGCCGCCGCGGCCGCCGCCGCGCCCGGTTCCGCCCACTCGCACTCGCTCACGTCCGGCGACGCTGGCGGCTGCACCCCGCTGGAAGCCGCCCTCGCCGCGCCCGGCCCGGGACCCGAGTCGGCGGCCGCCGTCGCGGCCGCGTCGGCCGGCCACGGCGCGCACGACGACCTGCACGGCGACCCGCTCGCCGGCCTGGACCTCACTGAAGGCGGCCAGTTGACGGACGCGATGGGGCCGGTCGTCAGCCTGCCGGGGTCGGCGGCCGAGTGAAGAAGAGAACAAGGGCGCAGCGGCGACCGCGCCGCGCCCTCCTGGCTGCACCCACATCGCCCCCACCTCGCCCACCCACCACCCAATCGTACCCCTCCCCCACCCCCCACCATCCACTCCCGCGGCCGGTCCCCGGCCCGAGTCTCGGCGTCTGCGTTTTCTTTGGCCCTGGCCGCGCCCTGCCCCCCGCGCCCGGGGCGCGGGGCGCGGCCCGCCCCCCCTAACCCTCTGCCGCAGCGCCGCGGCGGAGGCGCGGGCGTGGGGCGCGGTGTGTCGCGCGCGGCGGCCCTCGCCGCGCGCGCGCCGCGCTCTGCCCGCGCCGCCCTCCGCGCCGCGCGCTCGGCGCCTGGTTTGCGGCCCGCCGCCTTGCAGGCCGCCCTTTCTTGCAACCATGCACGGGGTCAGAGAGAGAGAGATGGGCGATGTGGGGGTGGGAAAGGCTGTCTCTCTTCTCTCCTTGCCTCTCCCTCGCCTCTCGCGCCCTCCTTGGCTCTCTATTTTCACACCCCGAGTTCAAACACTTTGGCCGTTGCGTCGTCCCCCCCCGTCAACACGGCTTTGCCGTCTGGCGAGAGCGCCAGCGCTTGGACGCCGCCGCGGTGCCCGGTCAGTGTGCGCGCGCACTCGCCCGACCGCGCGTCCCACACGCGCACGCCGCCGTCCAGGCACGCGGTGACGATGAGGGGGGCGGCGGGCAGGGCGGCGAGGGCGGTGACGCCGGCGGGGTGGGTGCAGGCCGTGCGCGGCGCGCCGGTTGCCGCGTCCCAAAGGCGCGCGGTGCCGTCGAGCGACGCCGTGGCCAGCAGCGGCAACCCGGCCACAAAGGCAACGCTCTCCACAGAATCCTCGTGGCCGGCCAGGGTCGCCAGCGGCCGCCCCGACGCGGTCGACGCGAGGCGCGCGGTGTTGTCCTCCGACCCGGTCAACACCGCGCCGCCGTCGGCCGACGGCGCCAGGCACACGATCCCCGCTTCATGGTACCCGTGCCCGTCCACGGTGGCGAGGCACGCGCCGGACGCGCAGTCCCAGACGCGCAGCGCGGCGTCGCCGTCGCCGCCGCCCGTGACGGCGCGGCGCCCGTCGGGGAGGAACGCGCCACACCGCACCGCGCCCGCGTGGCCGGTGAGGACGGCGACGGTGGCGCCGGTGTCGGCGGCCCAGAGCCAGGCGGTGAAGTCGTCCGAGCCCGCGAGGAGCGCGCGCGTGCGCGGGTGCCACGCGACCCACTCGACGCCCTCGCCCGGGCCCTCGAGCGTGGAGACGGGGGCGCCCGTCGCCCCGTCCCACAACCGCACCGTGCCGTCCAACGACCCGGTCGCGAGCCGCGTGCCGTCGGCGGAGAAGGCGGCGCACGCGACCGAGTCGCCGTGCACGCCCAGTTCGGCCGTCCCTTCCGCCGACCCCACGCGCCACAGAAAGGCGCGGTCGTCGCCGCCGCCGGTGGCGACGACGCCGGGCACGACCGGGTTCCAGGCGACGGCGAAGACGGCGTCTGGAAGCGAGGGAAGGGTAGAAAGGGGAAAGGAGGGGAGCATGGGCCGTTGCCGCGGAACTCGACTCGCACGCTCGCCCCTTCCACCCGCCCTCCCCACGCCACTCTAACCTCCATGCGCGTCAAAGCTGTGCACCGAGTCGTCGGGCGGCCCGCCGTCGGCGCCGTCGCCGTCGCCGGCGTCGTCGGCGCTCCCGCCACCGTCGCTCTCGCCGCCAGAATCGGCCGGGGCTGGAGAGTGTGTGATGGTGGGACATTGTGGGAAAGAGGCGGGCCGCAACCGCGCCCGCGGCGCCCGCCCCCGCTCCCCGCCGCCCCGAATCGCGCACCCTCGCCGCCGTCCCCCAAGTCGTCCAGCACCTCGGCGCCGTCGTCGACGAAGACGGCGTCCGTGTGGGGGGCGGGGTCCGCCATGGTGTAGGAGGAGACTGCTGCAGGCGTCGTCGCTGCCGCTAGGCGCCCTCCGCTCTCTCTCCCTTGTGCCGCCGGCAGCGACCGCGAAAATTGCACGGTGAGCCCCCCCACCACCCAAAAAACAGCGCCCAACCCCGCCACTCAAAAGGCGAGCCCGCCCTCGCGCGCCGCGTCGGCGAGCGCCTGCACGCGGCCGTGGAAGACGTTCCCCCCCCGGTCGAACGCCACCTTCTCGATCTTGGCCGCCTTGCACAGCTCCGCCACGCGCGCACCCACCATGGCGGCCGCGGCCGCGTTGCCGCCGCCCGCGCCGGCGAGCTTTTCACGGATGTCGGGCGTGAGCGTCGACGCGGCGACGAGGGTCGACCCGGCCGTGTCGTCGATGACTTGGGCGTAGATGTGGTTATTGGAGCGGAAGACGGCGAGGCGGGGGCGGTCGCCGTCGCCAGAGACCTGGGGTAGAGGCCGAGAGAGGAGGGGGGTCGTCGGCCACGTCCGCGGCGGCCCTGCCGCGTGCGCGCCCGCCGCCGCCTCCTCGAGGCCCCAACCCCTCCCTCCTACCCCGCCACCGGTCACCTTGTTGCGGATGCGCAGGTGGCGCTTCTTCATGCGGTCGCGCCGGGTCTCGGCCGCGCACACGGTGGACGCGGGGGCTGGAGAGGGGGGGGGGGGGTGTTGGCGCGTGCAGGGCGCGGGCGGCGCCGCATCCCCGCCCGGGGCGCGCATTGCGCGCGCCCGCGCGCCATCGGGGGTGGGCCGACGCCGCGGCGGCAGCGGCGGCCCGCGGTGGGCGCGCCGCGCGCGGTCGACGGCTGCCCGTGCCCGCGCGCGCCGCGCCCGCCCGGCGCCCGCCGCCCCGCATTGGGCCCCAAGTGGCCGCGACCACGCGGCGCGCGCCGCGGGGCGGGGCGTCGCGCGCCGCCGGGCCTGCGCCCCCCTCCGCCCTCTCACCCGCGCGCGCCGCGGCCGGCGCCGCCGCCGCGAGGCCGGTGCCCCGCAGGGACACCGTGGACGACAGGAGGGCCTGCATGTCGGGCGGGCGGGGTGACAGCAGGGTGGTGTGGGGAGGGGGCGCGGCGGCGGCGGAGCAGAGCCAGCAGGGTAGGAGGAGGCTTTCGGGTGGCGGCCGCCGCGACCTGCAAAGCGCCAGCGCGGCCACGTCGCGGCCGCGCTGGCGGTTTTTCCTTCCTATGCCGACCTGCGCGGGCGGCGCGACGCGCCGGCGCCTGCTGCCGCGACCTCGATAGCCGCGTCGACCTTTTTTCTTCACTCCCCGCCCCGCGCGCGCCGGCCCGCCCCTCCAACGCCCCCCCCACCGTCGCCCTCATCACGCCCCCACCCCGCCGCCCGGCGGCGCCCATGCGCGCGCGCCTGGCGGCCGTCGCGACGCGCGCGGGGGCCGCCCTGAGGGGTTGGATAGGTGAGACAGCGGCGGTATGCGGGAGTGGATGGTGTGACGTGCCCGTCGGCGCTGGGCGATGGCGGGGTGGGCGCTGGGCGCGCCGATCTCTGCGCCCTGCCCGTCGGGTGTCGCGGCGCGAGTTTTGTTTGGGCTCCCGCGCCGCGTGCTGGTGCTCACGCACATGTGATGCATTGTAGATGGCTGCTGGGGGCGGTGGAGTCGCCCGCATTGACGCAAAACGCGACCGCATGCGGGCGCTCGCATTCCCACCTCCTTTCCACCCTCGCCCGCAGCCCCACCGCCCTCCCCGCTGCCGTCAACGCCACATGTTTTCATTCGCATCCCGCCTGCGGTCGCGCGCTGCGTGCAGACTCGCGCAACTGGGGGACCGCCCTCGAGCGTGGGCGGCCCCGGCCCCTTCCCGCCGCCCGACGCGGCCGCGCCGTCGCCCAGTGGACGTCCTTTCATCGCACATGCCGTGAGCGCCCAGGCAGGCCCGTTGGCGTCGCCGCCCGGCCCGACCGGCGCGCGGCCCGCGTCGTCGGCGGCCGCCCCGCTCCGCGCAGAGCCCGCAGCGGCCACGTCAGTGCCGCCACTGCCTGGAGCTGTCGAAGGGCCGAGGGCGGGGCCGGCGCCGGTGCCGGCGCCGGCCGGCCAGTCGGTCGCCACCACCGGGTCGACGCCCTCCGCCCCTCCCCCTCCCTCTTCCTCCTTCATCTCGCCCGCCTCGCGCGCCGCCCTGCTGGCCGGCGGCGCCGCGCCCACCATCCGGGACGCGCTGCTGGAGCGGGGCGTGACCCTGAAAGCCTACACGCCTGGCGAGCACCGAATGGTCTGCCCCCGCTGCGGCGGCGGGTCCAACCGGGAGCTCTGCTTTGCGCTGCGCATCGAGCCCGACGCCCAGGGCGCGATGTGGACGTGCCACCGGGGGACGTGCGGGTGGAAGGGCGGCATCCGGTTGAACGATTTCGCGGTGCGGCACAAGGCCGGGGGGGGGGTTGACAAGGCGCCGGTCAAAGGTGGGTGGTTGGAGGAGAGGGGTGAGAGGGGGAGAGGAATGGCTGGGCGGGCGGAACGCTGGCAGGCAAGCCGGCCTCGGCGCGCGGGCTGCCAGCCGCCGACCCTCCCTCTCTCGCCGACCCCATTTTTCCCCCTCCTTCCAGGCGCCGCCCCCATCGCCCCCAAGAAAGTAACCGCCCCCACCAAGCCCAAGCCCAATTTCGAGCCCCTCACGCCCGACGTCCTCGCCTGGTTTGCGTCGCGCGGCATCGGCGAGGCGACGCTCGCGCGCAACGGCGTCGCCCTGGAGACCGTGTGGTCGCCCGCGCACAAGGAGAAGCGTCTCTCCATCGCGTTTCCCTACACGCGCAACGGGGAGATCGTCAACGTCAAGTACCGCACGCAGGACAAACACTTTACCCAGGTCAAGGGCGCCGAAAAATCGCTCTACGGCCTGGACGACGTTGCTGGGCGGACCGACATCATCTTTGTCGAGGGCGAGATGGACAAGCTGTCGCTGGAGGAGGCTGGTGAGTAGAGAGTGGGGAGGGGTGGAGGAAGGGTGGGCGCCGGCCTGCCGCGCGCCGCCTACCCCCCCCGTCCCCTCCATTTTTCAGGTTTCACCAACGTCGTCTCCGTGCCCGACGGCGCCCCCCGGGACGTCAAAGATGGCGCCCTGCCCGACCCCGAGGACGACACCAAGTTTAGCTACCTGTGGGCGTGTCGCGGCGTGCTCGACATGGCGGCCCGCGTCGTGATTGCGACCGACAACGACGGGCCCGGCAACGCGCTCGCAGAAGAGCTGGCGCGCCGCCTGGGGCGCGAGCGCTGCTGGCGGGTCAAGTGGCCGGGGGCCAACGCGCCGGGCGGCGTGCGCAAGGACGCCAACGAGGTGCTGGTAGCCGACGGCGCGGACGCGCTGCGCAGCATGGTGGAGAGCGCCGAAGCCTACCCTATTCGGGGGCTGTTTAGGTGAGGAGCGAGTGCGGCGATTACCGAGGGGGCGCGGCGCACACGACTCTGGGCGCGGCAGTGCAGGGTTGAGGAATGTCGCGCAAACTCCGCACCACTCCCCCCCCTTTAGTTTTGCCGATTTCGGGTCAGAGATCATGGCGTCCTACATCGACCAGTGCACCGACGTCATGGGCGTCTCGTCGGGGTGGACCGGGCTCGACAACTTGTACCGGGTGAGTTGAGGGGGTGCGGGGTTTGCGAGCGGCGCAGCCTGGGCGCCGTTGCCTGCGCCGCATCGTGTGGCGCACGCAAGCTTTTGCGCACGTCTAACATCGCACCTTCTCCGCAAACCATCTCTTAGATCGTGCCTGGTGAGCTCACCATTGTGACCGGCATCCCCAACTCGGGCAAATCCGAGTGGATCGACGCCCTGCTGTGCAATCTGTCGGAGAACGAGGGTTGGTCGTTTGCCATGTGCTCCATGGAGAAAAAAGTAAGGGGGGGGGGGGCAAGGTAAGGGTTTTGCGGCGC
>Ga0315276_10007391_pt1 | contig 10175 bp, 8 predicted proteins | sample YL17G05_0_MG_FD_204542 | JGI IMG/M metagenome (GOLD analysis project Ga0315276, IMG submission 204542) | Sediment microbial communities from Yellowstone Lake, YNP, Wyoming, USA - YL17G05_0 | ecosystem: Environmental > Aquatic > Freshwater > Lake > Sediment | place: USA: Wyoming | collected... | reverse complement strand
CCTTGCCCAGGACAGCGGCGGCCGGCTGTAGCCAGGAATGGATGGCGAAGGGAAAGACCAGGCCGGTGACGATGCACAGCAGCGCCAGCATCACGGTGGCGGCCGACATCCAGAAAGGCGCTTCCTTGACCGCTTTCCAGTTTTCGTTCAATTTGCCGAAAAAGGCCTGGTGCTGCAGGATCATGTAGTACCACAGCGTGACCACGCTGCCCAGGACGGCGAGCACGGCCAGCACGACCATCTTGGCCTGCACCAGGGCGATGATGATCAGCAGCTTGCTCCAGAAGCCGTTCAGCGGCGGCACGCCGGCGATGGAAAGCGAGCCGACGGCGGAGGTGGCGGCGGTCAGCGGCATGCGCTTGGCCAGGCCGCCCATCTTGTCCAGGGAGCGGGTGCCGGTCGACTGCTCGACCGCGCCGGCGTTCAAAAAGAGCAGCGACTTGAACACGGCGTGGTTGAACAGGTGGAACAGGCCGCCGATGATGCCCAGCGGGGTGCCGATGCCCAGCCCCAGGACGACGTAGCCGATCTGGCTGATCGAGGAGTAGGCGAGCATGCGCTTGATGTCGTTCTGGCCCAGGGCGGCCAGGGCGCCGACGAAGATCGAGACGACGCCCAGCACGGTCAGCACGGTGGTCAGCGCCGGGGTCAGCCCGAAGACGTTCAGGAAGATGCGCATCATGGCGTAGACGCCGGAGACCTTGATGAGCACTCCCGACAGCATGGCCGAGATCGGCGCCGGGGCGGAAGGGTGGGCGTCGGGAAGCCAGGAGTGGAACGGGACGATGGCGGCCTTCAGGCCGAAGCCCATCAGGAACAGGGCGCTGCAGAAGCCGACCACGTACTTGATGTTCAGCGTGCTCAGCCCCTGGGCGACCGTGCCGAAGCTCACGCCGCCGGTCAGGCCGAAGATGATGGCGATGGCCAGCAGGATGAACGCGGAGGCGACGGCGGAGAGCATCAGGTACTTGAACGACGCTTCCAGCTCATCCGGGCCCTGGCCGAAGGCGACAAGGGCATAGGAGGCGACGGCGGCCACTTCCAGGAAAAGGTAGATATTGAACAGGTCGCTGGCCAGTACCAGGCCGTTCATGCCGGCGATCATCACCAGCAGCAGGGCGTAGTAATTGGCCTTGGCGCCGTAGTGCTCCATGTAGTTGATCGAATAGAGGGTGACTGCGAAGCTGATCAGCGAGATGGTGAACAGCATGAACAGGCTGAAGCCGTCGAGGAGCAGGCGGATGTTCAGCGGGGCGCCGAACCAGAAGGCCTGCTGGATGACGCCGCCGTTGGCGATCAGCGGCTTGGCCCACAGCACCGAGAAAACGAGCAGGAAGAGCATGGTGGCGTTGGCCAGCAGGTCGGGCAGGAAGCGCTTGGATATCTTGCCCAGCAGGGGCAGCAGGCTGGCGAGCAACAGCGGTACGATGATGAATAGGAATATCATGGCTCCTCCCTAGCGAATCAGGGCGCCGATGGCCCAGACGATGAGCACCAGCCCGCCGATGGTCCAGGCCAGGTAGTTGGCGTAGAACCCGTTGTGGGCGGCCGTCAGCACGCCAGTGCAGGCCCGGCCGACGGCGACGACGATCTTTTCGTAGAAGGCGTCGATGGGGCGGTCGACGAAGCGGAACAGGAACCGCGAGAACACCTGCAGCAGCTTGATGCCCTGCTCGTAGAGGTCGAAGACGCGGGCCTCGGCCCAGTCATAGATGGTATGCAGCACGGGCAGCCGATGGATCGGTTCGGAAGCCATGTAGGCCTTGTTGCCGCCGCGCTTGAAGCCGTAGACGTGCAGGGCGAAGGCGATCAGCAGGCAGGCCATGGAGATCAGCGCGATGGGGTTGAACACGGCCAGGGCGTGGGCGGTGAAATCGAGGTGTTCCCCCATGCCGGCGCGGCCGGCCAGGATGGGCTGGATGAAAAGCCTCAGGGGCAGGGCGTTGTAGGCGCCGAACAGGACGCACAGGGCGGCCAGCGCCAGGATTGGCAGGGTCACCGGGAGCTTGCTCTCCTTGACCTCGGCGACCTCGAGGCTGCGCGGCCCGAAGAAGACGGAATGGCCGGCCTTGAGGAAGGAGGCGAAGGTAAGGATGGCTCCCAGCCAGGCCGCGATGGTGAATATGGTGTAGCCGGTCTCGTAGGAGCCGTGGAAGACCATTTCCTTGGAAACGAAGCCGTTGAGGGGCCAGATGCCGGAGATGGCCGCGGCGCAGACGATGAAGCCCAGCGCGGTCAGCGGCATGACCCTGGCCAGCCCGCCGAGCTTCTTCAGTTCGGTGGTCCCGGCCTGCTGCTCCACCGAGCCGGCGGCCAGGAACAGCCCGCTCTTGTACATGGCGTGGTTGATCATGTGGAAGATGCCGCCGGCGATGCCGATGGGCACCGCGGTGCCGATGCCCAGCATCATGTAGCCGACCTGGGAGACGGCGTGGTAGGAGAGCAGCTTTTTCAGGTCCTTCTGGATCAGGGCCATGAACACGGCCAGCACGATGGTCAGGGCGCCGACGGTCATCAGCACCAGGCTGAACTGGCTGTTCACCTCCAGCTTGAAAAGGTCGAGGCAGATGCGCGCCAGCATGTAGATGCCCAGCAGCTTTTCCAGGGCGGCCGGGATGAAGGCCATGACCGAGACCGGGGCGTCGAGGGCGGCGTCGGGGATCCAGGTGTGGAAGGGCATGGAGCCCGCCTTGCCGATGGCGCCGATCATCATCAGGTAGAAACTGATCGCGGTCAGCCCCTGGGGCACGACCGAGATGTCGGAGAGGCGAAGCGTGCCGGTCTGCGACCAGAGGATGGCGATGCCCAGGATCATGGAGAAATCGCAGAAGCCGCCGATGAGGAAGCTCTTGACCGCGGTGCGGTGCGAGGTGGCCTTGCCGCCGATGGTGATCATGGCGTACAGGGTGATCAGCAGCCCTTCCCAGAAGAAGACCAGCGGCACGAAGTTGTTGGCCAGGACGGCGCCCGCGGCCATGGCGGTGGTCAGGAACAGGTAGCCGTAGTATTCGCGGAGGCGGGGGCTGGCGGCCATGCGGACCGTCGAGTAGAGGGTGATCAGGAAGGTGAAGCCGCTGACGGCGAGCAGGATGAACTGGCTGAACTGGTAGAGGCGCAGTTCGAAGTCGATGCCGTGGCCCAGCCAGGGCAGGGTGAGGAACGTTTCCTTCTGGCCGAAAAGGGCGACGGCGACATAGACGAACAGGGCGGCGCCCAGCACGGAAACCACCTCGCGCAGCCATTTGACGCCCTTGGGCAGAAGGAAGGAAAAGAGCGCCAGCAGGAAGGGCAACAGGATCGGTATCAACAGGTTTTGCGGGTTCATTTCATCCACCTTACGATTTCGCCGCTGGCGATGTTGGCCAGTTTAGCGGGGTAGGCGACGAAGAAGCCGGCCAGCAGCGAGAGGATGGCCAGGAGCACGACCACGAAGACCATGGAGCGCGTCCCTTCCTTGTGGTCCGACTTGGGCTCGCCCATGAATACGGCGCTGAATACTTTGAACAGGTAAAACATGGTCAGCACGGCGGCGAAAAGCGCGGCGGCGGCCACCCAGACGCGGCCCGACTGCACCGTGGCCATGATGACCATGAATTTCGAGAAAAACCCGCCGAAGGGCGGGATGCCGATGACCGAGAAGGCGCAGAAGATGAAGGCGGCGGCGGTCCAGGGCATGGTCTTGATCATGCCGCCCATCTTGCGGATATCGCGCTCGTGCGTGGCGTGGATGACGATGCCGGCGCAGAGGAAGAGGCCGGCCTTGGCCAGGCCGTGCATCAGGATGAAGAGCAGCGAGCCGGAGACGCCCATGGGGTTCATCACGGCGAAGCCGAGAAAGATATAGCCGATCTGGCTGACCGTGGAGTAGGCCAGGATCCGCTTCAGGTCGGTCTCCACGGCGGCGGCGGCGGCGGAGACCAGGCTGGAGAAGACGACGATGATCGGGATGGCCTGCTGCCAGCCCTCGGGCAGCTTGAACGTATAGCAGAAGAGGCGGGCGAAGGCGTAGACGCCGATCTTGACCAGCACGGCCGCGTGCAGCAGGGCGGTGACCGTGGTGGGGGCGACGCCGGCGTCGGGCAGCCAGGTGTGCAGGGGAACGGTGGCCGACTTGGAGAACATGCCCATCAGGATCAGCAGCACGGCGATGCCCGGGATCGCCACCCCGCGCATGGCGGTGAGGTCGAAGGTGCCGGTCTGGTTGTAGATGATGATGAAGCCCAGCAGCATGAACACGGCCCCGAAGAACGTCACCAGGAAGGCCTTGTCGGCCTTGAGCACGTACTCCCTGACCCGGTAGAACCCGATCAGGCGCCAGCAGGCGATGGCGGCGATCTCCCAGAACAGATACATGAAGATCAGGTTGGCCGAGAAGACCAGCCCCATCATGGCGCCGATGAAGAGCAGGACGATCATGTAGTATTCGCTCTGGTTCTCCTCGTGGCCGATGTACCCCAGGGAGTAGATGACGATCAGGGCGCCGACGAAGGAGGAGGCGACGGCCATGAAGATGGACAGGGCGTCGGCGACGACGATGAAATCCAGGCCCATGGCCATTGTCTTGCGGAAGGCCAGCTCACCTCCTTTGAGCGCGAAGGGGATGAGCAGCATGGAGAAGGCGGTGGTGGCGAGGGCGAGGAGCACCGACCAGAACGATCGGGCTGATTTGGAGATGAGGCCGGCCAGGGGGATGGTCAGTGAACCGACAATGGGCACAAAAATCGTGAGTAAAATGATGATTTGTATGTTGTTTGTCATGATTTTTTTAAGGTTCATTATATTTGAAAATGGGCGTTTGTCAATAGTCGGGGGTGGGGGCCGCTTGCTTTGCGCCCGGGGATGCGGTATAAAAATGCCATGGAAAGCAAAAAGATCGCCGTCATGCAGAAGCTGCTCAAGGCCAACGACGCCATCGCCGATGGTATCCGCGCGGACCTCAGGGAAAAAAACGTATTTTTCGTCAACCTGATGAGCTCGCCCGGCTCGGGCAAGACCACCCTGATCGAGGAGACGGTCAAGAAGCTGGGGAAAAAGATCAAGGTCATCGAGGGGGATATCCAGACCACGCTGGACGCCGAGCGGCTGCAGAAGCTGGGCGTGCAGGCCTACCAGATCAACACCGGCCCCTTCGGCGGCGACTGCCACCTGGAATCGGCCTGGATCAAGACCGCCATCGACGAGCTGGGCATGGACGGCCTGGACTACCTGTTCGTGGAGAACATCGGCAACCTGGTCTGCCCGGCCGAGTTCGACGTCGGCTCGCACCTCAACGTGCTGCTGATCAGCGTCACCGAGGGCGAGGACAAGCCCCTGAAATACCCGCTGGCCTTCCAGGTTTCGCAGCTGTGCCTTGTCACCAAGACCGATTTCCTGCCCTTGAAGAACTTTTCCCTGAAAAAACTTCGTGAAAACATCAGGAAGGTCAACCCGGCCTGCGCGGTGGTCGAGGTCTCGGCCCATAATGGTACCGGCTTGGAAAGCTGGATCGAGATATTGAAGAACAAGCCGGGGCTCCAGAAAGATAAAAAGTAAAAAGGCAAAAGGCAAAAGGTAAAAGCGAAGAATAAGAAAAATTCCAAATCACAAATTCCAAATAACAAATAAATTCCAAGTTCCAAATTCCAATGTTCAAAACGAAAGCCCGTTCGATTGCCTTTTCATTGTTTGGGTCATTGGAGCTTGGTGCTTGTTTGGGATTTGGGGCTTGGGATTTGTTATTTTCTTATCTTACTTTTTACTTTTAACTTTTTTACTTTTAACTTTGGCTTTGGTGCCTTCGATCTCTTTCAGGTGCAGCTCCCGGCCGCCGGTGATCTCGATGGCGGTGGAGTCGCAGGCGGCGCAGGCGAAGGCGGGGTGTTCGATCAGGGTCTCCTTTTTGCAGGCGCGGCAGGTGACGCGCACCGGCGCGATCTCGATCACCAGCTTCGACCGGGCCAGGGCGGGGCATTCCTTCTTCAGGATTTGGTAGTGGTTCTGCAGCACCCCGGGCACCACGTGGTGCAGGCGGCCGATGAGCACGGTCACGGTTTTGACCGCGGCGAATTTTTCCTTCCCCTGCACTTCCAGGACCTCCTGGACCAAGGCGGCGGCGATGGCTCCCTCGTGCATCAGCAGATGCGGGGGAGGATCTCTCCCACCGGCGGCATGACGATGCGCTCGCTGCCGGCGCGGGTGGCCATGACCACGCGGCCGGGTTCGGCGGCGGTGATCTCGCCGATGCGCCGGGCGTCCTTTCCCAGCGGATGGCGGCGCAGGATCTTCAGCGCTTTCTCGGCGTCGCCCCGGGCGACCACCATGACCACCTTGCCCTCGTTGGCCACGTGCAGCGGGTCGAAGCCGAGCAGGTCGCAGACCGCGGCCACTTTCCTGGGGATGGGCAGCTTGACCTCGTCTATGCGCACGCCGAATTTTTTCCCGTGCGCCAGTTCGTTCAGGGTCTGGGCCAGGCCGCCGCGCGTCGGGTCGCGCATGAACGGGACGTCCAGGGCGCGGCACGTGCCGATCAATCCCCAGAGCGGGGCGACGTCGCTCCGGATGCTCGCCCGCAGGCCGAATTCGCCGCGGGCGGTCAGGACGGAGATGCCGTGGAGCCCGAGCGGTCCGTTGACGATGATCGCGTCGCCCGGGCGGACGCGGCCCGGGTGCACCGGTTTTTTGAAGACCGGGCGGCCGATGCCGGAGGTGTTGATGAACAGGCCGTCCGCCTTACCCTTTTCCACCACCTTGGTGTCGGCGCAGACGATGCGCGCGCCGCTGGCGCGGCAGGCGCCGGCGATGGAGGCGAGGATCTTTTGCAGGCTGGCGACCGGGAACCCCTCCTCGATGATGAAGGCGATGGAAAGGTAGAGCGGCTCGGCGCCCATGACCGCCAGGTCGTTCACCGTGCCGCAGACCGCCAGCCGGCCGATGTCGCCGCCCGGGAAGAACAGGGGCTTGACCACGAAGCTGTCGGTGGTGAACACACGGCCGGGCCCGCCGGGCAGGCGGGCGGCGTCGCCCATTTCCAGGAGCAGCGGGTCGCGCAGGAAGCGCTGGAACACGCGCTCGATCAGCTCGGCGCTCTTGCTGCCGCCGCCCCCGTGCGCCAGCAGGATCTTATCCATAGGTCACCCAGGCGCTGCAGCTCCCTTCGGAGGAGACCATGCACGGCCCCAGCGGCTGGTCGGGGCGGCAGGCCTTGTTGAACAACGGGCAGTCGGGCGGATCGATCAGCCCGCGCAGGACGTCACCGCAGCGGCACTCCCTTCGGTCGGGCGCGTTCTCAACCTGGATGGCGAAGCGGCGGCGGGCGTCCAGGGCGCCAAAGGCGGGCCTGAGCTGCAGGCCGCTGGCCGGGATGACGCCCAGCCCCCGCCACTCGGCGTCCGCGGGCGCGAACGCCTCGGCCATCACGGCGCGCGACCGTTCGTTGCCGCGGTCGCGCACCGCGCGCGGATAATTGTTCATGATCTTATATATACCTTTATTATGCATTTCCAGCAAACAGAGGAGGGAAGAGATGATGTCGTCGGCGCTAAAGCCGCTGATCACCCCGGGCAGCCGCTGGGGGATCAAAAACTCGTAGGCCTGCTTGCCGATCACGGCCGAAACATGGCCGGGGAGGAGAAATCCGGAGAGGTGGCTGTCGACTGCGATCAGTGCTTTCAATGCCGGCGGCACCAGGCGCAGGGAGGTGAGCAGCGAGAAATTGGCGATCTTCTTTTCCAGCGCCATCATGCCCGCGGCGGCGATCCCAGGCGCCGTGGTCTCGAAGCCCACGGCGAGAAAGACCGTCTCCTTGCCGGTATCGGCAGCGATCCGCAGGGCGTCGAGCGGCGAGTAAACGGCGCGGATGTCGCCGCCGGCGGCGCGCTCCTCTTCCAGCGACGTCCGGCTGCCCGGGACGCGCAGCATGTCGCCGAAGCTGGTGACGATCGCCCCCTGGCGGGCCAGGGCCACGGCTTCGTCGATGAAGCGGTCGGGCGTGACGCAGACCGGGCATCCTGGCCCGGAGACGAGCTTCACTCCCGGCGGCAGCAGGCGCTGCACCCCGAAGCGGCGGATCGCCACCGTGTGCGTGCCGCAGACCTCCATGATCTTGGTTTGCGGGCGGGCCGGGAAACGGCGCAGGCGGTCGGCGAGGAGGGTGAGCCGGTTTTTTTCAGCCAAAGAAATTCCCCTCGGCGAAGATGGCCAGGGTCTCGCGCGCCTGCTTCCTGGTCAGTTTGGAGATGGCGAAGCCGGCGTGGATGAGCACCCAGTCGCCCACCCGGGCCTTGTCGAGCAGCGTGACGCCGACCTCGCGGCGCAGGCCGGCGCTCTCCACCACCGCCATGTCGCCCTGGATCTCGATTATTTTCATGGGCACGGCCAAGCACATGTTAAAACTCCTTGCGGTAATTCACGGCCGCCAGCGCCGCCTGCCCCAGCGAGATGCCGCCGTCGTTCGGCGGCACCTGGACATGGTGCAGCACCTGGAAACCGTTTTTCGCGAACAGGTCCCGGCTCATCCCGAGCAGCAGGGTATTCTGAAAGACGCCGCCGCTGAAGGCCGCCTTCCTGGTTCCCGAAGCCTCGGCGCAGTGCAGGGCCATGTCCAGCATGCCGTGGGCCAGGGTCAGGTGGAAGCGCCTGGCTTTTTCCGCCCGGCTTTTCCTGTCGGCCAGCATGGCTTCCACCGCCAGGACCATGTTCAACACCGGCATATCGTTCAGTCTTTCAATGGCATAGGGATAGGGCTGCGTTTGCGGCCGGGCCTTCTCGGCTTCGGCCTGCATGAGCGAGGGCAGTTCTCCCTCATACGAATTGGCGACGCCGAGACCGAGCAGCGCCGCCGCCCCGTCGAAAAGCCGCCCGCAGCTCGTGGTCATGACCCCGCCCCGGCGTTCGACGATGGCTTCCAAAACCTGGCCGCCCTTGCGGCCGAATTTTGCCGCGAAGCTCCGGGCCGCTTTTTCCGCCCCCATGGCCTGCAGCAGGGTAAGGGCGGTGCGCCACGGTTCGCGGGCGGCGGCGTCGCCGCCGGGGAGAAACACGGGCAGCAAGTGGCCGGCGCGCCCCAGGCCGTTCAGGCCGCCGAGGAAGAATTCGCCTCCCCAGATCGTGCCGTCATCGCCGTCGCCCGTGCCGTCCATGGCGACGCCCACGACGTTCCCGGTTTCGCCGCTTTCGGCCAGCAGCGAGGCGACGTGGGCGCGGTGGTGCTGGACCTCGACGACCTTCGCCCCGGGGAAGGCCCCGGCCAGCAATCGGTTGGGGTAGGAGGGGTGCTTGTCGATGGCGACTATTTCGGGGCTCAGGGAGAAGAGCTTCATGAAGTGGAGAACGGCCCGCTTCTCGGCGGCCAGCGCCGTGTTGGATTCGGTGTCGCCGATGTGCGGGCCGACAAAGGCGCGCTCCTTGTCCAGCAGGCAGAAGGTGGTCTTGAGCATGCCGCCCAGGGCCAGCACCGTCCTGGGGCTGGAGAAGGGCATGGCGATCGGCAGCGGCACGAAGCCGCGGCTGCGGCGGATGAAATAAGGCTTGTTTTCGACCACCTGCGTCACCGAGTCGTCGGCGAAGGAGAGGATGGGCCGGTCGTGCGTGAGAATGGCGTCGCAGAGCCTGGGAAGCTCCCTGGCCGCGTCGTCGAACAGGATGGGCTCGTCCGAGACATTGGCGCTGGTCATGACCAGCGGCTCGCCCACTTTTTCCACCAGCAGCCGGTGCAGTGGCGAGTAGGGGAGCATGAAGCCCAGGCGGTTCTGCCCGGGCGCCGACAGGCGGAGCAATTTATCGTTCGTTTTTGCCTTGAGCAGCACGATGGGGGCCTGGGGGCTCTGCAGCAGCTCCTTCTCGGCCGCCGTGACGCGGCTGTGCTTGCGGATCATGGCCAGGGTCGCCATCAGGGCGAAGGGCTTGTTCTCGCGCCCCTTGAAATTTCTAAGCCGCTCCATGGCAGTCGCGCTCATCGCGCGACAGCCGAGGTGAAAGCCGCCGATCCCCTTGACGGCGACGACCTTGCCGGCCTGCAGCAATTTCACCGTTGCGGCCAAAGGATCGCGCCGGGTCTTGCCCTTGATCGTCAACTGAAGTCTCGGCCCGCATTGCGGGCAGGAGACGGGCTGGGCGTGGTAGCGGCGGTCATTCGGGTTCACATACTCGCGGCGGCACGCGGGGCACATGGCGAACTTCTTCATCGTGGTTCTCGGCCG
>Ga0315276_10007390_pt1 | contig 10175 bp, 13 predicted proteins | sample YL17G05_0_MG_FD_204542 | JGI IMG/M metagenome (GOLD analysis project Ga0315276, IMG submission 204542) | Sediment microbial communities from Yellowstone Lake, YNP, Wyoming, USA - YL17G05_0 | ecosystem: Environmental > Aquatic > Freshwater > Lake > Sediment | place: USA: Wyoming | collected... | reverse complement strand
TAGCGCCTGCACTGGTGTCACTGGCAGCAATTCGATGTGGCCCCGTTTCCCCAGGCACTCCCGGGTTCCCCCACCTCTTTCGGGTAAGACACATGTTATCATATTGGCCCTGCTCGGGCACCCCCAACCGCGATTCGGAGGACTCCGAGGGATTCTTCTTCCAACCCCCTTTGATCCCCCACTCCTCCCGAGGCGGATATTCGATCTTGGGGAAGAAGGAGAAACCTGGGGACACCCCAACTTCCCTATTCCCCCCATGAGTGGGGGACCAAAGGGGGTTGAAGTAGATATTGAGACAGCCTCTGAGATGAGCCCCCACCATCGTGGCCAAGGAGGCTGATGAGAGTGAAAAAGTTGTAAACAAGAACGATTTAGGAATATTATCATCTCTAACTACAACTGTCAATAACCCCACTTTTGTTCAGTAAATCGCCATTTTCGGCCCGACAACCACTTGACACACCGCTCATTCAGATGATAATATGAGCCGAATTCCGGTCAGGTAGGTGCTATATGACAGACTCTGCGCCACTAGGGGTTCCCGAATCACACCTGGATGCTGCCCACCGCCAGATGCTGGTCGACTCATTCATGATAACTTTGCGGGGTGAACTGCGGTCCGTCAATACCCTGCGGAGCTACCAAGAGACGTTGGGGGCATTCATCAGATTCCTCGTCGACAAAGGACTGCCAACGAAGCCGGCAGTCATTACGACAAAGCATATTGAGCAGTTCCAGGTCACAATGCTGGACGAGGGGAAGAAGTCAGGCACCATTGCCATTCGGCATTCGGGATTGAAGCGCTACTTCACATGGTTGGCAGGCGAGGGTGAGGAGAGTGGCGGGATTAAGACGTCACCTATGGACAGAATGAAGCTGCCCAAGACATCGCAGCAACCAGTGGAAGTGCCAAGTCATGAAGACATTGCGGCCATCCTGAAGGCGTGTCAGGGGCAGGACTTCGTCGCCAGACGAGACATGGCTCTGCTCCGATTGATGATAGACACGGGTTTGAGACGCAGTGAAGCGGCTGGGCTTACCCTGGACGATGTCGACCTGAAGAACCAGACCGTTCGAGTTCTGGGCAAGGGCAACCGTGTCAGGGTCGTGCCCATTGGGCAGAAGACGACACGGGATTTGGACAGATACTTGAGAATCAGGAATTCCCACTATGCCGCTTCGCGCCCCGCCCTATGGCTTGGCAAGAAAGGGCCAATGGGCGGCAGTGCCGTCTATCAGATCCTGCAGACGCGAGCCAAACAGGCTGGCATCGAACATATTCACCCACACATGCTTCGCCATGCGTTCGCCAATGAGTGGCTATCCCACGACGGCCTTGAGGGTGATCTCATGACTCTGGCTGGCTGGCGATCCAGAACGATGCTTTCCCGCTATGCCGCCTCCAGAGCCACTGAGAGAGCCAAGGAAGCCCACAAACGGCTATCTCCGGGGGATAGGTTCTAGCCATGCCCTCATTCGAAACAGATCCGAGGTCGGGCCGGCTGATCATACCAGAGAACCTCGAAAGTCTGCATGAGATCAACTCCATTCCAGAGTTGCGTCTGTTCTTCTGGAGTCTGGCCAGGAAAGACGCCCGGGCTTGGCTAAAAACTCAGGAGCAGTTGACGAAGGGCATCTGCATTATCGGTATCACAGGAGCGAGCATCTACAAGGCGGACGCCGAAGCCAATAATGAGCACTTTGACTTTCCGGTGAAACCGTTCGGCGACGATATCATCAACTTCATGGGTACTCCGCGCGGCCTCTATAGGGGTTTGATGTGCGTTCATGCCACAGAGCCAATTGTCAAGAAGTTCAGACTTCCGGCCCTGCTAGACGGGCTTCTCACCTACATCAATGCCGTGGACCCGAAGGATAAAGAGGGTCAAGAGAGATACCGGCGATTCGTGCGATCTTGGCTTAATCAGCATGGATGGGACAGAAACGCGCGAAAGATAAGCTTGCAGCTTCGGCCACCAGACAAGAACGACGCCATGCAGAAGATCATCGACGATATGGCAGCAGACCTCAAGACACTGGCCAGGAGGTATAGGCACAAGCGGCAAGTCTCCGCTGAACAGAGCCTTTTCGATGCCCGTTCCGGGTTGTTTGAGGCCTCAATGAGCTACCTGAAATCTGAGCCCTCTGTCGTCAAGATGGCGGATGATGTTTTCGACAGGAAGTTGCCCGCGTACCTAAATCTGGTTGCCGAACGCAAGATGGTTGACAATGCGCGTCAAGAGACGCCGGAATTGGCAAAGGAATACAAACGGCAGTTGAAGCGCAATTCCACAGAAGACAAGCTAGAACGGCTTGATCTGCTTGAGAAGGTCAAGGAAGACTTCTATTCGGTCGATATGGGCAAGGACGCCACAAGGAAACGCAGGTTTGAATTAGTCGAAGCCGAGGTTGAGGACGAAGAAGGCGACACCCATTCCGCAGAGGAAGACATCGAAGACACCCGCCACTTCGACAGTGATGGCACCTATGCCGATGAAGACTTGGTCGAGCGCCGGCGCATACTCAAGGAAGCGATAGCGGAAGCCAAGTTGAGCGACAGAGAGCGCATCGTCGCTGAATTGAAACTGCTGAAGGGAAAGACGGACGAACAAGTGGCCGCAACCTTAAGGGACCGACTTGGGAAGCCCTTCGCAGAACCGAATGTTCGACAACTGGCCAGCCGGGCAACCAAGAAGATCGCGCCTATAGCAAGAGGGAAACTTCGGACAGACTAGGTTATAGCCTGAGCCAAGCCCTCTAGGGCGGGAGTGAAACGACACCCCGCCCTATTTCTTTTGTCTCAGAACGTCACAAAACTGCCCTTTCTGCCGATATAGGAAGTAGAGGCAGAACGAAATAGCAGGAGACAGGCAGAGATGACGCAGGTCTGGTGTGAACTCAGGTATGGCATGAAAGGATCCAACATCACCCTGTGCAGACTCAATGACCCTGAAGTTCTGAGTGTCTTCCGGCAAAAAGCCTTGGAGAAAGCACTCAGGGACGCCCAAGAAAGCGAAGGGGTTGATGAGGTGGTGCATCTTCAGGACAAAACCGAACTGATGCGGCTGAAGGGATTGTTTGACCTGATAACGCCAACTGACGGAGACGCGGTTTGACCTTCGACAGCCGGGACATGGCACTCAGGGGTAGGATAGGCGGCTATTCCAGAGCTGCCAAGTATCCCGCCGCCGAGTTGACCCGTGGTGCTCGGGCTGGATTCCTGAAGCGGTTTGAGCCCACGGACCCTAGTCTCACCGAACAGGAGCGACAGCGGCGTACCGAGTGCAACTTGAAGGCATACATGGCGAAGCTGGCCAGGAAGTCGGCTCTGGCGAGGCGGAGGTGAACATGGTCATTCCAAGAGACATCGCCCAGCGAATGGATGAGATTCAAGCCTCCAAGCTGTCAGAGTCGGAGATACGGAGTCGCTATCCTGACGTTATTGCGTTTGTCAATGAACATGTGTCGCTGGTGGATTTGGTGAGGGCTTCAGGGGTATCTCTGAGGCCGCTGTCACCAGATACGCCGAATGTTCTTGTAGGCGGCTGCCCCTCGTGCGCCGGTCCGATGCTGGTCAGGAGATAACATGGACAAGAACGAAGTCAGGCAGAGAATCAACATAGTTGACCTCATCGGCCAGACGGTGAAACTGACCAAAGACGGTGACCACTACAAGGGTTTGTGTCCATTCCATGATGATCATTCCCCCAGCTTGGTTGTCTACCCTGAGACGCGGCGCTGGAATTGCTTCGGCTGCAACATGGCCGGCGATTGCTTCCAATGGCTCCAGGAGACTCAGAGAATTGACTTCCCCACAGCACTGGCGCAGCTCCGGGAGCAGTGCGGCGACAGAGCAATCACCAACACCACCACCTGGAATATCGCCGACGCTGACGGCAAGGTTATTGCCCCACATGTCCGCTATGATCACCCCGACGGCTCCAAGAGCTACTCATGGCCAGTTGGCACGAAGCCGGCGGATCTTCCCCTGTATGGCCTCCATCATCTATTCCAGATGGGAACGGCGGCGGTAAACTCCATTATGATAACCGAAGGCGAGAAGAGCGCCGACGCCCTGATCAAAGTTGGCTATGCTGCCCTAGGGACCGTTACAGGAGCCTCCAGTTGCCCCAATCAAGAGGTTTTCGCCCCACTGATAGGCTGGGAAGCCCGAACCTACCTCTGGCCAGATAATGACGCACCGGGCAGAGCCCACATGGACAAGGTTGCCGGGCACCTCAAGGCATTGGACATTCAACCATATGTGGTCAACTGGGCCGAAGCCCCCGCCCACGGTGACGCCCATGATTTTGTCCAGATAGGTGGTGATGTCCAGGCCCTAATGGATGCAGCAGTGCCGTGGGATCCCACCATTGGACGTAATAACGTAATTACGAGGGGAGGGGTGGGGTATATAGAACGTGACACCTCGGACTCCCGAACAAACCGTGACAAGAACGTGACAGATTCCGTGACACCTGGAGTCACACCCCTTGAAAGTCTATCTGATAGGGTTCTGGCTTGGGTCAAGGCTTCGTCAGGATGGTGGGCTACTGAAGAGCTAGACCGGGAGTTGGGCATATCAACCGAAGACAAAGACAACCGGCGGCAGATTCTACACCGCTTGAAGGAACAGGGGATTGTAGACCAGCACCCGAAGGTCAACAAGACATGGCGCTTCGTCAACAAGCGTCTCACGTTCCTGGACTTCAAGGGAGCCTCCAGTGCCGGGGTTTTGCCCGTGAGGTGGCCCCTAGGTATTGAGAAGTATATCAAACTGTTCCCCGGCAATATCGCGGTAGTGGCTGGCACTCAGAACGCCGGCAAAACCGCGCTCTTGCTGAACTTCGTTCGTCTGAACATGGACCAGTTCCCCATTTACTACTTCTGCTCGGAAATGGGCCAAGACGAACTCCAGGACCGCCTCCAGATGTTCCCCGGCATGACCATAGATGACTGGCATTTCAAGGCGCCAGAGCGTTCCTCAGACTTCGAGGATGTGATTGTTCCGGATTGCATCAACATCGTTGACTTCCTGGAGATGACAGACGAACTCTACCGGGTAAACACCCACTTGACGGCCATCTCCCACAAGATCGGCACCGGCCTGGCCGTTGTGGCCATTCAGAAAAAAGAGGGTGCCAAGTTCGGGCGCGGTCAAGAGTTCGGACTGGAGAAGCCCAAGCTATACCTCGGCATGGACAAGGGCAAGTTGACCATCGTCAAAGGTAAGTCGTGGGCCAATCCGAAGGTAGACCCTAACGGCCTGACGGTTGGCTTCAAGATAACTGGCGGCTGTCAGTTTACTGTGACTAGGGAATGGGCGGGCGAATGACGCCAAATCTAACGCCAACTGAGCGTGGACTATGAACAAGTCACGATTGAAACAGCGGTCTAACAGTCCTATGACGAGGCGAGTGGAGGATGACCTATGACATCGGCCCTGGAAAGAACACACTGTCAGGCGACCACCAAGGCAGGTCTTCCGTGTAAGGCTTTGGCTGTTTCAGCCTCTCCATACTGCAATATGCATGGCCCCAATGCAAAGGCCATCCAAACCCTTGGTGGTAAGCACAAAAGCAGTGCTTATCGTCTTGAGGACAAGATGAGTCCGCGCCTGAAGGATGTAGTTGAACTATTGGGCACAGCCGCTAAAGAGGTTCACAGTGGCAAGATCACACCCAGTCAAGGGTCCAGTCTAGCCAGCATAGCGACGGCGCTTATCAAGGCCGTTGAAAGTGCATCTCTCGAAATGAGGGTGTCGCTGTTGGAGGTTCGTACGAAGAGGGGGGATACAGATGAGTTTGGACCATAGGGTGTCAACCCTGGAGAAGCATCTGGTTCGGGCGGATGTAGTGCCGGGGTTCCTGAAGCTGTCGGAGTTGCCCCAAGAGGTAGTCGAAGGCGCTATCCAGGCCCTCAAGGGGTGCCAGACGGTAGACGAACAGGCCATCCGCTCAATGTCTATTCCCTGGACGCGATACATCAGAGTGCAACCCACGGCGAAGCAGTTGGCTTTCCTCTTGCTGGATTGCCGGGAAGCCCTCTACGGAGGTTCAGCCGGGGGTGGGAAAAGCCTAGCGCTACTGATGGGCGCTCTCCAGTATGTGAGCCATCCCCACTACTCTGCCCTTCTCTTGCGGCGGACCTACTCGGATTTGAGCCTGCCCGGTGCCCTCATGGATGTGGCCCAGCACTGGCTATCGAGGACGCCCGCCAAGTGGAACGACACTGAGAAGACTTGGAACTTCCCTTCGGGTGCCACGTTGACCTTCGGCTATCTGGCCGGGGAAGCAGATAAGTATAGATACCAGTCAAGTCAATTTTTGATGGTCGGCTATGACGAGTTGACCCAGTTCCAGGAGTCAGACTACCGCTATCTGTTCTCAAGACTGAGACGCCGTGAGGGTTCAGACATCCCCATCCGCATGAGAGCGGCAAGCAATCCGGGCGGCCAGGGCCATACATGGGTCCGGCAGAGATTCATGGAAGAGGCCAACAAGGAACGTGTGTTCCTATCGGCCAGTCTGGACGATAACCCGCACATTGACCGCCAGGAGTACATCCAGAGCCTCATGGAGTTGGACCCTGTAACGAGAGAGCAGCTCTTGAATGGAGACTGGACGGCTAGGGCAGAGGGCGGCAAGTTCAAAAGGGAGTGGTTCGAGATCGTGGACGCTGCCCCTCCAGACTGCACCAAGGTTAGGTTCTGGGACTTGGCTGCCACTGAGCCGAAGCCAGGCAAGGACCCCGACTGGACGGCGGGGTGTTTGATGGGCAAGTCTGCCGATAACGTCCTCTATATCCTGAATGTGACCCGCATGAGGGGCACGCCCAACGCTGTCGAGCAACTGGTGAAGCAGACGGCGGAGATAGACGGGCGCGGCGTCGCCGTGAGAATGGAACAGGAGCCAGGAGCGTCAGGGGTGAAGGCGATAGACGACTATCAGCGGCGGGTGCTGATGGGATGGGACTTCGCCGGAGTCAGGAGTACGGGTGCCAAAGAGGTCAGGGCCAACCCCCTGGCATCACAGGCACAAGCCGGCAACGTCAAACTCGTGAGAGGCGCATGGATCAACAACTTCCTGGACGAAGCTGAGTTATTCCCGCATGGAGCACATGATGACCAAGTGGACGCTGCCAGCGGAGCGCTGGGTGAACTAAGCGCATCCGCTGAGGATGTTGTTCAAACCGTGGTCTGGTACGATCCCGTTGACATCAGCCCGATATGAACGGCAAGCCGAAAAGGAAAGGAGATAACAAACATGGAATACATCAGCAGCCCAAACGCCAGTAAGCCGGTGGTAGTCCCGCCAAAAGGCTCATCCTCTTGGGGATTGTCGAGAGGCTTCGACATGGTGCAACTCAAGCGGATTCTATTGCCACCACCAGCACCGGTATTGAGAGGAAAGTGATAATGACGACACTCAGAGAGATTCGAGAGAAGATTGTTGACAGACTGGGCAGAGGTGAGGCTACCGCGGACCTTGAGGACAAACTTGCCCAAGAACACGCCAGGGCAGCGGCAACGGCAGAACTCTCTCATCTTCAAGAGATCGCATCCCAGCGGCAAGAATGGCAGCGCCGGGCCGATGCACTCAAGGTTAGAGTGGCACTACACGAGGCCAATCTTGACGCCTACTTGTTGATTGTCCAGAGCTGCACGGACCATCTCGCCCAGGCAGTCGAGAAAAGCAAGGCCATAGTTGAAGGCGAGAAGATGGCATATTGGTCGGATGATGGACTCCACGACGCCCGGCAGTTCATGGGCATCACGTCTGACATCCCAGCGGGATACCTTCCTGAGAACTTTGCTTGTAATTTCTTAGTCGAGGCCGGTGGTAAGGTGGGAGCTGAGGGCGCTGGCAAGCAGGCCGTCTTACTTATGCAGCAAGCACTATCATTGTTGGCTGGACTTCAAAAGGCACCCATAACAGGGATTCAGAAGGCAAAAGACGAAGGGATCTAGTGTCTGGCGTGTTTGTCCTTTTGCACACCAGGTACTTTCCATGAGGCTGGCGGGTCCGGGAGATAACCTCATCTTTCGGGCTCGCCAATTTCGATCTGGCGGTGGGGTGGTCAGCAGGTATCATGTCGCTTGACTGACCATCCCACTGGAAGCCCAGGCAGCGCCAGGATGCGCTAGAACAGGGGTTTGAGCCTACGGGCGTACCATCTCCCCCCCCCTGTATCCAGTCTGAGGTTGGGGTAGTCTGCTTTCCTATCCCAGCCCCTTCTCACTGACCAATTCACGCCGCCACAGAATCTAAGGGGTTTCCAGAACCATGAAACTGAAGTCGGAGGGATACGAGGAGGATACCCCGCGGAAAATTTGCACGAAGAGCTTACCTCCTGTACTACCGTAGATGGCCACGTCACCACTAAGGCCAATAAGCGGATCATACGAGGGGGTCACAAGAGTCACATAGTCGCTGCGTGAATAAGAAATGCCCGTGAGGGTGATCTCACACCATTGATTTGCAGCATTCCAGCTACAGCTGGTGACGTTGTACTCCTGAATGATGGTTACATCGTATGTTGGTGCTCCGCTGTTAGCTATATACCCCATGGCCACTATCATGTTTGGGCCAGACTCACCCTGTGGGCCAGCGGCACCCTCTTGACCTTGCACCCCCTGTGTACCAGCAGGGCCAGTAGCGCCCTGTATCCCCGGCACTCCCTGAATGCCCTGTTCTCCGGTGTCGCCCTTCGGGCCCTGTTCACCTTTTGCCCCCGCACAAGACGTGCCCAGAATTGAACCGACCAGTACCAATAACACGACGCCGATTGCCAATGGCCTGAAGAACCGCATCTCACCCCTCCTCATTGAGATATTACATCTAGGATTCTAGGTAGCCGTTGAATGACGGTCAAGGCCCTCGTAGTCTCCCTAGTTCAGCCCCAGATGGTCACAGGGCGCGTCCACGAGGTTCTGCACAAAAAAGGAACCTTTGTATGCAAGCTCAGGTTGGCGGCCTCTCTTGACGGGCGTGGTACTATCTTATGTGTAAGCCCATTCGCATTCTTCAGTAGCCATCGGTCAGGCCAGAACTACTCGTGGGGAGGGTTGTGTCTCTTGAGGGGCTGAGTAGGGCAAGCCGTTCCTCTGATTCCTCTTGGCGCAAGTCGCATTGCCTATTCTAGGCATGGTCTGAAGGGGGTGATAGTCTGTCAGGGGGAGAGTTCTAACAGCGACGAAATCACTGGCGGTAGAGCAATCAAGCCCAAGTAGTGACCAGAGAGAAGAAAGGAGGAAGAAGAATGAAACGCGTATTGGCCATAATCATGTTTGGTCTTCTGATAGGGGCCATGGTGCTGGTAACCGCAGCGCCAGCCTTGGGCTACACCCCCGGCGTCTGGACCGGGAAAGGCACCTTGGAGAATGGGACCAGCTTTGCCCTTCGGCTGCACGATGTTGTGGGTCAGGGCCAGAACACCCTCCGGGTGAACTCTGGAGGCGACCGCTTCCAACTGACTCAACTCAGTAAGGTGGAAGTCTTGAATGACCCGACTATCACTCCACAGCTTCCTGCTGTCAATGACACATATCACGGGTGGGGCGTGGGCAAGTACAACGGAGTCGGCGGATACAAAGCTGAATGGATCTTTACTGATGCCAGCGGAGAAATTGGGGACCTGGACTACTTTTGGATCAAGATCACTGACGCAGCGGGAACGTCGCTGAAGCTGGAAGTCGCTGATTTTCTGAATACGGGAGAGGGAGATACGCGAGCGGGTTGAGACGATAGCCAACGGAGGTCAACAAGGACGAGGTAGAGAGGAGACATGCGTCCCCTCTCTACCTTACCGAATAGGTTAGCCCCCCTACCCCTTCAGCCCCAGATGGTCACAGGGGGCGCCAAACCGTCAGAGGATTCCTTTGCCCGCCACGGGCTTACGCTCAAACCGTAGTCAAGAAGTTGGCGTTAATTTGGCGTTAGACTGTTTAGGACACCCCATAACATAGTGCTGATTTCACTCTCAAACCCAATAATGCATAATGTCAAGTTCAAACGTAAAACTACATATTATGTCGAATAGCCCAGAATTACGAAACCGCCGCTCTACCCCTGAGCTACGCTGGCTCTTAGGCCCATAATTATAGCAACGTGGACTGCTTTTAACCAGCGTCATTGAGGCAGCAATATCTGCGGACAGCATTCACTACGATCACG
>Ga0315276_10007388_pt1 | contig 10175 bp, 14 predicted proteins | sample YL17G05_0_MG_FD_204542 | JGI IMG/M metagenome (GOLD analysis project Ga0315276, IMG submission 204542) | Sediment microbial communities from Yellowstone Lake, YNP, Wyoming, USA - YL17G05_0 | ecosystem: Environmental > Aquatic > Freshwater > Lake > Sediment | place: USA: Wyoming | collected... | reverse complement strand
AGTGCATGAATGCCCCCCATGGCTGGGATGGCGATGTTCGCGGGTGAGGTACCTGAGATTACCAGCTCCAAAGCTGTAGCCAGGGCTGCTACCTCAACGGATAACCAGGCGGCCGCGAATCCACCTATCAATATTCCCAACGACTGACCTTTTGCAAGTGTCTGAACGCTGCGATAGACCATATATGAGACTGTCACAGCAATGATAGCCATGTTGAAAATATTGGCGCCCAACACCAGCATACCGCCGTCCTGGAAGATGAGTGCCTGGATGGACACCACACAGGTAAGCACCAGAATGGCTGCCCAGGGACCCAGTAAAATAGTGGCGATTGCTGCGCCAATCAGGTGTCCAGATGTGCCCCCGGCAACGGCAAAATTGAGCATCTGGCCAGCGAAGATGGCAGCTGCCATCACGCCCATCAGTGGCACCTGTCTTTCACCCAAATCTGCTGTGACACGCTTGAGGGCGTATCCAATCACAATAATGCTTACAATCCACAATATGATTGAGACAGGGACGGATAAAAATCCATCGGGAATGTGCATTTGAACAGGTGACAATAACATTAGGAGCCTCTTTTTTGTTTATTATGTTTGGCAGTCGTTGCACAACCCAAGGATTGAGATGTGTTGAAGGTCAGCCGCAAATTGATACTCGGCAGTAAGCTGTTCATTCAAGGCAAGCAGAAGGTTCTGGTCTGCATCGATTATCTGACCGCACTGTCTGCACACCAGATGGATATGAGGCCCGTGTTGGTATGTGGCATAGACCACCTGCCCTTCCCCCAAATCAATACGACTGGCAAGCCCCTGCTCGACCAGCAAATCCAAAGTGCGATACACAGTGGCGATATTCACCGCATGGGTGCGTTCCTGTATTCGGGCGAACACTTCCTCTGCGTTAATATGATTACCTTGATGAGCGATGGCTTCGACGATCACCTCGCGTTGAGGGGTGATGCGAAAACCACGTGAGCGTAAAGTCTCAATATAGGTTTGGCATGGAGACATAGCTATTATCCAATTTGTTATTGCGAATAATCGCAATAAGATTATAATCATCTTTTAATTGAATGAAGCTTAAAAAATCAAGGCGGACATCGGGTCCGCCTTGATGAATTGTTTTTTGGGATGGGATTATATATAAGAACCGAATTTTGAAACGATGCGATCCTTGGGCTGGTACCCACTCAGTCTCTGCACCGGACTACCGTTAACAAAAAGGATCAAAGTCGGCACCCCCATGACACCATACTGCATGGCGATATTACTATTTTCGTCAACGTCTAGCTTGACGATTTTCACTTTACCATTCCAATCCTGGGATAGCTGCGTGACCACCGGGTCCAGCAGCTTACATGGACCACACCATACTGCAGTGAAGTCGACCATCACTGGAATAGTGGATTTAAGCACCTCAGTTTCGAATACGGCTTCGGTTAACTTAGGGATATCCGACATTTGGAACTCCTAATCTATTTATGGGGAACTGACTAGATGGTAACAAGGGGAATGAATAAAGTCAAGGCTTGTATAAGCCGACCAGGCGTGATAAAATATTTTTCGCAAAACGGGCGTGTAGCTCAATGGCAGAGCAGTAGCCTTTTAAGCTATTGGTTGAGCGTTCGAGCCGCTCCACGCTCACTCAAATTGGGAAGAAGAACCTAAAAACTGCCTAAATACGGTACTTTTCTCCCACCCAGACCTGCTGAAAGGCAGGTTTTTGCGTTTAATCCCCCACTTTGGTCATTTTTTCAAAAACGCAATAATTACTAAATAAATATGGAATTCCAATGTATTTTATTTAATTACTTTCCCGCCAGTCAACGCCAGTCAACAGCAGTCAACCAATTAAAAAGAAAGGTAGGGTACGATGAATAAAAGGAGTAAGAGAGATTTGATGATGATCACCTTACAGAAAGCCACTGGTTTGTATCTGGCCACAATAGGAACAGAAGGCAAGAGTCCCCGTTACATAGACTTTCTAAAAACCCGGTTGCGATATTTCAACAGGTATATCCAGGATGTATATGGCCAGGATTTTAAACTCCAGGAATTAACCATCACCGATGGTCGGAATTACCTAAGTAGTTTACTGGAACGTGATAAGCGCTAACAAGATCACCCGATGCGTTCAGTTGAAGCCGGTAAACTCAAGCCTCAATACATCCATGGTTTAGGACGGGCAATTCGATCATTCTCCACCTGGGCCTTTGAAGAGGGGTATCTGGAGGAGAATGTAATGCGCCGGTTGAAACTCCCACAACTTCCCAAAACATTCCCGGAACCGCTGTCGGAAGAAGAAATCCAACGTGTACTGACCACTAGCCTTAACGATACTGATGAAAGATTGCGCAATTTTGCGATCGTGATGTTATTTCTAGACACCGGTATACGCTTGGGCGAGCTGGTGAGCCTGAAACTGTCAAAGATCGATTTTACGATTGGCGAGATGACAGTTTTTGGCAAGGGCAGTAAAGAACGGAAAGTGCCGATTGGCACTCAGGCAAAAAAAGCCTTGATTGAGTACATCACCAGACAACGTCCTGAAGCTGTCAACCCGCAGCATGAGGACCAGATGTTTTTAAATGCTGATGGTTATCCGATCACACATGATGCAGTGGAGAAAATATTCCAACGAGTAAAGAAAGTGGCAGGCGTATCTAAATTCCATCCACATGCCTGTCGTCATACCTTCAGTGTCAGGTATCTGATGAATGGTGGCGATGCCTTTAGCCTACAAAAGATCCTTGGGCACACATCTTTGGAAATGACACGCAGATATGTCAATCTTGCCTCAGGAGATGTAAAGGAAAAGCATAGGCGGTTCAGCCCAATGGACAATTTGGGATTCAGGGTGCATGGCAGAGGACGGCCAAAGATTAAATGATAAAAATTTAAAGTTCGAAATTTTTTTCGGTATCAGCCAGGCGAATAAGTGGTATAACATCAATTCGTTCTGCAAGAGGGTAGGTTTTTTCTCCTGGATAAAAGACCATAAGCTTGTCTAATTGAAGATCCTCCATCGCAATCTTCATTGAAAGTGTCAGGTGTGGCGCATCCTTACGCTTGCATTCAACACCAATACGTTTACCATCTTTCAATAACAGAAGATCTAGCTCTGCTCCGTTGTGAGTACCCCAGAAATAGGTTTCATCTGGCCGCATAGCTTTAATTATCTCCTCGATGGAGTATCCCTCCCATGAAGCTCCGATTTTGGGATGGGTGTAAAGATCCAGCTCGGAATAGATACCCAGCAAACTGTGAAGCAATCCGGAGTCGCGGAAGTATATTTTTGGTGACTTGACTTGACGCTTATGGATATTTGCATACCAGGGTTGCAATACACGGATCATAAATACGCTCTCTAGGATATCCAAGTATCGACGCACTGTCATGTCGCTGACACCAAATGAACGGGATGCTTCTGCAGCATTCCAGGTTTGGCCATGATAGTGGGCCATCATAGTCCAAAAGCGCATAAGCGTGGCTGCTGAGATTTGGATGCCCCATTGTGGTAAATCACGTTCCAAGAAGGTTTGAATAAAATTCTTGCGCCAAATCTGGCTATCTACATCATTTGCTGCCAAATAAGAGAGAGGAAACCCACCACGCAACCAATGCTGGTTCAACTTTTCTCCGCCTACTTCAGACAGGCTAAAACCACTAATAGAAATGGTTTCCAAACGGCCGGCCAACGACTCAGACGCTTTTCGAACCAGGTCTGGTGAGGCGCTACCCAATATTAAAAATCTTGCTTGAAGAGGATGGCGATCTGCCAATACCCTTAAGATGGGAAACAAGTCTGGGCGACGTTGTATTTCGTCGATTACGACCAGGCCAGTCAAATCACGTAGAGCTGTCATAGGTTCTTCCAAGCGGGTCAGACTGACCGGATCTTCCAGGTCGAAATAGTTCACCGAGTCGCTGGAAACAAACATTTGCGCTAGCGTAGTTTTTCCACTTTGCCGTGGACCGATCAGAGCAACAATCCGGCTACGTTGCAGAGCAGCCTGTATTTCAGTGATATAGGATCGCCTTTCAATCATTACGATATTTTACCATGAAATACCAAAGTAGATATATGATATTTCATGGTACTTATTATATTTAAAGCAAGAAGAGCTTGTTCTACCTGTTTTCGATTAATCAGAGATTATTTCGGTTAATTAATCCCAGGTGAATTGTCCAAAATATGGAGATTCTTACCAAATTGATCATTTACTGAATTAAATTTGATTCCGGTATTCCTTAAGTGCGCTTCGACCTAAGGGTGGAAGGCCAGCCAGGAGAAGAATTTCGTCCACTTCGGTACGCTCGAGGCGGTAGGTAAATCCCAGGGCAATAATCACATCCCGGCGTGGACGCCGCGCACCCTTGAGAATATAATGCACATAGGTTGGGTCCAAATCGCTGGCCATGGCCACTTCACGCAAGGATAAACCACTGCGTTCGTGCGCTTCGCTAAGCCGGTAGATGTAATCATGGATAGGGGTGGATATGAGTTTCTGCATATGCATGATAGGTTTAGCGTATTACTGGTCTACTGTTATCCTATTAGTGATTGGCACCTTTAGCTTGAATAAGTATTTCCAAATGATGTTTTCATGTAGTATTTGACCAATACTTTCAAAGTAACGACCCAATTAGGAAGTAATCCAACTATAAACAAAAACCACACGTATTGAAGCGGAAAATGCTACTCACGTGTGGTGATAATTGTCGTGCAACCCGGCGCAGATGCGCGTACGGTATTGTTTAATTGTGCTATTGATTTTGATAATACCAGTCGAATCGATTTTGTCAAGCGGTTTTTGGCAAGACGGGACCTGTGTCCTTATATCGACGGGATATATATCTCCGTGGTAACATCGCTCAGCGGACCGTTTTCGAGGGGTGCAGGCTGACTCTGTAAATCATCAGTCTGGTTACTTTGAAGGAGAAGACGCTTGGAAACAGTCCATAGTATGAGATAAAGAATATGGACCAGATTGACCTGTATCAAGAAGGTCGATGTCTTGGCAAAAACCCCGCTGAATTTGTCCATATCCTGCTGATTCCTGTCATTAACATGTATTTTGTTTGTCAAAAAGCAAGTAACCTGCGTCAATAAACCCGGAAAAACGTGTCATTAACCCTTTTTGACGTCACAAACAAGGGGTGTTCCGTTAAGGGGTCGTTCCTGACAATAGGAAGTCACCCCATTTAATTTTCTTATCTTATGGTCAACGCTGCGAATGTAAAAAAAATCCCTTAGACTGCTACATACACACATGGATTTTTAATATTGACAGCGATTGAGTGATGAATAAAAGGCGATTTCTTTTTTATCTGATGGATAATAGGGAAATTGGCTGATGTCGTGTATAGGGGAGAGTCGGTATAATTGGTATACATTCATACAAGTGTTTAAACTGAAGCTGGTAACCAGTCGAGCTGTTTGCGTCAGTAGATAGCTTTCAGCATGAGCCTGATTGCCAAGTCCGGAAAGTGAGGTCACCTGCGTAAGCAACTGCTGAACCTGTGGCTGGTGATTGGTCTGGGCAATGAATGTGAGCCGTTCATAACCATCGGCTTTGCGGAGGATTTCTAATGGACATAACTTTGCTTCAAGATAATCAGCTCCTGATGCATGTGACGGACATCCAATATATCCCCTACCATCGCTATCCGCAGTGTGGAGCGCTACCTGTCCCGGCTACTTATCTTATCCGCTGTTTATTGCTAGCTAAAAACCCTGAACCTTGTCTAATATTTCCCTTTTCCACACCATAGGGATTGTACTAAATGCTGAAAATTATAGATATTTTGATTCAAAAGTGTCTATCAGCAACTAAACTCAATAACCAGACAAACTAAATTGGTAGCCACCCCGTGTTGGGTTGGTCACCTTAGAAGTCTTTCGGTGGGATTTGATTGGGTTAGTTCAGATTATTCTGACGGGAATAACTGTGGTGTAAACCACCAAGGATCGCTCTGGAGGTGATCCTACCTGTTGTCTTCGCTTTTGGTTGATCGTAGAAGCTGGGAATGTGCTGGCCAATTCCTTGATGGGGTCGATCCTGGTTGAAGTAAGTCGTATATTCCTTGACCACGCGCTGTATTGTTTTCTATTTTGGATTATCCATTTGTCTTGGCTTGCCTAATAATGAGTCGATAGGTATATGCTGAAGTTAATATATCATACCAAGCTAAAAACAAGATTACAATCTAAAACCGTTTCCCGGTATATTTCCCTCAGTCGATTAGCCTGGTATACATTTTTATCCTTAATCGTTGAAACTAGCATAGAACCTATCCGTTGTGGTGGTGCAATGGAGCGCCATAACCAATGGGAATATATTACCCAACTTTTATTGATTTCGGCCTGGAGTACATCAATAAATAATAAATCGCTCAACACTGCATAAACGCCGAGCGAGTTTGAAATTGCCGAAAGTCAATATACTTCAATTCATAGAAAAGACTGGCCGGCTCTATTCCAGCCAGCCAGTCTCTATCATAATCTGAATAAAATTTACTTACCCGACATTTACGAACATCCAAAAGATGAACGCTTGCAAAACAACCTGTTGGAGAAAGCGGGCTTCTCCCCAAACACCTGGAAGAACAGAGGAGATAATGCCACTTTGTGCCATGTAAGCCTGCCCCGGGTAAAGGGAGGCGGGGATGCCAAATACATCCCCAATCTGACCAGACATTGGCAATTCAGCTCTCATGGAAAAAAATCGATCTTTTCGAAAATTCCAAATTACTGTGACAGTGTGCTTGAATGTCCATGTCATACCAAAGCCAGTAACTGGCGGGAAAACCGTGTACACACAAGAACATACGCATAAGCAAGCATCGGAGTGGAAGTCAGATTGCTATACAGGTGGAGGAGCGGTAACGACAGGCACATTGGCTGTGTTGGTTGTAGTTACCCATGCAGCCGATACCCAAGCAACACCCGTGGAGGCAAAGCTGGTCGGCACTTTCACCTGCCACCATAATCCATCCTGGCTTTTCCCAACCACTTCACCTGCTGTACCAGGAGCGACCATCCCAAGGATCTTATAATTGGTCCCTGGACCAGAGCGAAGGTTGACAAAGTCTATTGCAGTAGCTGCAGGTGCACCAGCAGGAGGGGGCGCTGGTTGGACCGGCGGTGGGAGTTCAGGTGTAGCTATAACAGGCACTGTATCAATGTTAGATGGCATGGTGAAAGCTTTTTCGACCCAAGCAAATCCGGCACCAACCACATTCGGGTCGGCTCTCACGACTAACCAGGCACCATCTTCGCTCTTGCCGATCACAAGCGCAGTCCTACCGACTTGTGCGATACCAAATGCGGGGAAATTATTCGATGGCCCGGAGCGAACAAAAATCTGGGCTAAAGCAGTAGCCTGCGGATCTCCCTGCTGAGGTGGAACCATATCAACCGTTGGTGGAATTGGAGGGGAGGCTAGAACAGGCAAGCCACTTACATTCGTCGGTAAAACGAAAGCTGCACTTACCCAGCCATTACCTCCCGGCGCGACCGGCACACTGATTGCATACCACTGGCCATCAGTGCTCACTCCAACTGCGGTAGCAGTAACACCCCCTAGAAAAGCGCCATACACTACATAGTTCCTACCAGGACCACTATAGATAACGGTGTTAATCGCTGCTTCCACCATAGGTTGACCGGGCACTCCTGCAGGCACAACTGCAACTGGCTCATCTGGAAAATATGCTGGATCAGGTGCAGAAGTCGCAGGGACGGAGGTTGGTGGAACCAGGGTTGGCGGAACTGGGGTTGGAGGTACAGACGTTGGAGGTAGAGATGTTGGTGTTACTGGAGTAGGCGTTGAACCGCAGGCGACCAAACTTGTAATGAGTAAAAGAGCAATGATAGTCAAGTAGATCTTGCGTGGTTTTGTCATCTTCAAATTATTAATTGCATTCGTTTCCATATTTCTTCTCCTTGAAATTAAACTTCCATTATCATTTGTATTCGCAACTATTAATCCCACATCGAGTGAGCGCTTAATATATCATAAAATTTCTCTATAGAGGCAGTCATAACGGTACAATTTGAGTAACTTTCATTTCTTTCTAAGCTGCCTGTTTATTTTTATCCCTAAGTAGGGCATTGAAAAAAGGACATAAATGAACACAGCCGGTTGGAAAATGCTTACTAAATCGGTGAAATTCGCATAAAAAGCCCACTGATCATTCTTAATCAGTCAAAATTCAGGATAATTTGCCATCCCTTCGGGCGATATCGACAATGCACCCTTGCCTAAGCACCTGTTTGTGTTATGAAACCGACCCCAGTCAGGAGCTTGACCATGTGTTTCTAGTTGAGCATGATCGCAGTGAAGAAAGCTTGCACAGCAAAGCGCATTCTTCCCAGGTAACGACAGCGACCGAGACCATACCCTTGTTTGGCTTCCCTGAACTTTCGCTCCATCTTGCAGCGGTCTTTCAAGCCTTGTTGGTATTTGGGGGTTGGCGTAAGCAGAACCAGAGGCGCTTTTATTGCCCTACCACCACTGAATCTATCAAGGTGATCCATCACCGCTCTTGGATGATGTGTCAAACACCACCTTATCGTAGTTGTATAACCGCTCGAACAAACCCCGCGCCTGACTGAGTAGTTCAGATAAGCCCTTGGTTCCTAGATGAGAATGGTGATGAATGATCTCCTCAATGGTCCGCTCACCATTGATCGCATCGACGATCTGCTTCTCATTGGCATTAACTGGCAGAAATATATCAAGATCACTATGCGCCTGATTGATCAACACTGCCACTGCGTTGGGAGGCAGGCTTTTCTGAACATACTTCGTCTCATGTAAACGGATAGGTATATACGCCAGCCAGCCATTGCCCTCAAAGCTGGGGAGATGATCATCCCCAGGATGATCATCACGGTACAGGATCAGGCTATGACGGGTCATGTTTCTTCTAATCAGCTCGACTGTTGCACACTATTCTCTCTGCGTTAGCTTTTCCAGCTGGACGGCATGGGGCGTGGTAGCCAGGCTCCCACACTGGGGGAGATAAGGTGCCTGTCGGACCCACCGGAAAAACCTCGTCTCGCAGTAGTCGACCAATGCGAAGAGCTGTGGCACCGTAAAGGCGCGATCCTGAGGGTTGAGCAAGGCATCGACAAGCCCGGCTATGCTGGTAATGTCTGGCGATTCGCCTAACAGGCGCGCCAGAGGATGAGTAGGCGGTAACGCGGTGAGGGTGTTTGCCAGATCATTGACCTCCTTATCCGAATGGCCAATACCCAGTCGTTGGCAATACTCCTGCAGCATGTAAACGCCGAAACACCCGTAGGTCGCATAAACCATCAAGTTCATGGCGCCGTCAGTCTCAAGCACATCCCGCAAGGCGCGTAAGCCAAATTCGGGGTCGGGTAAGTGATGCAGCACACCCGTAAAAACAATCTTGTCGAAACAACGCCCCAGAGTGCTGATTTGCTCGATTGGAAGCTGATAGATTTCAAGATTGGTCAGGTAATATTTGCGCTTGATGGCTTCAGTATGTCGGACACTGCTCGCGCTTACGTCGATTCCGACAACCTGTGAAGCGGGCTAGCGCAAGGCGTGCCTGGCTGCTTGAGAAGTACCGCAACCGGCGATGAGCACCCTTAGATCCTCACGATAATCCTTTGCAGGCCAATGCAAGTGGAAATCCGCCCAGCGTGTCGCCTCAGCCTGCCAGCGCTGGCGGTAACCGTCGAGGTCTTCCACCGGAGGTGGATAAGGATGTGCGTCGTAAAAGGCCTCTACCGCATCCCTGACATTTTTGCGGTCCATAAAGTGAAATACCCTGTTGTTTGTTGTTTGAATTGCGGTGCCTGCAGGCGCGGCGGATCACTCCGATGGGCCGCGCCTGGCAGTCGGCGGTAATACTAGTCGATGTTCAAAGCCTGTTCCATCTTGGCCAGCACTTGATCGATGCCGAAGCTAGCTGGCTTCATGCGCGGCGGGAATTCCATGAAGGTGTCCAAAAATTGCCGGACGATGTGTTGCGCGGCATAAGTCAGGTATGCGTGATCAAGCATCCAATCCCAATAGGTGTTGGAGGTGATATCCGCCCGTTCGAACGGGTCAGTGCGTAGATTGAAGATCTTGGGTACGCGCAGGAATACGAATGGCTCAGCCCAGATCTGGGCAGTGCCCTGGAAGCGCTGTT
>Ga0315276_10007386_pt1 | contig 10176 bp, 7 predicted proteins | sample YL17G05_0_MG_FD_204542 | JGI IMG/M metagenome (GOLD analysis project Ga0315276, IMG submission 204542) | Sediment microbial communities from Yellowstone Lake, YNP, Wyoming, USA - YL17G05_0 | ecosystem: Environmental > Aquatic > Freshwater > Lake > Sediment | place: USA: Wyoming | collected... | reverse complement strand
GTAGAAGCCGAAGAAGACCCCCACGGCGGCCGAAAAGCCGAACGCCATGGCCACGGCGCTCCCTCCGACCTCCACCGGCCAGCCGGCCAGCCGGGAAATCAGGGCCGAGGCGGCGATCCCCAGGAGCACTCCAATCGCTCCCCCCACCACCGACAGCACCACCGCCTCCAGGAGGAACTGGCCGAGGACGTCCCGCGCCTTGGCGCCGATGGCCATCCGGATGCCGATCTCCCGCGTCCGCTCCGTCACCGACACCAGCATGATGTTCATGATCCCGATCCCCCCCACGAGCAGGGAGATGGCGGCGACCGATCCCAGGAGGATGGCGAAGGTGCGGACGTTCTCGGCCGCCATCGAGGCGGCCTCCTCCTGGGTCCGCATCATGAAGTCGCTGTCCTGGCCGGGCTGGATGCGGTGGCGCTGCCTCAAAAGCGCCTCGATCTCCCCCTTGGCCTCCTCCACCCGGTCGGGGGCGACCGCCGCCGCCTGGATCATCCCGAACCGGACCGTCCCGGAGAGCTGTTTCATCACCGTGGTGTAGGGGGCGACGATCTGATCGTCCTGGTCGGAGCCATGGGTCGACCCCCCCTTACTGTCCAGGACGCCGACCACCCGGAAGGGGACGTGCTTGATCCGGACGATCTGCCCCACCGCGCCCCCGTTCGGGAAAAGGCTCTCGGCGACGGTAGTGCCGAGAAGGCAGACCTTGGCGGCCGCCCTCACGTCCGCCTCGGTGAAGAAGCTCCCCTCCGCGACGTTCCAGGCGCGGATGAACGGCCAGTCGACGTCGGCGCCGTAGATCCCGGTCCCCCAGTTGAGCTCGCCGGCGACCACCTGGGCCGAGGATCGGACGCCGGGGGAGACGTAGGCCACCGACGGGCACTCCGCCTTGATGGCCGTCGCGTCCTCGGGCGTGAGCGTCGACTGCCCCGTGAAGAGCCGGGCGCCCGACTGGCTGACCGCCCCCGGAAAGATCATGATGAAGTTGGTCCCCATGGAGGTGATGGAGGCCTGAACGGACTGGGAGGCCCCGGTGGCCACGGCCACCATGGTGATCACGCATCCCACGCCGATGATGATGCCGAGCATGGTGAGGGAGGAGCGCAGCTTGTTGCGCAGGATCGCCTTGAGACCCACCTTCAGGATGTTCCCCATGCGGATCAGCACCACCTTCATGGCCGCGCCCCCGACGGATGGTCCGAGACAATCTTCCCGTCCAGAACGTGCACCGAGCGCCGGGCGAAGGCGGCGATGTCGGCCTCGTGGGTGATCAGGATCACCGTCCTCCCCTCGTCGTTCAGCGCCTGGAAAATCGCCATCACCTCCGCGGCGGTCCGGGAGTCCAGGTTTCCCGTCGGCTCGTCGGCCAGGATGATGGCCGGGTCGGTGATGAGGGCCCGGGCGATGGCCACCCGCTGCTGCTGACCCCCGGAGAGCTGGGAGGAGATGTGCTCCTCCCGCCCGTTGAGCCCGACCCGATCGAGGGCGGCGTGCGCCCGCTCCCCGCGCTCCCGCGCCCCGAGGGCGCCGCGGCCGTACAGGAGCGGAAGCTCCACGTTCTCCAGGGCCGATGTCCGGGAAAGGAGGTTGAAGTTCTGGAAGACGAAGCCGATCTTGGCGTTCCGGATATCGGCCCGCTGGTCGGCGTCCAGGGTGGAGGCGTCGGTGCCGTCCAGGAGGTAGGCCCCGGAGGTGGGCCGGTCGAGGCAGCCGAGGATGTTCATCAGGGTCGACTTTCCCGATCCCGACGGCCCCATGATCGCCAGGAACTCCCCGGGAGAGATGGCAAGGTCAACGCCGTCGAGGGCCCTCACTTCCACCTCGCCCATGCGGTAGATCTTGACGAGATCGCGGATCTCCACCAGGGGGCGGCTCAATGCATCCTTCCCCCGATCGGAAGGTTCGTCTGCTCGGACCGTGTGGTCGCCTGGCCGATCACGACCTCCTCCCCCGGCTGGATCTCCCCGCTCACCACCTGGGTGAAGCGCCCGTCGGATATCCCCGTCCGGATCCGGACCGACTTCAGGCGCCCCTCCCCGATCTGGACATACACCGTCTGGGTCCCCTTCGCCGGCTTGCCGCCCGCCACCGCCGCCGCGAACTGGCCCGCCGCGGCGGCGAAGCCTCCGCTGCCTCCACCGGCCGGGGTCCCGCGCCCGTCAAGGGCCGATCCGGCCTGTCGTCCCGAACGTCCCTCTTCCTTCGCATCGGTGGGCCTGAAACGGAGCGCGGCGTTCGGCACCCTCAGGACGTCCTTGACCTGGGCGACCTCGATGGTGACGTTGGCCGTCATCTGCGGCCGGAGCTTCTCCTCCGGGTTCGGGACCTCCAGGATGACCGGGTAGGTGATGACGTTCTGGTTGGCGGTCGCGTTGAGCCTGATCTGGGAGATCTTCCCCTGGAACTCCTCGTCGGGATAGGCATCCACCGTGAAGCGCGCCGTCTGGCCGACCTGCACCCGGCCGATGTCCGACTGGTCCACGTCGGCCTGGACCTGCATCCGGCCCAGGTCCTCGGCGATGGTGAACAGGGTCGGGGCCTGGAACGAGGCGGCGACCGTCTGGCCGACGTCGTACTGCCGGTCCACGACGACACCGGCGATGGGGGACTGAATCTTCGTGTAGCGGAGGTTGGTCTCCGTCTGGCTCAAGGCCGCCCGCGCCTGGTCCGCCTGGGCCCGGGTCGCCTCGAAGTCGGCCTTCGCAGCGTCATAGTCCGCTTCGGCCGCCAGGTTTTCGGAGAGGAGCCGCTCCTGCCGGTGGAAGCTGACCTCGGCGTTGCGCATCTGGACCTCCGCCTGCAGGAGGTCGGCCCGGCGCTGCGCGACCTGGGCCTCGAAGGGGGTGGGGTCGAGCTCCGCGAGGAGCTGCCCCTCCTTCACCCGGCTGTTGAAGTCGGCGTGGAGGCGGGCGATGATCCCGGAGACCTGACTTCCCACCTGGACCGTGGTGACGGCCGAGATCGCCCCGGTGGCGGTGACCGTCATGGTGACGTCGCCCCGGTCCACCGCCTGGACCCGGTATTTCGCCTCGCCCGACTCCCCGCGGCGGCGCAGCGCGATCCATACGGCGGCTCCCGCCGCGACCAGCACCGCCACCCAGATGACCGACCGGAAGAGTTTCGAGCCTCGGGCCATTTGCAGCCTTTGTGGAAGAAATCCGAACGGCAGTTTATCAGCCGGGCCGGACCCGGACAACTTCGCTCCCGCGCTTTGGGCCGGAGGACGCTTCCGGGAGAGCCTTCGGCGCGGCATCCGTGTAGAATCTCGATCCTCGACCGGACTCAAACCGCGGGACAGGGATGCTCAGACTCGCCGACCGGAAGTTCTGGATCTTCGACATGGACGGGACCCTGACGGTGGCCGCCCACGACTTCGGCGCCATCCGGGAGGAGCTGGGACTGCCCCCGGGGTTACCCATCCTGGAGCAGATCTCCGGGATGCCCGAGGCGCGCGCGAAGGATCTGCTGGCGCGTCTCGACGGGATCGAGATGAAAATCGCCCGGCGCGCCCGGCCCCATCCCGGCGCTCGCGAGCTGCTGGAAGACCTGACCCGAAGAGGGGTCCGGCTCGGGATCGTGACCCGGAACAGCCACGCCATTGCCCTGGAGACCCTCCACCGGTGCGGTCTCGCCGGCTTCTTCCGCCCCGAGTTCATTCTCGGCCGCGAGACGTGCGACCCCAAGCCGAGCCCCGACGGGATCCGCCGGCTGCTGGAGAGGTGGAAGGCCTCCCCCGCGGAGGCGGTGATGGTCGGAGACTACCTGTTCGACATCCAGTCGGGGCGGGAGGCCGGCACGGCGACGATCTACGTCGGAGAGGCGGAGAAGAACGCGTGGTCCGCCGGGGCGGACGCACGGGCCGCCGACCTGCACGAGGTCCGGAGGCTCCTGGAGGCCGGGGCGTGAGGCGATGCGGGGAGCGGCGCCGAAGGGCCCAGGGAGAAGGGCCCGTTAACTCTTGAAGTAGAACTCCGGGCGGCGGTCCCGCAGGAGATGGTTCCGCGGCGTGAGATTCTTGTCCCGGGCCCGGGAAGGATCGATGGTCTCCACGTGCACCGTCGCCCTTGCCGCGGGCGCCTGAAAGAGCACCTCCCCCCGCGGCCCCACCACCTGGCTCCGGCCGGTGAAGCGCAGGGTGCGCTCCTCTCCGCACCGGTTGGCGGTCACGGCGAACACGGCGTTCTCCAGGCATCGGACCCGCATCGCCAGCTGGCAGTGCTTCGGGAGGACCAGGTTGGAGGGGTGGCAGAGCACCTCCATCCCCTGCAGCGCCAGGCTCCGCGTGATCTCGGGAAACGCCCAGTCGAAGCAGATCATCATCCCGACCCGCACCCCGCCCACCCGCCGGACCTCCAGGGGGAGGTTCCCGGGGTCGAACCAGGACTTCTCCCTGTTGAAGAGCTGAATCTTCCGGTAGGTCTGGAGGATCCCCTTCGGCCCCAGCAGAAGCGAGGCGTTGAAGCAGCGGCCGCCGGCGCGCTCCGCGAATCCCGTGACGAGGTGGAGATTGCGCTTCCGGCACGTCTCCACCAGGGCCTCCACAAGGCGCGACTTCCGCGGCACGTCCGAGAGCGCCATCGCCTCCGCGCGGTTCCGGAAGTAGTACCCGGTGAAGGGAAGCTCGGGAAGGACGATCAGGTCCGCCTCGGTTCCCTCCAGCCGCCGGAGGATCTCGGCGAGGTTGGCTTCCGGCTTCCCGAACCGGGGCCGGAACTGGCAGAACCCGACGCTGAACCCGGCAGGCAGGCCCACTTCTCCTCCTCGCACTCCGCGACCCGATTCCGGGCGACGGCGAGTCTTCGCGACTGACTCGGGCTTAGAGACCCTTCCCGACCTCCGCGAGCGCCTTCTCCGTTGCCGACAGCAGCGCCTCCGGCCCCACCGGCTTCCCCGTGGCGTTCTTCATCCAGAGATCCGGCGCCACCCGCCCCATCTTCACCATCCGCTCGCACTCCGGCCCGACGGAGCCCGACTTCTTCACCTGCTCGTTGATCTGGAATGCGATCAGGTGGCCGATGGGATAGTCGGGCAAATACAGGTACGAGTGAATCATGTGGGAGTAGATCCCGAGAAGGATCACGTCCTTCTGCCCGAAGACCGGGGCGTAGTACTTGTTCCACAGGTCCTTGGCGATCTGGACCGTCGCGTTCTTCAGTTCGGCCGGGGTGGCGTTCGGGTGGTCGTACATCCAGTGCCACACCGCCATGTCCACCAGCGCCACCGCGCCGATTTCGCAGGACCCCCAGTAGTCGTCGAGGGTCTTCATCGCCTCGGCCTTCGTGTCCGGGGCGGGCAGCCCCAGCAGCTGCAGGTCCCGGTCCTGGAAGACGAACGCCAGCGCCTCGGTGAAGGCGGTGTTGGGCACGCCGCGCAGGAGCGTGTGGTCGATCTTCTCGAGGGAGAGGACCTGCTCCACGTTGTGCCCCATCTCGTGCACCGCGATGTTGTATCCCTTGTAGTCCATCCCTCCCGCGGAGACGCGGGTGCGCAGGTGGGACTTCTCGCCCCGCATCTGGGCACCCCAGGCGTGCCCCGAGCCCCGCGCCGGGTCCACCTGGATGCGCTCCATCAGGAATTTCGCCGTGTCGGGGGCGAATCCCAGCTTCTCCAGGAGATTCGGCATGTCCTTCCGGTACGCCTCCGCCGTCGGGTAGCGGCCGGAGACGATCCTGTCCAGCTCCTCCGGCGAGGAGCCGCCCCGGGGACGGAAGCCGTTGTACCAGATGTCGAAGGGCTCCAGCGGCCGGCCCAGACGCTTGGAAATCAGTTGCGCCACCCGGGCGAAATCGGGCGAGGTGAGAAGCGACTCCAGCATTCCCCGGACCCGCTCCTCCGGGATCTCCCGGTCCTCGTCGAACCGCCGGGCGATGTGGGTCGGCGCGGACGGGGAATAGGGATCGACCCTTCGCAGGGCCTGGTAGGTCCCGAGCAGGATCCGGTACCGCGTGTCCGGCTCCGGGGCGTTCGTCACTTTCAGGCCCGCGGGCGCCGGGAGGTCGCTGTCCTTTGCCTCCGCCGGCTTGACCTCGTTCGTGAAGGGATTCCAGTCCACGTGGGGGCTGTCCACCACCACCTCGGGGATCGTCTGGGTGACGATCCGCTCCATCACCTTCTGGATCATCCGCTGCCGCGCCGGTCCCCCCTCCTTGTCGGCGTACCGGGCCTTGAGCTCGTCTCGAAGGTTCCAGTGGGACAGGAGCCGGAGCCCGGCGGGGAAGGGACGCTGCCCCCTGTCGTCCAGGAGGTGGTGCATCCAGATGTTGTACCCCGCGATGTACTGGTCCGCTTCCGAGATCGCCCGGGCCACCGCCAGGTTCACCTCCGCCGGAATCCGCTTGGAGAAGCGCTGCGCGAGGCGCGCCTCGGCCCACTGCCGCCGCGACCAGTTCGCTCCGTCGCCGAGGCGCTGCTCCAGCGTCGTCAGCGGGAAGTTCAGGAGGACCACGAAGGCCAGCTTGTTGGAGAAGAAATCGTCCCCCACGTGGGCGGACGGGTCGTACCCGGCGAAGACCTCGTCGAACGGCAGGACTATCCCCCGGTCCAGGTCCGTCTGCTCCTTGAAGGCCAGGGAGATCTCGTCCATGTTCCCGTCCAGCGCCTCGAGGAGGCTCTCGTAGCGCTGGAAGAGGGTGTCGAGGGTTTTCGGATCGCCGGCGAAGTTGCTCCGGACGAAGTCCTCGAAGACCTCCTTGCCACCGTCCTCCGCCCGCCAGAAGCCCGCCACCTGCTCCAGTCCCCGGTGGGCCCGCGGGCGCTGCGCCTCGCCGTATTTCTCGACCAACTCCTTCTCCAGGGCCGCCGAGGAAGCCGCGATCCAGGCGGGCTTCTCCTGGGCGGCGAAGACCGGAGAGACGATGACGAGAGACAGAACGGCGGCCGCCAGGATCACCCAGGCAGCGGCCCTCGAAGTGTGCGGAAGTCGCTTCATGGCTTTCCCCTTTCTCAGATGTGGTGAGGGTGCACCCGGGATTATAGCCCAGCGGCCGGAGGCGCGCCGGAGGAGGCGAAGGAGGGCCGGGAGGGGTCTACTTCCGGTGACAACGGCCGCAGAAGCCTCCGGTGGCTCCCCCGACCAGCAGCCCTTTGCGGTCGGACCCGTGGGGCGAGTGGCAGCTGACGCACCCGAAGGGGGCGTCCGGGCGGAGGGGATCGTGCGCGGCGGTCACGGGATGCCTGCCGACGGGGTGGCCCCGGTCCTCCCGGAGCCGCAGCTTCGAGATTTTGTCGAAGAGCGTGGCCTCCACAATCCGGCTCTCGAAGAGGAGCACCTTGCCCGCGGCATCGGCGGGGCGCTCGCCGGAGGCGCCCCCGTGACACTCCAGGCAGAGGGCGTTGCCCGGCTTCCGCAGCAGCCGGGCGTTGGGAGAGGAATGAGGATCGTGGCAGCCGGGGCAGCCGAAGCTGCGGATGGCGCCGTGGACGCTGGATAGGCCGATCTCGGCCTCCTGATCGCTGTGACAGGAGACACAGAGCTCCTCGAGCGGCATGGCCGGCGAGACCGTCCTCGTATCGTCGCGGCCGGCGAAGGCGTGGCAGGTCTCGCAGTCCCCCGCTTCCGCGGGCGCGTGCGCCACGGACCCCGCGAGGAGCTCGCCGTGACAGTCGGCGCATTTCGCGCCGGGATCCCCCTGCAGGTCGGGGTGGGGGGTGCCCTGGGGCGCCGCTGCGGCCCCGCCCTCTTCCTGCGGCGTCTCCGGAACGGCAGCCGCCGGCCCCGGCCGGAGCGCCAGCAGGAGGAAAGACAGCGCCGCGAAAGCGGCGGCCGTCATCCGCCAACGGACCCGGCCTCGCCGGCTCCTAGTAGTCACCGGAACCTTTCGAGGGATCATGGTTCTTGTTGTGACATCTCAGGTAGCACGCTCCCTGGAAGGTCCCCCGGTCCTCGAAGCGAAGGATGCCGTCGTTGTTGGGTAACACGATGGATGTGTCGAAATTGATCAGGTGCGCGTTGTTGGTGGCGTTCCCCTGCGTGGCGCTGACCCCGTGGGGATCGTGGCAGACCACGCACGAATTGTCATCTCTGTCGATGTGCCGCTGGTGATCCGGAAAGCTCTGGTCGCCGAGGATGCTGGTCTGGCTGTGGCACTTGAAGCAGAGGGCGTACATCTGGCCGAAATTGTTTCCGCTGTTGTCGTCTCCGACGTTCAGGTTCCGCTCCAGGATGTGGTTGTAGGCGGATCCATGGGGACCGTTCGCGCCGGCACCCCCCGCCGGGGGGCTGGTGTCGCTGTTGTGGCAGTCCATGCAGTAGATGACGCTGGATGTCGTGGTGGGCGCGATGAGGGACGGAACGTCCGGGTTTGCGCCCGGCCCCTCGACGGCGTGGTGCGAGGGGTTCGCCGGGTCGAACTCCAGGCGCGTGTTGAACTGGACGATCTGGCGCTGCGTGTAGGGAGGATAGGGCAGTCCCAGAGGCTGCGGCTTGTTGGCGCTGTCGGCGTGGCACTTGTAGCAGATCTCGTACTCCGCCACCGCCGGGTCCCGCTCGAGGCCGGCCGAGTCGATCCCCCAGGTCCCCTTCAGGGCGCCGGTGACGCCCGGGGCCGAGGCCGCCTGGGCGAAGGCGGCGTGGGGATTGTGGCAGTCCCGGCACTCGGCATGACGGGGCGCGCCGGCATTGACCTCGGGGAGGGTCGCGGCCGGATTCAGGGGGGACTCCGCGGCATCGTGCACCGAGGGCGTCACGGAGTAGGCGGGATGGGTGGTGGCCTTCTGAAAATCGGCCGATACGTTCTTGGCGGCCACGGCGCCGTCGTGGCAGGCGTCGCAGGTCGCCTCCTCCACGAATTTCAGGATCCGCTGGGGCGTGTTCCCGGAGTGCGGCCGGTGGCAGCTCTCGCACCCGTTGTCCGCCACCGTCGCGTATCCCGTGTGGGCCCCCTGCGCCGAGGTGTAGGCCTGGGTGGAGGTCTTGTGCGCGGAGGGATTCGTGCTCCAGGAGTCCACCTGATGGCAGGTGGTGCACATCGCCGAGGCCTGGTTGACCTTCACCAGGAACCGCCGGGTGACCGGGTCGCGGTCCTCGGTGTGGGGCTCGTGGCAGGCGGTGCACTGCACTTCGCCCGCCGCGTCCAGATGGACCGGATCCCCGGCTATCGGGTCCGACGTCTCGGGATTGGCGGGGTTCCTCTGGAAGGAGACGGGATGATCGTCCCGGAGGTCCGTTCCCAGGTTGGAGCTGCCCGGGGGCATGCGCCCGCCCGGTCCGGTGTTCTGGAGGGCGATCAGGCCGTCGTTCACGGTCTGCCCGAGGGCCACGGTGCCATCGTGACAGCTCAGGCAGAGCTTCGTGCTGCCGGTGGGCTGCTGCAGCGGCGCCGGCACCGTGAGCGTGGTGCTGGAGTAGGTGGAATACCCCCCCACGGCCGACAGTGGATGGTTCCAGAGGGGGACGGCCGGGCCGGCATTGTGGGGCGTGTGACAGAAGATGCAGGTCTGGCTCTCGATCGTGGCCGTGATCGATCCGGGCCCGCTCACCGAGAGGTTGTGCTTCGACCCCGCGAGGTCGGCGTAGGCAAAGGCGGCATAGAGACCCGCCAGGACCGCCGCGGGGAGCCATTTCCACCTCATCCGCCCGCCCCCTTCTCCGGATTGCCGAGGTATTGAAGAATCTGGACCCGGTGGTTCGCCGAATCCGAAATCAGGATCCGCCCGCTTCCGCTGATGCTGATCGCCGTGGGAAGCCAGAACTGTCCGGGGTCCGTTCCCGTGCCGCCCAGCACCGCCAGCAGCCGTCCCCTCTCGTCATAGACATGAATGACGTCGTGGAGCCCTTCCACCACGTAGATGTGCCCGTCCGGATCCAGGGCGATTCCCTTGGCCTTGTCGAAATCGCCGGGCGTCCTCCCCTCCTTTCCGAACGAGCCCAGGAAGCGTCCTTCCCCGTCCAGGATCTGCACCCGGAAGTTCATGGAATCGGTGACATAGAGATTCCCCGAAGGGCCGACGGCCACGGCAACCGGAAAGTTGAACTCGCCGTCCCCCTTTCCACGGCGACCGATCTCGAGGACCCGCCCGCCCGACGCATCATAGGCGACGATGCGGTGCCGCCCGGTGTCCACGACGTAGAGGCGATCCCGCCGCGGATCGAAGGCAAGGCCCGTGGGACGGGCGAGATCGCCCTCCTTCGCCAGCGTGTCCAGCCAGTCTCCTTCCCTCCCGTACCGCTCGATGGTC
>Ga0315276_10007385_pt1 | contig 10178 bp, 6 predicted proteins | sample YL17G05_0_MG_FD_204542 | JGI IMG/M metagenome (GOLD analysis project Ga0315276, IMG submission 204542) | Sediment microbial communities from Yellowstone Lake, YNP, Wyoming, USA - YL17G05_0 | ecosystem: Environmental > Aquatic > Freshwater > Lake > Sediment | place: USA: Wyoming | collected... | reverse complement strand
ATGCCGCCCAGATCGACCCCGTCGCTCGGCAACGCGTATTCCAGCTCCACCGGGGCTGAGGGCCCTCCACGTTCGGCGTCGAACACGAGCAGTCCCCATACCAGGCGGGAGACCTCCGATCCGAGCAGGCGCAGTTCGCCCGGCGAACCCATCGACGCCATGCCGGACAACCTGCGCACCAGGTGATGCCGCAGCAGCTCTGCCGCCCGAGGTAGAACGGAGCGTTCGAGCGGAGTCAGACCCTCGGTGATGAGGGCACGGTAGACGTCGGCCAGCACCCCATGAACCACGGTGCCCCGGTGGCGACCACTCAGGCTCTCCTCTATCTCCCCCGGGCGCACAAGCCGACCTATGAACCACGCGAAGGGACAACGCGCGTACTCCTCCAGATCTGTCGCAGAGTGCGCCTCGCGTTTCGCGAGGCGGGAGAGCGCGGCCGGTAGACAGAGGGCGGTGGGGTCGCAACGCCACTGTGGCGCCTTCGCCAAGACCATGCGCCGAGCCGGATCCCCGGGGCACAGACCATCGACCGCGCAGGCCCGAAGATACTCCCTCTCTGAGGGAGCCTCCGCAACGGGAAAGGTGACGTCGCGCAGCGTCCTGTGCCGCCAGGGCGCGCGACCGCCGAGAACGCGCTGCACTTCGGTCCAGAAAGGGGAGGGCACCGTCTCCTTCCCGTCCTCTTCGGCGTCTCGGGTGGAGAGGTAGAGCAACTGCCACGGCCGCGAAAGGGCATGACTGAACAAGGCCGCCTCCTCCCCATCGACCGGTTCGGCGAAGAGCTGCACCCCCGCGCACTGGTTGGCCCGTCGCCGCTGGACCTCACCCAGGAGGGCGGGAGACCGACGCGCCTGGGGAAACTCCCCCTCTACCAGGCCCATGAGGAACACCACGGAAAAGCGTCGAGCGCGCGCGCGCGGCACCGCTACGACCTGGACGACCCCTCGCTCGTCACTGCGACTATTGCGAACGGACACCCGCTCAAGCACGTGGAGGGTGGAGTCGACGCTCGGCCCGGCGACCACGTCGGCGCTCCCCGAGGGGCCCCAGCCCGCTCGGCACGCTCGGTCGAGTTCTTCCAGGGCGGTCTTCGCCGCCGCGCCGGCGGCCACATCCTCCTCCAATTCGACGGAGTCGAACGGGCGGGCCCGTACGGCTGCCTGCACCATGTGCCACACCACTGCCCCTATGCCGACAAGATCGACACAGACGCTGCCGGCTTCGCCTAGGAGCGCCCCCCGCATGCGGGCGAGAGGTTCGGGGAACGCAGCGCTCGCGGCATCGACCATCGACGAACCCTGCGTGTTCCGCGCATGACGAAGCCGTAGTTCGAGAGCGTCGACGTCTGCGTGAATGCCCGGATGGTACGGGCTGCGCAGGTAGGCCAGCAACGGGTCCAGATCGCAGTCAGCAACACCCCGGATGCCCTGGGCGAGCGCCTGACCCAGCCCCGTCTCGAACAGTGGAACCTCGGCATCGATGTGGTGCGGGATGCCATACGCGCGGAACACCTGCTCGAGCACCCGCCGCCACGGCGCGACGCGGCGGACCAACACCACGATGTCGTCGGGCGACACTCCTTCGCGCAGAAGGCGGACAACCTCGCCGCCGACCAACTCGGCCTCGTTCCTGCGGCCCGAGGCGACAAGGAGCCGGACGCCGTGCCCCAGCCCACTATCGGGCATGGCTGGTAATACCCCCGATACCGAGCCGGCCTCAGCCGACACGGACACCGATGGCCCGCTCGGCAGGTAGAGCCGGTCGAGTTCGGCCAGTTCGGGCGAAGCGAACGAGGGCGACTGCTTCGACACACGCACCGTCTCGACGGCCGATTCAAGCCACAGGGCCACTTCCGCTGCCGCGGGCCCATGGACGGCGCGACCCGGGTCGTGCGTGATCACCAGCAGCACCGGCACCTGCTCCGCGAGCTTGCGGAGAAGCGCACGCTGTGAGGGAGTGAACGAGGTGAAGCCGTATACCGCCACCGGCCGACGCCACCCCTCGCTCGACGCGATGGCTCGGTGGACCAGATCGGCGGGATCGCACCTGCCCGCGCTCGAGAGGCGGCTCTCGTACTCCGCCAGCAAGAGGCCAAGGTCATCGGCGACGGGTCCACCTCCGGCCTGTCTCCACCGCTCCAGTCCGCTTCCGAGGCCGGCCGCGTCGACCGCGCTCTCCCTAAGTTCACCCACGAGGCGCACCGCAGCAGGAACCGCCCCAGGGAAGGCCGAGATCGAGGCAAGAGTGCCTAAGGAGGTCTCCCTGAGGAGGCTCTCCATGAGCAGGCCGCGCTCGAGTCCGCTCGCTGAAGACGGCTCTCCCTCAGATCGACGACCGCTGACTGCCAGAACCAGCTGGTCGAACGTGCACACCGGCCGTTCACCGAACACCGGCCCCGTCCGCTCCATGATCTCGAGAGTGAGAGGACTGACGTCGGGGAGAGTGGGCACCACCACCAGGGGCGACCACGCCGCCAGCCGACTCCACCACCACACCACCCAACCGAGCTTGCCCGCGTTGGGTGGCCCGACCAAGAGCCGCAGACCGGCGCTCGGCGCCCCGTTACCCGACCCTATGAGTTCTTCGTCGACCATGCCGAGGAGTCTATCCCAGCGGGCGGACAGAACGCCGGGCCGGGCGGGCGGGCTCGGCGCGAACATGAGGCTGAGCGCGCGTCGCAGACCCGGGTGCGCTACTCTACGCTCATGCCACGCGACGACGAGAAACTGCTTCGCCAACTGAGTCTGGTCTCGCTGCTGCTGGCGCGGCGCCGACCCGTGACGACGCGCGAGATACGGCAGGTGGCGGAGGGCTACGCCTCGATGACCGACCAGGCCTTCGCGCGTCGCTTCTACGACGACCGGGAAGACCTACGTAGATCGGGGATCGTCGTAGAGAACTCCACTCCCGAAGAAGACGGCGAGTTGTACTTCTTGCCCGCTGAGAACTACTCGCTGCCGGATCTTCACTTCACTCCGGGGGAGACTCAGGCTCTCTCGCTCGCCCTGGCTCTGCTCCAAGGGCGCTTCGCCTACGCTCGACCGCTACGCCTGGCCCTGGCGGGCCTCACCCGGGGGCACCCCGATTCCCAGCTCGACGAGACCGACCGGGTCGCAGTCGCGCTCGCACCCGACGACGAGGCCGGGCGCTGGGGAGACAAGCTGGCCCAACTCGACGACGCTGTGGTGCGTGGCAAGACGGTGGTGTTCCCCTACCGCACTGCGGCGAACGTAGAGGGCCAACGCACGTTGGATCCTTACGCTCTTGTGCGCGTCGGCGGACACTGGTACGTCGTCGGACGGAGTCACGGCAGTGAAGGAACCCGCATGTTCCGCCTGAGCCGAGTCACCGGTCCGCTGCGCTACGCAACCAAGAAACCCCGCGACTTCACGACGCCCGCCGACTTCGACCCGTCGGAATATCGTGCGCGGCCCCCCTGGCTCATCGGTGCCACGACTGGGATCGCGCGGGTGCGGGTGGCCGACGACCTAGCCTGGTGGGTGACGCGCTCATACCCGTGCGTCGGCGTGGAGCACGTAGACGACTCCGGGCACGCGGTGGTTCAGACACCGTACGCGGACGGATCGGCTCTGGTCGCGTGGGTGATCGGCCTGGGCGGGCGCGCCGAGATCATGGCTCCCGACGACCTTCGCGCAGCGACCCTCGCGGCTCTGAAAGCGACGCGTGACGCTCATGCCACGCCGGCCGGTCCCCTTCCGCCTTCCCCTCACCGTGAAAGCGTCCCTCCCGCTCGAAACAAGGAGGCGGACGCGACTCCCATCCGCCCCGAGCGTCTTCCCCGCATGCTCGCGCTCCTCTCGTACTTGATGGATCCAGACAATGGCGAGCGGGTGCCACTGGCCGACATACGTCGTGACCTGGGTCTGTCTCGTGCGGAGACACAGGCCGATCTATCGCTCCTCAACCTTGTGAACCACGGCGGGGGCACATACCTGCTCAGCGCGGAGATCGTCGGCGACGTGGTGGTCGTAGACCGAGAACCCGGCGGGGAAGCGATGGCCGGCCCGGCCCGGCTCTCGCCCCTCATGGCCCGAGCCCTTCTCCTAGCTCTGGAAGTGGTCGGCCACGCGCTGCCCTCCGAGACTCGAGCCGACCTGGACTCGGTGCGCGCCGTTGTGGAAGCTTCGCTCGGGGGAGTCGCGTTGCCGGGGCCCGTACAGATGGGCGACCTGGTTCCGGCCGACTCCGACATCGTCGGCACGCTCAACCGGGCGCTGCGCGACCGGCTCATCGTGCGGCTCGAGTACTACACGCCTTCACGGGAGGAGTTGAGCGAGCGTCAGGTGGAGCCCGACCTGCTGTATCACTCAGGGGACGCGTGGTACCTCGAGGCCTATTGTCTACGGGCCGGCGGCCAACGCACCTTCCGGCTGGACCTGATCCGCTCGGCGATCGCGACCAACGACACCTTCGAGACCCGCCCGGAGATGGACCTGTCGACGCACCATGCGGGTCCGCTGCACGTCACCCGCCCGCATGCTTCGCTGGCGTGGGTGCGGTTCCCTCGAGACCGGCAGCATCTGCTCGAAGAGCAAGGGTTCGACGTCGTAGTGGAGGATGACGCCGCGACGGCGCGAATCCCTTACTTCGACGAACGTTGGCTCGTCCGCGAAGTCATGCGTCACGGCGGCGAGGCCGAACTACTCGAGCCCGGGTCGCTCCGGAAGCGCATCGCTACTACTGCCGACGCTCTCATGTCCCGATACGCCGTACCGCCTGAACCCGATATAGTACCGTCCGACACGTTTGCCGCGACACCTCAGAGGGAGGACACGTGAGACTGCTCATCCGCTGGGCGATCAACACCCTGGCCATCGTGGGAGCAGCGTATGTTCTCCCGGCGGTCACGATCGCTTCCTGGAAATCCGCCCTTGTCGCCGGACTCCTACTCGGCATCCTCAACACCTTCATCCGCCCCATCTTCCGGCTGCTGACCCTTCCCATCAACGTCGCCACGCTCGGTCTCTTCGTGCTGGTCACCAACGCGCTCATCCTTAAGATCCTCGACTGGCTGATGGGCGGTCTGGAGATCACGGGCTTTCTATGGGCCATCGTGACGGCCGCGATCATCGCGGTGATCACCTCGATCGTCAACATTCTTGTGGGGGACGACGAGAAGCGTTCGAAAAAGCGGGGACGCCGCTAGGGGCTGCTGAAAAGCGAAGCCTCGGCCACCTGAACGCACCCGGCCGGCTCGATAGCGCGTGCTCGGAAGCGTCACTCTGCGGCATCCTGGTTGCGGTCTTCTCTCCAGGAATACACGCCGACGCAGCGGTCGTCACCGCGGGTCCGCTTCTTCTCGTAGCGAAGCATCACCTTGGGCTCCAATCCCGCGGCCAGACCGACCTCGTAGCGAGAGAAACAGCCACAGGGTTGAGATCCCCACCAGTCGTTCCGCGACCACGGGCATCCTGGCGTGATCACGCGCGCTTCCTCCGGCGACGTGGATTCGACCCGGGCGCGGATGTCGTAGAGCCTGTTGGCGAGAGCCACGACGTGGGCCACCTCCCGCGGATCGCGTCCGTAGTCCAGCTGGGCCCTGAGCGCGCGGCCTTGCTCCTCTCCGATGCCCTGTAGCACCGTCGCCACCTGCTCGCCCGACGAGGAGAGACGCGCCACCAGCAGACCCATCCCCCCGCTAGCGGCCCGCCAGCGCACCACATGCGGCACGAGCCACGGCCACCGCAACGCCACCAGAGCAAGAGCAGCCGGCACTCTTGGCAACCCGGGGATCGCGGCCGGTCGAAGCCATCGGATCAAGACGACTCAGCTGATAAGCGAGACGTCGTGGCCCCTGGACTGCACCAGAAGCTTGAAATCGTGCGGATTGGTGGCCACCAGGATCGCCTCGTGCAGGGTCACCAGCCCCCGCTCGTACAGACCCAGCAGACTCTGGTCGAACGTCTGCATGCCGTAGTATTCGCCTTCCTTTATGGCCGTCTCGATGTTGTGCGTCTGTTCCGGATCGAGGATGAAGTCGCGGATGCGGCCCGTCATGATCATGACCTCCACCGCGGGAACCCGCCCCAAACCGTCGGACCGGGGCAGAAGGCGTTGAGAGATGATCCCCCGCAGCGAACCCGCCAGCATGATGCGCACCTGTTTCTGCTGGTAGGGCGGGAAGAAGTCGATGATGCGGTTCACCGTCTCTGTCGCGTCGATGGTGTGAAGAGTGCTCATCACGAAGTGCCCGGTCTGCGCCGCCGTCATAGCCGTGCGCACCGTCTCCAGATCGCGCATCTCGCCGATAAGGATGTCGTCGGGGTCTTGGCGCAGCACATACTTGAGCGCCGATGCGTAGGACTCCGTGTCCAGCCCCACCTCGCGCTGGTTGATGATGGAGTTCTTGTCACGATGTAGGATCTCGATGGGATCCTCGACCGTGACGATGTGCCGGCGCAGGTTGATGTTGATGTGGTCGATCATGGCCGCGAGGGTGGTGGTCTTGCCCGAACCCGTGGTGCCGGTGACCAGCACCAACCCTCTGGGCTCCAACGCCAGTTTCTGCGCGATCGGCGGGAGCATGAGCTCCTCGAAGTCGGGGATACGGGTCGCGACCTGACGCAGGGCGATGGAAATGCTGCCGCGTTGACGATACACGTTCACCCGGAATCGGCCGATGTTGGGCGCACTGTAGGCGAAGTCGATCTCGTTGGTCTCGCTGAACCGCCGGATCTGCTTGTCGCTCATGAGCGACGCGGCATAATCCTTCGAGTCCTCGGGCCCGCACGACGGATCGTCCAGGGAGTGCAGCTCGCCGTCCACCCGCATCACAGGCGGGCTGCCCGACTTGATATGGAGGTCGGATGCACCGGCCTCCACGACTGTCTGCAGTAATTCGTCGATCGATCTCATCGGACCTCCGGGTCACTTGAACGAAGCTCCACCTGCAAAGTAACCGCCTTGCCCAACGCTTTGCCTGCGTACTACCCTAGCACGCCTGCCCAATAGGGCGCCAACGCCTGTCGCGCAGCTGCCACGGCGGCCGTTTCATCCGGCGCGGCCGGACGCCCGGGAACCGGCACCGGATCCCCCTGCAGACCCTCGAGTGTGGCCACCAGCGCATCAGCCACCAGAGGGGGGTCGTAGCCACCCTCCAACGTGCAGACCGGACCGGCCGCGTCGAGTTCACGGCCCAGCGCCGCGAGGCGCGACGCCATCCATCGATAGACGTCTCGGCTCATCCGCAGGCCGCCCAGCGGGTCGCCGGCGATGGAATCGTACCCGCACGAGGCCAAGACCAACTGGGGCCGATAGGCCCGCGCCAGCGGCTCGACCAGGGTCTCGAAGATGGCCGCCGCCGCCCCGTCACCGGCTCCCGCCGGCAGGGGGACGTTCACCGTGTAGCCGACGCCCTCACCTAAGCCCACCTCGCCCACGTGACCGGTGCCCGGGTAGTGATGGCGTTGATGCAGGCTGATGAAGAGTACCCGGGGGTCGTCGTAGAAGGCATCCTGGGTCCCGTTGCCATGATGAACATCCCAGTCGAAGATGAGCACCCGCTCAAACCCACACGTCTCGAGCGCGTGAGCAGCCGCCACCGCGATGGTGTTGAACAAGCAGAACCCCATGCCCCGCCCGCGCAGAGCGTGATGGCCGGGGGGCCGCGCCAAGACGAACGCCGGACCGTCTCCGGCGCACGCGCGTTCGACCGCGTCAACACCGGCTCCGGCGGCCAGGACGGCGGCCTCATATGAGGCCGAAGAGACGACCGTGTCGGCATCGAGGTATCCCCCACCCAGTTCCGCGAAGCGCCTCAGTTCCTCGACATAGCGGGAATCGTGCACCCGTTCGATATAGGCAAGAGGGGCGGGCCGGGGTTCGATCCACCGCAGATCCAGATCGGCCGCCAGGAGCACCCGGCGGCACGCAACGAGCCTCCCCGCCGACTCTGGGTGCTGCCCTGTATCGTGGTCGAGAAAACGCGGGTGGTAGTAGACCGCTATGGGTGCCACGCCCGCCACCACACTAGAGGATGCGGCGGGCGCCCGTGTAGTTGCCGCGGTCGATGCTGTTGATGCGCACGCTCGACCCGGTATGCGGGGAATGGACCATGTTGCCACCACCCACGTAGATGCCTACGTGGTGGATCGGGCTGCCGAAGAAGACCAGGTCGCCCGGTTCGAGCGATCCGCGCGAGACCGCGACTCCGTATCCGAACTGCGCCCGGCTCGAGTGCGGCAACGAGACACCTGCCCGCGCATACACGAACATCACGAATCCGGAGCAGTCGAATCCACTCGGAGACGCCCCACCCCATACATAGGGCACACCCATGAACTGCATGGCTATGTCGGTTACCGATCCGCCCACCGCTGACGAAGGCACGTTTCCTGACGGCGCTTCGGTGTGCGCGTTGCTGTTGCCGCTCGAGCGCGGCTTGCTTGCTGCTTGTTGCCTGGCTTTGGCGGCGGCCGTCGCCTTGCGGGCCGCCTCCTTGGCCTGCGCCGCCAAACGAGCCTGGCGGGCCTGCTCCTCGGCTTCAAGTTGGGCGACCAGGTGCTCCTTGCCTTTCAGAGCGCGCTCGCGCTCGGCAAGACGCGTCTTCACCGCGGCCAACGCGATCTTGCTGTCTGCCACCAGCTTCTTCTGCTTGGCCTGATCTTGAGCCAGTGTAGCCTTCCGCGCGGACACGTCGGCCCGATAGCTCGCTACCTGGGCGTATACCTCTTGATCCTGGGCCCCCACACGCCTGAGCAGGTCGAATCGGTTGATGAGATCGCCGAAGGTGCGGGCACCGAGGAGCGCGTCGAGCAGGCCGATGCGACCATCGCGGTAGAGCCCGTCTATGCGCTGCTCCAGATGGCGCTGAGCGGTGACAAGGTCCTTCTCCGCTCGGGTCAGCTTCTTCTTAGTATTCGCGAGGGAGGCCTCAGTGTCGGCCAGTTGCACCTTCGCGTATTGGTAGTCCTCCACCGAGCTTTCAACACGGTCGTTCAGCGTCTCCACCTGAGAACGGAGCGCCTCCGCGTCGGCCCGCGCATCGGTGATGGCCTTGGGCACGGCCACGGCGGGAGTGAGGATGAGAACCGTCAGGAGCACGGTCAGGAGAGGAAGCAAGACTGCGAATCCACGCAGAGAACGCAACCGGGCATCGGACGCGTGGCCGCTGATAGGGGGCCTCCCTCGGTCGGTGGCACGACGGCGGCCCGGGGCCGCGCTTCGGCAAACTGTAACACGGGAGGTCCGAACGGGCAACCGACGCACGGCTTCCCGAGGCGCCCCGCGCATGCGCAAGATGAGCGCGTGGCCCGCCGCGCAGCCCCTCTAGCGCCGTTCCAGATACGCCCTCACGCCGGCCAGAATGGCCTCCGCCGCGGCTTCGATGCCGGCGGGTGATGCCGGCAATATCCCTTCCTCAGTGTGGCTGAGATGTCCGGGCTCGATCATGAGTGCCAGGCAATCGATCTCGCGCAGACAGGCGTAGTTGCGCCCGTGCGTATGCAGGTCGGTGACTCCGAGACGCGCCACCAGCGACTCGACGACGTAGCCGGCCAGCCGCTTGCCGGACTCCGAGAAGAAGGCGCCATTGGCGAAGTAATACGTTGCCGCCCCGCGCGCCACCCCGCCGGGATGCCACCCATGGTGCACGCACAGATGCAGGTTCGGCGCCCAGGCGTTCACGCTCGCCGCCCGCGCATAGAGCCCCATGTCACGATCGGCGGCTGCAACGGTCAGAACCGATGCGCCCTCGGCCTCGAATAGGGCCGCCAGGGCGCGGACCACCCGCAGGTTCACATCCTGCTCAACGACGCCTCCATGGGCCGGGTCCAGGCTCACCTTGAGGCCCTCCAGAGAAGCGGTGCCCACATAGCCGTTCATGCGATCGGGGATCTTGCGGCCTTGACCATCCGGCTCGGCCTTTCGGATGCGACGCAGATGGGCCAGAGTAGCCTCCCCGACGATGCCGTCGAGGTTCAAGCCGGCGTTGCGCTGCAGGTCGACAAGGGCGACCTCGGTGACAGGACCGAAGATGCCGTCCTCCGGCCCAGGATCGAACCCCAGTTCGCTGAGCCGTCGCTGCAAGGAGAGGACGTCGTCGCCGCGCATGTAGGGCAGGCGCAGATAGAGCAGCCGGTCGCCTTCCGCGTATCCTGCCTCCACCAGTTCGGTCCACGTGTTCTCGCCCACCACTCCATCGGACAAGATCAACCGAC
>Ga0315276_10007383_pt1 | contig 10179 bp, 6 predicted proteins | sample YL17G05_0_MG_FD_204542 | JGI IMG/M metagenome (GOLD analysis project Ga0315276, IMG submission 204542) | Sediment microbial communities from Yellowstone Lake, YNP, Wyoming, USA - YL17G05_0 | ecosystem: Environmental > Aquatic > Freshwater > Lake > Sediment | place: USA: Wyoming | collected... | reverse complement strand
GCCAGCCGCATTTGGCCGACGTTCCGATCGAGAGGCTGGCGTTCCTCGACACCGAGACGACGGGATTGGCTGGCGGGGCCGGGACGCTCGTCTTCCTCGTCGGGATCGGCACCTTCCAGGCCGGTGAGTTCTACCTCCGCCAGTACTTCTTGCGCACACCGGCGGAGGAAGCAGGCATGCTCCAAGCCCTGCAAGAGGACCTGGAGACGACCGCCGGCTTCGTCACCTTCAACGGCCAGGCCTTCGATCTTCCCCTGCTGGAGATGCGCTATCTGATCGGGCTGCGGCGTCACTGGGCATTGACCAGATGGCCTCATCTCGATTTGCTCCACCCCTCGCGCCGCCTCTGGCGTCACGTCCTTCCGGATTGCAGTCTGAGCACGCTGGAAACCCATATGCTGGGCGTGCAGCGGACCGAGGCGGATGTTCCCGGAGCGCTGATCCCTGCCATGTACCTCAACTACCTGCGGACAGGCGAAACCGGGGAGATGGCCCGGGTCGTTTATCACAATGCGCTCGATGTCCTGTCGCTCGTCGGGCTGGCGGCAAAGGTCCTCGAGCGCCACCGGCAGGAGAGACTGGGGCAGCTCTCCGGGCCGGAGGCCCTGGCCGTGGCCCGGTGGCACCAGACAGCCGGAAGGAATGAGCCCGCGGAAGAAGCCTACCGAGCCGCGCTGGCTGCGGGCGACGACTCGGTGGTGCGGCTGGAGACACTCCGCCGCTATGCCCAGCACTTGAAGCGCCTGGGTCGATCGGAGGAAGCGGTGGAGGGATGGGCCGCCTGGCACGCCTTGGAGCCGGGCGATCCGGAGCCGTGTCTGGAGCTGGCCAAGTACTATGAATGGCAGCAGCGGGACCTGCCGGAGGCAAAGCGGTGGGCGGAGGCCGCGCTGGTGTGCCTGACCCACTGGAATCCAGATTGGCGCCGGGGCGAGGCCTGGGTGGCCGTCGAGCACCGCCTCAAGCGGCTGGCAAGGAAGATGGGGGCGGAGAGGTAGATACGTAGGTCACGCTGAAAGCGTGAAGGCGCGAGCCGGGCTCACCGCCTTCGTAGGTACATATCCTCGTTGATCGTCTCCCCCTTCAGATCGTAGGCATGTCCCTGGTAGGTGAAGCGCAGCCGAACGTCGCTCCGGTGGCGTAGGTATGCGGGGCGGGTGACGAAGGTGTTGACCAGCCACTTGCGGATGGGATGGACGGAAGCCAGGAAGTCGAAGGCGCTGGTCACCTGGCGGGACTCGAGGTCCACCTCGATGGGCGCTCCGTCCATCTCCGAGCGCAGGGACAGCCTGCGGGCATACGTGCGTCGGGCTTTCGGATGGAAAGCAAGTTCGCCTTCTTCGATTTGGACGAGAGAGGTGTTGAAGACGATCTTGTCACCCAGCGCCAGCATGAGCAGGCCCGTTGGGACGTCGGGGCGCCTGTGACGGCCCACGACGTCGGCGTAAAGGCACGTCACCTCGCCGGCGTAGATCCGCCCCCAGTGCCAGTAGGCAACCAGCTTGGATAGGCTGACCTGGCCCCAGTTGTGGTCGTGGTAGCCGACGCCCGAGGCGGGGATGCTCTGCTCCCCCACAATCAGCGTGCCGTGGCATCGGGCCCGCGGCAGGGGGACCACCCATCCGAATCCATCCAGCCCAGCGACGACGGTCTTGCTCTGGCCGAACTTCCATCCCGGGAGGAGTCCCTCCAGCACCAGATCGGCCCCGATCCGGAGCCCCTCGGCTGTTTCTGCCCAGGCGCGCACTTCGTAGCGGCTCCCGCCATCCCCGACGCCACACTCACCAATGGTGATGTCAGCACGATCGGGTGCAATCTGGAACTCCGCAGCGCCCAGGAGCCTGAGGGCGCGGTGTTCTGCGCCGTCGGGGGCAATCAAGGTGATTTCGAGGGCTGGCAGGCGGGAGGGGAGGAAGGCCACGGCGCGATGGAAAACGATCACGGCCGAGTAGCCGTTGTCGAAGTGGCCGTCGAAGTACCACCATTCGTAGTACTCGGGTGTCTGGGGCACGTGCGGGCCATCCTCCTCGCGGCGCAGGGTCTCGATGCACTCGCCGCTGTGTTTGGCCGGGACAGAGGAAGCCTGGATGTCTTTGAGACGCATGGTCTATCCTTTGCATGGTCTGGATCGGCCTCAACCCTGCGCTGGGCCGAAGGACGCACTCTGTAGGCCACGCCTGATGCGTGACGGTCTTCGCGCGACGAGGGCTGTCACGCTGAAAGCGTGACCTGCGCAGTGTCCCTCGGGGTCTGGAGTGCGCGCTCCTGGGGGCTCGACCCATCCGGGCTATGATTCCCCCACGATCTGGAAGCTCGCCAGCACGACCTCGGCCCGTTCCTGGGGCTCATTCGTATCGGCGCCGACTGTCACCCCGAAGCCCGTGTAGAACCCCGAATCGCCCGTGAAGTAGTTGACGAACCTCAAGGCGCCGTTCTCACTCACTGCAGCGGTCTCGAACCCCACTGCGCCAAGCCTCCTCGAACCTTGCTCCGCCGACCACCCGGGTCCCAGCCCATGTCCGGCGGCAGGGACAATGCTGCAGCCGGAGAGAGTCCGGTGCTGGAGCATCCGATCATTCGAAGGGACCATGCCTGCAGGCATCAGGGACCCGATCGAGGGGTCGAAGGCCAGGCGGAAGAGCTTGGGGCTGCCCGAACCGTAGGTGGGCTGGGCGGTCCATACCCCGGGCAGGGGCTCCGCCGTCTGGGTGGCGGCGGGGGGAGTGGGCGTCGAGGTCGGAATTGGCGGGGATGACGGGGTGGCGGGGAGGGGCCGGGTTGTCAGGCAAGCGGTCAGGAGGATGCCGGCGAGTAGGACCGTGACGGGGCCAAGGCGAGTCGGGGACATGCTCTGCCTACGAACGGGTGGCGGCGGTCGGCACACCGGCGTCGATCTCCTGCCGGACGGCCTGGTATAGATGCTCAGCCCGGAGCTCGCTCAAGGTATAGCAGGGTGCGCCCAGGCGATCGGCCAGCTGCTTGGCCAGGCCCTGGTCGAAGGCGGCGTGCTCCATGTTGATGACCACAGAGCGGATCTCAGCCTCCCGCAGCAGGTCCGCCACGCGGTGGGCTTCATCCTGAGGCGGCAGGCTCGACATCGAGACATTGCCGGCGCCGTCGGTGAGCACGATCATCAGTGGAATCGCATCTGGGTGGGCGAGCTTGTCCTGCTGGAAAGTCTCGTAGGCCCGTTTCAGCCCAGCCGAGAGAGGCGTCTTGCCGCCGACGGGAATGTCCGCCAGCGCCCGCTGGGCGAGCTGGACCGAGTTGGTGGGCGGGAGGATGGTGAGGGCCCGGTCCTTCTGGAAGACGACCAGACCCACCCGATCGCGCCGCTGGTAGGCATCGGTGAGAAGGGAGAGGATCGCTCCTTTGGTGGCCGACATGCGCTCCGCAACCGCCATCGACCAGGAGGCATCGACCACGAAGAGAATCAAGTTCGAGGCCTTGCGGACGCGCACCTTGCGCTGCAGATCCGAAGTACGGATGGCGAAAGCCACGTGCCGGCGCTGCTCCCGCCGCTCGAGCTGGTGCGGGGCGGCGGCGCGAATGGTGGCGTCGAAGGCGATGTCATCGGTCTTGCCGGTGGCCGGGCGGGCCCGGATGTAGCGGCCGCGCTTGCGGTCCGTGCGCGTCTGGGTGCGGCGCCCGCTCAGGCGGCGGGTCAGACGGTCGAGCGGGCTTTGGATCCTGCGGGGAGTGAAGACCTCACCCGTCCTGACCTTCTGCCCACCCTCCCACCAATGAGTTTCAAGGGAATCGAAGACTGTCTGCCGAGACGGATCCGGCTCACCCGTCTCCTGGGTCTCGTCAGCGCCCTGGCGATCTAGGGAGTCCCGCCTCTTTTTTTTTTGGCGCTCGGGTCTTCTTCGGTCGAGGCTGCGTCCTGCTCGTCGGCGCCGGCGAACTCGGACTGCACCTGTTCGATGCGCGCCTGGAGCTGCTCGGGGTTCATATCCGCCTGGTGGAACGGGCCACGCCGCATGCGGTGAGGAAGGGCCAGCTCGGCTGCCAGCGCAATGTCCCGCTCCGTGAGCTGGGTGCGGCCTTCGAAGGCGGCGTGGGCGCGTGCGGACTTGAGGATCACCAGATCGGCCCGGTGGCCGTCGACGTCCAGGGAGGCAGTCAGGGCGGCGATGGAGAGCAGGTCGCGCTTCGTGTAGGCGACCTTCTCGACGAGCTCGCGGCCGGCTTCGATTTCCCGCGACAGGGTTTGTTCGCGGAGTAGCCAGGCAGCGCGAAATCCCTCTGGATCAGACTCGAAGGCCAGATTGCGTTCCATGATGGCGACGCGGTCGCGCAGGTCGTGCAGGCCTCGGATGTCAACCGAAAGGGCAAACCGGTCGAGGAGCTGGGGCCGCAGGTCGCCCTCCTCGGGGTTCATGGTGCCGACCAGGATGTAGCGGGCCGGGTGGGCGAAGGAGATGCCCTCGCGCTCAACGATGTTCATGCCCAGGGCCGCCGAGTCGAGAAGCAGGTCGACGACGTGATCGTCGAGCAGGTTGACCTCGTCGATGTAGAGCAGGCCCCGGTTGGCGGCGGCCAGGACGCCCGGCTCGAAGCGGCGCTCGCCTTCCTTGATCGCTTTCTCGATATCCAGCGTTCCCACCACCCGGTCTTCCGTCGCCGAGACGGGCAGGTCGACAAACGAGGTGCGGCGGAGCTTGACGGGGAGCTCTTCGCCGCCGGCAACACGCTCCCTGCATTCGGTGCACCAGGTGGTTGGGTGTTCCGGGTCGCAGCCGAAGCGGCAGTCGGCGACGACGTGGACTTCAGGCAGAAGGGCCGCCAGGGCCCGGGCGGCCGTCGACTTGCCGGTTCCCCGTTCGCCGCGAATCAGAACGCCCCCGATGCGGGGGTTGACGGCGTTTAGGACCAGAGCACGGCACATCCGCTCCTGTCCGACAATCGCCGTGAAGGGATAGACAACAGGCATGAGGGTCGGCCTCCGGCGAGATTATACCGCAACCGGGTTGGCCGCCTCGGGAGGCAACGGGCGAGAGCGGCTCCTAGGAGCATGCTGAGGATGCGAATCCTGAAGGAGATGAATAGGCATAGATGGGGGTGTGGGCGAAGCCCACACCCCCATCTATGCCTGCTTCTTTTCTTGCGGTGGCCGTTTTCAGCAGCCTGCTAGAGGCGTGGCCGAAAAGCTCGAACGCCCCGGAGAAGTGGGGCGGAGCGAGCCCATGGAAGCTGGTTTCACGGGTGGCCTCCCGAGAATATGTCGGGGTCCGCGCAACTCTGGTCATGCTATCCCAGTGCATATTCCCGAGAGGCACTTTTCGGCCGGGCTTCTAGGCCTGAGCGCAGGAGCGGCCGAAGGACAGCGGGGTGCCGGATGTGCTCCGGAGGCAGGAGGAAGGGCGCAAAGCCGCGATTCGTGGGCCCAAGGTTCGAGAAACCGGACCATGGAAAACCCCCTTGGTGGCCCAGAATGTGTTCAGGTGAAAAGTGAACGACGGTCGGCGCCCGGCCCTGGTGGTCAGGCGCCGACCCAGACCCTGAATAGGGCGTGAGGTTGTCAAGACGGCGGTATGCCTTTATAATCCGGACATCCTGTAGTCGGAGATCACAACCTCGATGGAGCTAAACGAAGAGAGCCTGGGGCCCACCCCGATCCCACCGGAGGAGGGGGGGATGCCGGCACCCCATCCTATGGACGCCTTCATGGAAGGCGAGAGCTACGGCATGGATACACCCCGACGCGGCGAGGTCCGCACCGGCACGATTGCCCGCATTGCGGACAATGACATCCTGGTCGACATCGGCGCCAAGTCGGAAGGGGTCATTCCGGCCCGTGAGCTCGAGCAGATGCCGCCAGAGGAGCGGGCAAATCTGGCCGTGGGGCAGGAGATCACGGTCTACGTGATCCATTCGGGGGAGCGCGACGGCACGATCCTGCTCTCGCTGGTCCGGGCTGAAGAAGAGCAGGACTGGGTGCAGGCCGAAGCCCTGCAGGAGAACCAGAACGTTTTCGAAGGTGTGGTCGCCGGGTATAACAAGGGCGGCCTGATCGTCAAGCTCGGCCGCCTGCGCGGCTTCATTCCTGCCTCGCAGGTCAGCCTTTCCCGTCGACGGCGGGCCGAGGGCGAGACCCCCGACAAGCGCTGGGCCAAGATGGTCGGGGAGCCGATCGTGGCCAAGGTCGTCGAGGTCGATCGCCAGCGCAACCGGCTGATTCTCTCGGAGAGGGCGGCAGCCCGCGAGGCGCGCGAGGCGCTCAAGGAGCGCCTGATCCTTGAGCTCAAACCGGGCGAGATTCGCGAAGGTCACGTGATCAGCCTGGCGGACTTCGGCGCCTTCGTCGACATCGGCGGCGCCGATGGACTGGTCCATCTTTCGGAAATCTCCTGGAAGCGGCTGAACCACCCGAGCGAGTTGCTCAAGGTGGGCCAGAAGGTCCAGGTCAAGGTCCTGGGCGTCGATCCCGAACGCAAGCGGATCAGTCTCTCGATGCGGGAACTGGAGTCCGACCCGTGGCTGGCGATCTCCCAACGTTTCGGTGAGGGCCAGCTGGTCGAGGGCACGATCACCAAGTTGACCAAGTTTGGGGCTTTCGCCAGCCTGGCAGGCGCCGAGGACTACGAGGTCGAGGGCCTGATCCACATCTCTGAGCTCTCCGAGCGGCGCATCGAGCATCCGCGTGAGGTCGTCAACGAAGGCGACAAGCTCCGGCTGCGTGTGATCAAGGTCGAGCCGGAGCGGCGTCGCATCGGCCTCAGCCTGAAGCGGGTGGATTCGCATGAGTACGCCGACTCGGATTGGCAGGCAGCGATGGGTGATATGACGGAGGTCGGCGAGGCTTCCCCGGTCGGCGAGCCGGTGGAGGACTTTGACGCCGAGCTCGAGGATGAGATGCCGTCTGCCGGCCCAGCCGAGGGAGAAGAGGGGGCTCAGGCCGCCGCAGAGGCCGGACCGGAGCAAGGTGACATGGAGGGCGGCGAGTCGGCCGCCTAACCCAACCTAGAATCTCGAAGGCCGGGCGGTGAGGGTGAACACGCCCGGCCTTGTGCTACCCTGGGACCTTGTTCCCAATCGAGACGGGCGCCGGACGAACTTTGGTAGAATACGATCAGCAACGGTGGTGTTGAACGGTCGATGGCGGAGGTGAGATCCTGTGGCTGACAAGATGGAACGCTTCACCCAACGGGCACGCCGGGTGCTCAGCCTGGCACATGAGGAGGCTGAGCGTCTGCATCACAACTACATCGGCACGGAGCACCTCCTGCTTGGCTTGATACGGGAAGAGGGAGGGGTCGCCGGCCGGGTCCTGCGCGAGCTGGGCCTTGACGCCGACCGGGTCAAGGAGATGGTTGAGCGCCTGATGGGCGCCGGCAAGCAGACGGGCGGTCGCATCGAGCTGGCTCCGACCACCGAGCAGGTGTTGCAGCTCGCCATCGAGGAGGCCCGCCGCATGGGCCATCACTACATCGGCACGGAGCACTTGCTGCTCGGCCTGGTCCGCCAGGGCGAGGGGGCGGCCATCGACGTCCTGCGCCGCCTGGGCGTCACCCCAGAGCAGGTGCGGCGCCAGACTCGCCGAATCCTCCAGGAGACCCCCACCCGGGCCGGCACGCCGCAGCCGGCCGGCCCGTCCCGCAAGGAAGCCCAGGCCAAGACGCCCCTGGTGGATCAACTGGCCACCGACCTGACAGCCAAGGCCGAGGAAGGCAAGCTGGATCCGGTTGTTGGACGGGAGATGGAGATCGAGCGGGTGATCCAGATTCTCGCCCGCCGAACCAAGAACAACCCTGCCCTGATCGGCGAGCCCGGGGTGGGTAAGACCGCCATCGTCGAAGGGCTGGCCCAGCGGATCGTGGCTGCCGAGACGCCCGAGCCCCTGATCGGCAAGCGGGTCCTCCAGCTCGACGTCGGGTCCCTGGTGGCCGGGACGATGTACCGGGGCCAGTTCGAGGAGCGCCTCAAGCGCGTCATCGACGAGCTCAAGTCCTGCGGGGCCATTCTCTTCATCGACGAGGTCCACATGCTGGTAGGCGCCGGGTCGGCCGGGTCCTCGGTGGACGCGGCCAACATCCTCAAGCCGGCGCTCTCGCGGGGCGAGCTTCAGGTAATCGGCGCCACCACCCTCGACGAGTACCGCAAGTACATCGAGAGTGACGCCGCCCTCGAGCGGCGCTTCCAGCCGGTGATGGTCGAGGAACCAAGCATCGATGAGACCATCGACATCCTGCGAGGCGTCCGCAAGCTCTACGAGGAGCACCACAAGCTCCTGATCAGCGACGAGGCCCTCCAGGCGGCCGCTCACCTCTCGGCCCGCTACGTGACCGACCGCTTTCTGCCCGACAAGGCCATCGATCTGATCGACGAGACGGCTTCGCGCGTGCGCATGTACAAGAGCCCCGAGGCGCGCTCGCTCAAGGAGACGGTGACCAAGCTCCGGGAGACGCGTGCCGCACATGCCTTGGCCGTCGAGGAGGCCCGCTTCGACGACGCCCAAGAGCTGATGACCCTAAAGAGCGAGCTTGAAGAGCGGCTCAAGGGCATGCGCACCGGCTGGGATCGCTCGGCCGACGGGCCGCGTGTCGCCGCCGACGACATCGCCGAAGTCCTTTCCATGTGGACCGGCGTCCCGGTCATGCAGATCGCCCAGGAGGAGTCCGAGAGGCTCCTCCAGATGGAGGAGGCCCTCCACAAGCGCATCATCGGCCAGGACGAGGCCATCCAGGCCATCTCCAAGGCCGTACGTCGGGCGCGGGCCGGCCTGAAGGATCCCAAGCGCCCCATCGGCTCGTTCATTTTCCTCGGCCCGACCGGGGTGGGAAAGACCGAGCTGACCAAGGCGCTGGCCGAGTTCATCTTTGGCACTGAGGACGCCCTGGTTCAGATCGACATGTCGGAGTTCATGGAGCGCCACACCGTCTCCCGCCTGGTCGGCGCCCCGCCTGGCTACGTCGGCTACGAGGACGCCGGCCAGCTCACCGAGGCCATCCGCCGCCATCCGTACTCGATCGTCGTCTTCGACGAGGTCGAGAAGGCCCACCCGGAGGCCCACAACATGCTCCTCCAGATCATGGAGGAGGGCCATCTGTCCGATGCCCGCGGCCGCAAGGTTGATTTCCGCAACGCCATCATCGTCATGACCTCCAACGTCGGCGCCGAGCTGATCCGGCGCCAGACGCAGCTCGGCTTCTCCCTCAAGCGCGACGAGGTCGTCGAGGAGCATATGGCCTACGAGGACATGCGCAAGAAGCTGATGGAGGCTTTGCGCAAGATCTTCCGGCCGGAGTTCATCAACCGGGTCGACGCCCTGATCGTCTTCCACGCCCTCAACCGAGAGCAGATCGGCGAGATCGTCGATCTGGAGCTGGCCAAGGTTGCCAAGCGGCTGGGCGAGCATCAGATCACCCTTCGGGCGAGCGAGGCGGCCCGCCGGGCGATGGGCGACGAGGGCTACGATCCCGAGATGGGCGCCCGCCCGCTGCGCCGGGTGATCCAGAGCAAGGTCGAGGATCGCCTCTCGGATGCCCTGCTGGCCGGCGAGTTCAAGCAGGGCGACCGCATTCTGGTGGATGTGGAAGACGAAGACGTGGTCCTGCGCCAGGAGGACCAGCTGCCCGAGGATGAAGAGCATCAGCCTCTGCCTGCTCAATAATGTGGCTGGTCACGCTCCGCGTGCAAGGCCCGGCCTTCAGGTCGGGCCTTGCCTTTTGTGGCTCTCTCTCATCTTGGCATTTCCTGCCTGACCCCCACCGTCCGCGACGAGCCCGCGGACTCCGGCCTCGTCCCAGCAGGGTGATGAAAAGCTGCCTTGCTTGGAGAAGAGAACCGCCTTTCTCAGGTGCCAAAGCCCTTCCATCACGCTCCCAGGGGCTGGGCTGTATAATCACTCTGGGAGGGCGTGTGGCTAAGACACCCAGGACTCAGTACGTCTGCCAGCAGTGTGGACGGGCGGCGCCCAAGCCGTTGGGGCGCTGCCCCCAGTGCGGCGCCTGGAACAGTATAGTCGCTGAGATGGCTGAGCCGCGCCAGCGCCAGGCCCCGGGAAAGGGGCGACCGAAGTCCCGCCCACTCCGTCTGTCGGAGATCTCCGCCGATGCTGACGAGCGCCTGAGCTTGCCGATCGACGAGTTCGCCCGGGTCCTCGGGGGTGGCATCGTCCCGGGCTCGGTGGTCCTCATCGGGGGAGACCCGGGGATTGGGAAGTCGACCCTGATG
>Ga0315276_10007381_pt1 | contig 10180 bp, 3 predicted proteins | sample YL17G05_0_MG_FD_204542 | JGI IMG/M metagenome (GOLD analysis project Ga0315276, IMG submission 204542) | Sediment microbial communities from Yellowstone Lake, YNP, Wyoming, USA - YL17G05_0 | ecosystem: Environmental > Aquatic > Freshwater > Lake > Sediment | place: USA: Wyoming | collected... | reverse complement strand
CTCCTGCCACAGACCAACTTCATATTGAATTGTTTTTTGTGCTTCCAGTTGAGAATTTCCCATGGTGGTGGTATAATCGTTCGGAGCTACCCGGAATGAATTATTTTGGAAAAGGGCATACATCGGAGGCATTTGAAAAAAATGTCCATAACTGAAATGTAAAACCGCTGTATTACCAAGCTGGTAAGAGAGACCTAATCTGGGACTGACCTGATATTGGGGTTCAGTATCCTGGTATATTGACATCTTTTCGGGTGCATCGGGAAAATTAAGTTGATTGGCGGGATTTCTCCGTTGCGTGGGATAAACGGAATTTGGTTTGAAATAATCGTATCGCACCCCAAGATTAACGACCATTTTATCAAATTCCATTTTATCCTGAATATAAATTGAAAATTCAAAGGGTTTTACACGATACAGATCGGTATAGATGCTGGAATCGGGGAAGATTACGGGTTCATAATAAGGAAACACAATTTTTTGCCTGTCATTATCATAATAATAAAAGTTTTCATCTTCTTCCCTGGTTCGATAGGCATTCTGAATGCTATACCATTGATTGTTCAAATCATGCTGGGTGAAAAGGATGCCAGATTTAAATAAATGTTGATTAGCGACTTTCCATACTACGTCAAGTTTAGCATTATAATCTTTCATAATCTGGACCAGGTGATCTTTTTGTTGACCACCGGTATAAAATCCTGGACCATTATTATTTAAATATGCATCATGCACATAATGTGGATCTTCTGGATCTTCATAAACATACCAACCATAATAATTATCGATATAAGAGAGTTTCAAATCATAGAATATGGAATTCGAAATCATATGATTAAACTGGATCGTATACATGTCCGCATCACTATGATTTGTCGCCAGGCCATTTGGATTATATTTGAATTCATGATTATAATCCCGCCACTTCTCAACGTTTCGGGTGTACAGAAATGACAATCTTGTGTTATTGGTCGGGTTGGAAGATACTTTACCCATAAAGGAACTTGATTCATTGAAATCTATAGAAACGAAATTCCCATTACCGGTATGATCCGAGTGCCATTCGGCCGGATCGTCTTTAGAAAAATCGCTGTAATCGTCGACATTGAACCTGTAAATGCCATTGAGGTAACCGGGATTATCCTGAATCCGCATATTAATAAAAAAGTTTAATTTTTCCTTCAAGATGGGCCCACCGAACTGAAATTTATAATCTGTTTGACGGGCAAAATCATTATCGTTCAGATCTAAGAATATATTCTTGCGGTTGGTATAGAAGTTTCCAATTCTAGCCGAGAATGAACTATGAAATGTATTATCACCCTCCTTGGTTACTGCATTTACCACACCACTCATGGCTCGTCCATACTCTGCATTAAATGTACCGGTGATTATTTCCAGATCTTCAACCGCTTCCGTCTCAATCCGGACTGTACTTAAACCGCCTCCGAAGGCCTCAACAACCTGCATACCGTCGATTAAATACGCAACCTCATTTTGACGACCACCCCTGAAATGTCCATTGACGACTCCGGCTTGTAAATTAACCACAGATTCAAGATTTTCAACTGGTAAAATCTCAATCTGATCGGATGAGACATTCCGTATCGAACTGGTCTGGTCTTTCTTCTCGGTAATTCTATCTGCCTGTACAACTATGGTCTGCCCCTCAAGGATAACGGACGTCAATACCACTTTCACATAGGCGGTTCGATTGACGGACACCCGTAAATCCTTTACCTGAAACGTATTATAGCCGATGACCTCCACATTTAGGTTATAAACACCCGGCGGGATATTAATAATAAAAAAATGGCCATCTTCATCTGATGCGGCACCGAAGGCGGCTCCATCGGTATATATGTTCGCTCCCGGGATTGGATCACCACTGTCTTTATCGGAAATAACTCCTGCAATACTGCCGGTCGTTTGAGCATAGTTAGCCCTGACAAATATGAATAAAACAATAACGGCGAGTAAAAAGAAATTCCGGGATAAACTCATACTTTTTCTCCAAAATCTGCAATAAGGATATCAGAGGTGTGAAGGGGACATTTCCAACACACCCCTGACGCTTTAATAGAAAAAACCGATTCCGAGCTGCCAGATGCCATCACTTGATGAAGAGCATTTTCTTCACCTGGCTAAAATTTCCGCTGATGATTTTATAATAATAAATTCCTGAGGCCAGTCCAGATGCATCGAAATTAATTTTATGTCTCCCGGCGGATTGATAGGCATCCACCAGCGTGTTTATTGTTTGACCCAGAGAATTATAAATGACCAGTTCAATATTTCCACTCTGTGCCAGAGCGTATTCAATCGTTGTTGATGGATTGAATGGATTAGGGTAATTATCCCGGAGATCGTAGGTGAGGACTTCTGTTATGCCTTGTTTCTCCAAAGCCGTGAACACGGGCATTCCGATCCAGGCAAAGGTCCAGACTTCGGGTCCGTCTCCCCAGGGATTGAGAGCGCTATTATCACCTAATTGTAACCTCGATTCATTTCCACCATCGACAACGTCAGCATCGGCTGCGAATATTTCAAATGGAATTGTCATTCCCTTCTCAGGTGTAAAACTACTATCCCCATTCACCTGTATCATTGAGAAGGGAATTCTTGCTTCTATAACATAATCAGCATTTCCAAGGGGTTCGAAAAGATAATTCTCTGAACCCGACAGCAGTGAATCACCACTCCAGAGTTCCAGTTTATCCGGTAAAAACAGCAACCGGTAATCCGGTTCTGCTCCACGATAAAAATAGGGATGATGAGAGGTAAATTCATACAGACCAATAAAAAACTCGATGGACTCATCTTCCCACCAGGGTTGGGTGTTATTTTCCATCCATGAGAAAACATCATCAAAGACGTCGAAAGCGACATAGAGAAATTCTTTATCCATCGCAACATAACATTCTGCTGAATAATCAAGTTCATTTTCAATTACACCCGTATACAGATTACTATCCGGGTGCAATGAAAATGGAACAATATGATTCCATTCGTTCAGGTTGCCATCAGCGTTAAAACTCGCCGGCGGTTCCATCGATATGATGGCACGTTTTTTCCCGGTATTGGCAAAAGCATTCCCGGTTGTCCCAAATGATTCTGATTTATTGCCAGCAGCGTCTTTACAGGTTACAGCATAATAATAGGAAATTATTCCGTTAGCCAGAGGAAAATATATGTTGTGTACGGCAATTTCTTCCTCATTTAAATCTGTTGCCACCTTGTACACTCCGGCAGCATTAAGGTCGGTAATTGGATTCATACTCGCATAAACATCATACGTTTCCCCGCTCTCCGATACAATGTTATCCCAGGCGATCAGATTGACGAACGGTGTTGATACATCGACAACGACATTTTCAGGTGTTGGAGGGGGAAGAAAATCTATCATCGGATTTCCCACCCAGATATCCGTGATTAAAAACCTCTCAGCAATCACAGAATAGGATTCTACACTGAAATAATAAATTTTAGTTAAATCTAAATTACCCTCCACTGAAAAATCATACAAGGGGACTGAGAACACTTTCCATGTTCCGTCCCAGGATATACCGCTTAAAGTGTAGTACGCATAATTCCAGTCAGGATCATAAAAAACCAGATTGGGATCATTTATCCCTGCCGGTGCATTGATCTTAATCTTAATAGAATCCTCCAGCCAGGTATCAGTCATATCCTGGTTATCAAAGTAAAATCCGATACCTGCCCAGTCGTCCTGGCCATTTTCCCAGATAACGGCATTGGTACCCGGTGCATAACCTTCTCCTTCAGCCGTCTTGAAGTTATTATCCTGGAATCCCCATGATTCTGTACCTACCCCTTTCGCCACCGCTTTACCGTTCCAGATGGTCAGGTTATGCCGTACAAAGGGATCTCCGATCCACACATGATCAATATACATTTCGGAGGCGATACCACCACCGGTTGCCTCAAAACTAACCGCAACAATATCGGATTTGTTGATGTCGTTTACATTTACGTTGAAATCTGCAAGTGCAATGCGGAAATGGTGCCAGGATCCATCTTCGATCTCATGGAAATTCTCAAGTTTGGTATAGAGAGCATAATCCCAATCTACGTTTCTTGAATCATAAAGCCATATATAGAGGGTATCTGATGCGGCCAAACCATTTGGAGCCTTAAGTTTAAAATAAACAGAATCCGTGTTCCAAATCGAGTTCAGATCAATGCCCTCATTACTTTCTAATCCAATAAATAAATACTGATCACTCCCTTCATTATAGGTTACCCACCGCAGAGCGGAATTCCCAGGTGTATAGCCCGATCCCAGGACAGGGACAGGATCCTCCTGAAAACCCGCTGGCCAGATATACATGCCATCGGCAACTTCACCGTTATAAAAAAGCATCGACGGTGCCTGTGCAAAACTCAATGAAGTAAAAAGCATCAGCAGACATAGAAAAGATGCAGTTTTTTGCATTTTGACCTCCTTGCTAAATGCATTTGATAATTATTAAAATTTTGTAAATATGGTTAAAATTAGAAACCTTCTTTCAGGACATTATTGAACATACATCATTTTTTTGCTTTTATGATGTTTGCCTGCCTGCAGAGTATAGACATAAACACCGCTGCTGACGGTATGATTTTGATTATTTTTTCCTTCCCAGATCAAGTAGTGAATACCTGGCGATTTTTCTTCTTTTGTAAGTTCAATAACCTTTTCTCCTGATATACTAAAAACTGTGAGGCTCACCTGACTGCGTTCTGGTAAATAATAGATCAATAGAGTTGTTTTACTGAACGGATTAGGATAATTTTGAAATAATTGATAAGTACTGCTATCGAATACAGGCAGGTTACCAATCATCGTGGAATCTTCTATGTTCCCGAGAACTGTTACGATTGAGCGTGCAGGCATAAAAAAAATGCTATCAAGATCGAAATCATGATATTTTTTTAAATCATCGCCCGGATTGTCACTGGTTACATACGGTGTCAGCACCTTTATATTCTTTTGAGAAGAGAATCCGGTTACATGCAGCGATATTGTTTTTGTATCTCTACTCATATTGATGAAAACGATAATTAACTGATTCTGATCCGGATTCAGGTAGGCAGACCCAAGCAGTCCATATTTATCATCCGCTCCTGATAACTTTATTCTTACTGAGCCCGGGCGAATATACCGGCTAAAGTTTCCTAATGCCCATAATATTTTACTTTCAATAATATTTTGTGAATTTATATCCTTAAGGTAGTCTATATAGATAAGTCCATCTTTATAATCTTCCGGAGAGACAGCCGTCCACCATTGCCAGGCACTTGCCTGGAGAATTGTGAGATCGTAATGTATCACTCTGGCCACATCCAGGGCCGTGTTCATGGTCAGATCTCTCCCCCGGCCTCCTGCCCCTTCGGGACCATCAAGTACGGCATATTCGGTCATCCAATATTTCCAGCCCTGATTTAAAAGGGGCGTGAAATATTCGGCTAAATTTTCACGGTCCTGGACCAGTTGTGTACTCACCCGGTCGGACCTGTATGAATGGCCTCCGAAGATTGAACCTATTTTTGGCTGCATTTCAGCATGGGTCATCAATTCCAGATATTTACCATACGGTGATCCATACTTTGTTCCAATATTTGTATTTTCCAGATACCAGCTCTTCAGATCTCCGCTTTCAATCAGTATAATTTCAGTTTCCAAATTTTCATCATGTAATTTAAGATATAATTCATCCACAATTTTTTTGATGTCCGCATTGCTTGCCCGGTTACCCTCCTGATTGCTTTCATAATTCCATTCCCATTGAGGTTCATTAACAGGACTAATGTAATCAAATGAAAGGTGCCATTCATCCCTGAAATGTTTCAGGATATCAACAAGGTACGTGGCGAACTGGTTTTCATAATCTGATTTTAAATTTGTGCTCCCTAACCCATCGGTACAATTAGTAAAACCGTTTTTGGTCAATCTGCCTGGGGGACTATTGACAAAAGCAATAAATTGATCAACACCCCGCTCTTTAGCCGCTTGCAGAAACCATCTCTCCTCCGCCTGTCTTGTCCAATCGTATTCTCCCGATGCCACTTCAAATGTCTCAACCGTACGCCATGGATGATGTATGGTTGTCAGATTGAGACCAGCCCCAAGATTGAAACGCCAGGCCGAAAGTCCAATCCCCTTCTCTTTTGAAAAAAGTAAATCAGCCACACGTTCCTTCTGCGGTGTAACCCATGCCCCGATTTTTTGCATCGACCAGCAATCGGATGCCCCAAAATTATCGATGGTCTGAAATTTCTGCTCCAGATTGATATAAACCGTATTAATCTGAGCATAGAGTGCACCGGAAATAAACAATACCTTTATTATATATATGACCCTTATAGGCATATTGACAAATCGTTAATCAAAATCTGACTGTGAAATGACACTTTTAAAGTATCCTGGTTTAATGGCACACGCTTTAACTACTGTATCCGCTTTCTTATAAAAGAATCCTGTATATAGATTTGAATTCTCAGATGGTATTGTTCCATCCAGAGTATAGAATATTTTTGCATTTGGGGTGGTAGTTTTGATCTCGACCTTGTCACTGCCATCGTCATTGTTACAGTTGATCTCAATTACCGGTGCACATAATACCGGCAGATTTGTAACCGATTCCGAAACTACTTTCAAATTACTATTTGTGACCGGACTCAACCGGTAACTGAATATATAATTTCGCTTGTCAAGAAGATACTCTTTATGAGTTCTGGGATTCCAACTGTCATCACCACCCAATCCCATCTGTTGATAATCAATATTCAGCGTTATGGTATCGCTATTTATTACCTCATGGATGTGCCGGGATTTTGTCAAATTCTCCAGTGTATAATGATGGGCGCTGACATTTATCACTGGCATCCCTGTAACCATTAATCCACTATGGTTCTTGTTTAAGAGTTGAAGCCAGCGGACATCGGTTTTATTACCGTTTTCCTGAGGTTTGACATAGGGTACATACTGATCTGAAACCAGACCTTCATAACGTCCGATTGCTGCACCCGATTTCCGGTCCCAGTACGATTCATGCGGACCGCGACCATACCAGCGCATGCAATTCAAATTGTTTGGTATTTTCAAACTGACACCGACCCGGGGTAATGGCGGCAGGGTATCATCCACATCGAACATATTATCCACCAATATTTCACCACTACCAAAAATCGTATATATTGCCGTATAATCAATCCCCCCCATTGATCCTTCAGCATCCATATTGACGGTAATTCTTACGATATGAGCGTCTATTTTTTCGGAGGTAATATTTTTAAGTATCAGTTCCATATTATTAAGACCCGCTTTCAACCACCGATGCAAATAACTGCGATCGCCACCACCTGCATCATTATCAACCGGTGCTCTCCAGAAATTAGGATAGGGGCCGTAGACAATTAATTCACTTCCATTTCTCGTGAAGGAACTCATCACACCTGTAACTTTACTGAATGCAATCTTAAAGTCTTTTCCTTCGATGATGATAGACAATGGCGTTTCTTTTGTTTTGATTTCCGGCATGGAAGCCACATCAGCCACCTTTATCTCGGGTGCCCCTGTTCCAATTTTAAATTCATCCCAGGCCACTTCGTGACCGGCGGGCGCCCACCTTGTTTCGTTTTTAAGCCGGTAACTTATCCTCAACCAGTATTCGACACCGGGTTTGATCTCCGATTTATTGAAAGGAATTCTTATCTCCTTGCTCTGACAAGGATCAATAACTAATTCTAAAAGTTTTCCCTGTTCCACTGACAATCCGTTTGCCAATAGATTCCAATTCAGATAGAAGGATTCCATATTTATAAAGTCGTAACGATTCTCTATTCTGAATTTACCGTTTTGCACGTCATCGGCCCTTGTCTTGATATATTGGTATACTTTTTTCACCTCATATATTTCAGGTTGTACAGTGCGGTTTGCAGAAATCAAACCATTAATACAAAAATTACTGTCATTGGGCTGATCACCGAAGTCGCCACCATAGGCATACCATTCCCTGCCGTCTGCAGTTTTTTGTCGCAGTCCCTGATCCACCCAGTCCCATATGAAGGCTCCCTGTAATCTTGGATATTTCTCAATTGCATCCCAGTAATCCTGCAAATTACCCACACTATTCCCCATGGCGTGGGCATACTCACAGATGATTACGGGGCGATCTGTATATTTTTGGGTCAGATCAATCATAAATTCGACCGATGGGTACATATTGGCTATAATATCAAAATGTGACGGTTCGGAACTATATCCCGGATCCGTCGCCTCATAATGGATCGGCCTGGTAGGATCGTTACTTCTAATCCAATCGGCCATTGCCTCATGATTCAGGCCATAACCCGCTTCATTGCCCAGAGACCAGATTATTACCGAGGGATGATTCTTATCACGTTCCACCATCCGCTCGCAGCGATTAATAAACGCAGATCTCCATGAAGAATCATTGGTCAGCGTACTCCATAATTCGTGTGTCTCAATATTCGCCTCATCGATGAGATACAATCCATATTGATCACATAATTCATACCAGCGGGGATTGTTTGGATAGTGAGCTGTTCGCACCGCATTGATATTGAATTGTTTCATCAATTCAATATCCTTTATCATGAGTTCCTCTGACACGGTACGACCGTAATCGGGATCATGTTCATGCCTGTTTACCCCTTTGAATAGTATGGGCTTTCCATTCACCAGCAATTGACCTTCCCTGATTTCAACCTGCCTGAAACCAACTTTTGTGCTGAGAATTTCGATTATATCATCTTGTTCATCGTAGAGCAGGAGCAAAAGAGTGTATAAATTCGGTATTTCAGCAGACCATTTAAGCGGGGAAGCGATGGGTTTTGACAGGTTGGTGGATACTTCTTTTCCATCCGCGAGTGTGATCGCTCCGCTTACTGATTTTTCTACAAGATTGTTCTGATCATCCAATAATTTAAATCCGACATGATACTTCGTAGTTTCATTTCCCCTATATCGTTTAATTTTAATCTCTGTTTGAAGCAATGCATTTTCATATTCATCATCGAAATCGGTTGTCACAAAAAAATCACGAATATGCACATCCGGGGTTGAGAACAGATAGACATTGCGGTAGATGCCACTCATTCTCCAGGCATCCTGATCCTCAAGATAACTGCCGTCGGACCATCTCAAAACGTAAACGGTCACCGAGTTACTGCCATGCCTGAGAAATTCAGTAATATTAAATTCAGCCGAGGTTGCCGACTCTTCGCTATATCCAACTTCTTCTCCGTTAACCCAAACATAGAAAGCAGATTTAACACCTTCAAAATGCAAAAAGATTTGTCGGTTTTCCCAGTCGGAAGGAACACTAAAAGATTTCTTATAAAGCCCGGCCGGATTCATTTTATCAGGAATATACGGAGGATCAACAGGTCTGAATTCATATCTGATATTGGTATAAATAGGTACATCATATCCCTGCAACTGCCAGCTGCCCGGAACGTAAATGTTATCCCAAGCATCGCTATTTAATTGATCATCGGAATAATCAATATTTGAGTCAGGATGATCCGGGATGAATATAAACTTCCAATTGCCGTTTAAGGAAAGATAGAATGCAGATTCAGACCTGTTTGCCCTTAATGCTAGCTTTTCATTCTCGTATGGAATCAGAGTGGCGTGTGCAGGTTCCGTGTTTACAGCGAATATTTTCTCATTTTCCCATTCATGATTTTCAAATCCCCATGCAGATTGATTGATTATAATACTGAAGAAGATTAAGCAGTTCAGTCGCATAATGATAGATAAGTTCATACAAAATAACTCTTTATATTTCTATTATAAATACATATTTAAAATTATGTGATAATATGATTTTTTATATAGCCATCAGCAAGATAATAACCGTTTTTTAACCGTTAAAATTATGCATTAACACTATTTTAGAATTATATAGACATATCCATGATTTGATTGACTTTATTGACAATATTCAGTTATTTTAGACAGAACAGGTGTCCCGGAGTTAAAATTGTATTCTGACGCAGAAAAAAGAAAATTTCTTGATAAAATAATTAACAGTGAAGTATTAAAGGGTAAGGATATTTATCAAAAGCTCCTGGAATTTATTGTCGAAGCAGGTCTGAAAAATGTCGTTCCGACTGAAATCTCAATTTCACAAGATGTATTCAATAAGGG
>Ga0315276_10007379_pt1 | contig 10180 bp, 5 predicted proteins | sample YL17G05_0_MG_FD_204542 | JGI IMG/M metagenome (GOLD analysis project Ga0315276, IMG submission 204542) | Sediment microbial communities from Yellowstone Lake, YNP, Wyoming, USA - YL17G05_0 | ecosystem: Environmental > Aquatic > Freshwater > Lake > Sediment | place: USA: Wyoming | collected... | reverse complement strand
GCCGGCGCGGATCGTCCCCTTGCGCGGGTAAAGACCGAAGATCTTCGCCGCCTTGGTGGAGGCCAGGTCGACGAAGCGGGCCAGCGATATTTTCCCGGACAGCACGCCGAACGTGTAAAGCAAGGCGAGGCGGTACTCGATGCCGCCGACGCCGCCGGGAATCCTCGTGAAATCGCTGGCGGCGAACCTGCTTTTTTGCGCGCCGGAGAACGGGCAGTGGTCGGTGGCCAGGGTCTGGACGACGCCCGAGGCCAGCGCCTCCCACAAGGCCGCCTGGTGCTCCGCGGCGCGCAGGGGCGGGCTCATGACGAAGGCGGCCGCGGAGCCGGGGTCGCCCTGGTAGCGGCTTTCGTCGAGCAGCAGGTAGTGCGGGCAGGTCTCGGCGATCGCCGTCTGCCCGGCCTGCCGCGCCGCGCCGACCGCCTCGATCCCCTGGCGGGTCGAGACGTGGACGACATAGAGGGGAACGCCGGCCAGGCGCGCCATGAGCAGGGCGCGGCGCACCGCGTCGCCCTCCACGTCCGCCGGCCGGGAGAGCGGGTGACTGGCTGGCGTGTTCTTCCCCTGGGCCAGCAATTTTTCCTGCAGGTAGGAGACCATCTCGCCGCTCTCGGCGTGGACCATGGCCAGGAAGTTCAGCCGGCGCGCCGCGTCCAGGACGGCGAGGAATTCGCCGTCGTCCAGGCCGATGGTCTCCTTGTAGGCCAGGTAGGTCTTGACCGAAAGGATGCCCTCCCGCTGGCAGCAGGTTTCCAGCTCGGGCAGCCGCTTCGCGTCCCAGGCGGTCACGCTCATGTGCAGCCCGTAGTCGCACCAGGAGCGACTGGCGGCGGCACGGCGCGCGGCCAGGGCCGAAAGCAGAGATTCGCCGCGGAGCGGGGTGACGAAATCGAGGATGGTGGTCGTGCCGCCGGCCAGGGCGGCCCGGCTGCCCGAGGCGAAATCGTCGCTCGAGGTCCCGTTGGCGGTCTCCAGCTCCAGGTGGACGTGGGGGTCGACGCCCCCGGGAAAGACATGGCAGCCCGCGGCGTCGATGACGCGGCCGGGAGCGGCCGCCGCGGCTATTTTTTTTTCGACCGCGACGATCGTGCCCCCCTCGATCAGGATATCGCCGGCGAAGCTGCGGCCGTCGGTAACGATCGTCCCGCCGCGGACCAGTATCCCGGGCATGTCAGGAGAGCTTTTTCAGCAGGCCGGTGCGCTCGTTGAAATCCCGGATCATCTCGTCCCAGCGCTCCACCTGGCCGAAGATGCGCGGCCAGAGCCGGCGGTCCTGCCACAGGCGGTTCAGGTCGGCGATCTCCTTTCCCTGCTGCTCGACCCAGGTGAAATACTTCAGGTTATGGACGGCCTTGCGGTCGCCGTAGGTGAGTTCCTTGAAATGATCTTCGTTCTGGCCCCACAGGCAGCGCTCGAGGTCGCAGGCGGCCTGCATGGAAGTGTAGGCGCCGCGCTCCGCCGTCAGTTCCTCCAGGCGCGAGGCGTAGAGGGAGGAGGAATCGGTGGCCAGCGTGACGATGACGTCGTCGCCGTCCATTTCGAAATGACGGGCGGCCTTGATCGCGGCCAGGACGTTGGCGATGCCCGAAATGCCCAGGAGCGCCAGCCGCTCCACCTGTCCTTCGTCCATGCCCAGGGCGGCCAGGCGCTCCCTGCCGGCCGGCTCGTTGAACAGCCGGAAGAGGCGCAGGCAGTCCTCGTCGTCCACGGCGGCCACGGCGTCGGTGTTGCGCACGTTGTGCACCCAGGGGACGTGCTTGTCGCCAATGCCCTCGATGCGGTGGGCGCCGAAGCCGTTCCGCAGCAGGGTCGGGCACTGCTGGGCCTCGGCGGCCACGACCTTGAGCGCGGGGAAGCGGCCGCGCAGAAAATCGCCGGCGGCGATGGTGCCGGCCGAGCCGGTCGAGGAAACGTAGGCGGCCAGGGCGGAGCCGGGCCCGGCGATGGCGCGGAAGGCCTCCTCGACGGCGGCGCCGGTGTTGAAATAATGCCAGCAGGAGTTGCCGAACTCGTCGAACTGGTTGAAGATGACGCAGTCGGGACGGGTGGCGCGGATCTCCCAGCACTTGTCGTAGATCTCCTTGACGTTGGATTCGCTGCCCGGGGTGGCGATGACCTCGGCGCCGACGCCGGCGAGCCATTCGAAGCGCTCGCGGCTCATGCCCTCGGGCAGGATCGCCACCGCGGTGCAGCCCATCAGGTAGGAATCGAAGGCCCCGCCGCGGCAGTAGTTCCCGGTCGAGGGCCAGACCGCCTTGTGGTAGGTGGGGTCGAACTGGCCGCTGACCAGGCGCGGCACCAGGCAGCCGTAGGCGGCGCCGACCTTGTGGGCGCCGGTGGGGAACCACTTGCCGATGAGCAGCACGATGCGCGCCTTGACCCCGGTCAGCGCCGCGGGCAGCTCCAGGTAATTGACGCCGCCGAAGAGGCCGCCCTTTTCCCTTGGCTCGTTCTTCCAGGTGATGCGGAAGAGGTTCAGCGGGTGCAGGTCCCAGAGGCCGATGGCGCGCAGCTTGTCCTTGATCTTGGCGGGGATGCGCTGCGGGTCGCGCTGCTCGGCGAAGGTGGGCAGGATGATGTTGCGGCTGCGGAAATGGGCGACGGCTTTTTCCAGGACAGCCTGGTCGACGACGCAGTCCGTGATCGGGATCATTCGGGCTCCTGTTAGTGCCTTGATATTTTCCTCTTTCAGGGCAGGGGTGTCAAGAGTTGGTGAGAGGAGAACTCGGTGTAAGGCGTAAGGTATAAGGTGTAAGCAAAGAGAAGAGACAGATCAAATTCAATGCACGATCCCAGAGAAGCCTGATGGGGACATCAAAAAAAGCCAACGATCGATGGGTTGCCTTATTCTTCCCCTGCACCTTACGCCCTGCGCCATATGCCGAGTACTTTGTTCATTTTGATATGCTATAATAAATCATGGCTAAAATCACCTTGACCCTGCCTGATGGAACGACAATGGCGGCGGCGCCTGGCCAGAACCTCCACGAACTTTCCCGCGGGGCCAGCGGGCTGGTCCTGGGCGCCAAGCTGGATCACCGCCTGGTGCCGCTCGACATGGCGCCGCAGGCCGACGCCCGGCTGGAATGGGTGACCTACGCGGAGAAGGCCGGCCTGGAGATCTACCAGCGCAGCGCCTGCTTCATCCTGAACATGGCCGTGTCCGAGCTCTTCCGCAACACGCGCCTGGTCATTGGCCACTCGATCTCCAACGGCTTCTACTACGACTTTTCCTGCGGCATCCCGATCACGCAGGAGCTGCTCAACGGCATCACCGCCAAGATGCGCGAGATCATCGACCGCGACCTGCCCTTCCGGCGCCTGCTGCTGCCCCGCGCCGAGGCCATCCGCTATTTTGCCGGCCGCGCCATGAGCGACAACCGGCGCCTGGTCGAAAATTCGGGGATCGAACAAGTACAGGTCTACGAGGGCGGCGGCTTCGCCAACCTGGAAATATACCTTCTGGCCTACTCCACCGGCGCCGTATCGCGCTTCGAGCTGAAATCCTACAGCCCGGGCTTCGTTATCCTCTTCCCCGAGCAGGAGGATTTCACGGTCAACAGCCACATCGGGAAGACGCGCAAGCTGTTCCAGATCTACCAGGAGAGCAAGAACTGGGGAAAGATCCTCGGTGTCAGCGACGTGGGCCGCCTGGACCAGATCGTGGCCCGGGGCAACATTTCCGAGATCATCAAGGTGGCCGAGGGGCTGCATGAAAAAAAGATCGCCCGCATCGCCGACACCATCAGCGGCCGCCGCGAGGAGTTGCGCCTGGTCCTGGTCGCCGGGCCGTCGGCGTCGGGCAAGACCACGTTCTCCAAGCGCCTCTCCACCCAACTGCAGGTCAACGGCATCCGGCCGCTGGCCCTGTCCATGGACAACTATTTCGTCGACCGCGAAGCCTGCCCCTGCGACGAGCGCGGCGAGTTCGACTTCGAGGCGCTGGGCGCCCTGGACCTCGACCTGTTCAACAGCCATCTGGCCGACCTGCTCGAGGGCCGCGAAGTGGCCGTCCCCCGGTTCGATTTCGAGACGGGCAAGCGCGCCGCCGAGCACCGCACCCTGTGGCTGGAAGACGACCAGATCCTGGTGGTGGAAGGGATCCACGCCCTGAATCCCAGGATCAGCGCCACCGTGCCCGAGCGCCACAAGCTCCGCATCTACGTTTCGGCCCTGACCCAGCTTACCGTCAACGACCACAGCCGCATCTCGACCACCGACACCCGCGTCCTGCGCCGCGTGATCCGCGACAGCCGCTACCGCAACTACAGCGCCACCGAGACGCTCAAGCGCTTCCCATCGGTGATCCGCGGCGAACGGCGCAACACCTTTCCCTTCCAGGAGAACGCCGACGCCATGTTCAACTCGGCCCTGGTCTACGAGCTGGCGGTGCTGAAGGACATGGCCGTGCCGCTGCTGGCGGCGATCCCCGCCGGCGACGAGACCTATCCCGAGGCGCGGCGGCTGTTGAATTTCCTGATGCTCTTCCAGCCGGTGGCGGCCGACGAAGTGCCGCCCACTTCCATCCTGCGCGAGTTCATCGGCGGCTCCAGCTTCCATTATTGATCCCGGAGTAAGTCCTATTCGGTGTTTGACTTTCAATAAATTACGAAATCAAGTCCCCATTCCCTCTGAGCCGCCCTTGGTAAAGCTCAGAGTCAGCATCAACGTTAAATTCTTAGTGGAGCCATAGTGCGGATACCCCCTTTTAAAATCCTTCAGGGCGATATCAACCATTCCCCTTTCGACCTTGACTTGGAAGTTTTCTCGCCAGCGACGACTATTTTTCGCCTTGGTTCCAAAACCGATTATCCAGCCAAAGTCATAGCGCTTGACAGCGGAGTAGTCATAAAGGAAGTATTTCCAGTTATCGCCTTCAAGGCCACTCATGCTGGCCTTGAGCAGGTAGGCCGCATACAATCCGACCAGCAGATGGAAGCCCTGCTTGCGGTGCGAAAAGTAGTTTTCCAGCAGCAGGGGAATTTCAAAATAATGATATTGTGCGCGGATGCTACACATTGTCGGTTCCTGGTTGATTTTTCCCGTTGGCACGATCCACAGTTTCAGAGTTGTCGCATCGCCCTTCAGGGCATAAAGTGCGTCTACGCGCAGGATCTGATGGGCGCCGATATCCCGGCAGTAGACCAGACCGAATTGGCAGCCGAATCCCTTCCCGATATTGGTCTTGAAACCAATCCCCTGGCTAGGATGGTCGACTCCATCGTTGCCCACCAGGCCGAGACTTGCTTGAAAGCCCAGCTTGCCGAACAGCCGCGAACCACCCGAAAGCAGGAAAAACAAGCAGACGATTATAAACAAGAAATTCGATCTTACTCTTGTTCTCATTTGATTCCTCCCCTTACTTCATACTGAAAGAAAAATCAATTATCCCCTTGCATGCATTTTAAGATTCTATACCTGAAATGTCAATCGTCCTTCAGGTAGATTTTTAGATGAGGCAATATGTTTTTCTTCAAAAAACTCTATTCGATCTCAATAGAACATTCAAATGCTGATGATTCCAGCTTCCACTATTGAGCCAGCCGCCGCCAAAGCTTCTCGGCGCCGGCGCGGGTCAGGGCCAGCACCTCTTCCTCGTCGACCGTCGTGATCCTGCGGTTCTCCACGATCAGCCTGCCGCGGGCGATGACGCTGTCGACGTGGCGCGAGCCCAGGCCGTAAAAAAAATGGGCCAGGAAATTCTCCTCGGTCACCGGCGTGGGCGAGGGGTAGTCCAGCACCACCAGGTTGTTCTCGCCGTCGCCGGCGAAGCCGTTCTCCTGCAGGTAGTCGTGGACGCGGCGCAGGCGGCTGTAGATGTCGGCCAGCCCGGCGCGCTCGGGATTGATGCCGTTGAAGTAGGCGGCCTGCGCCGACTTCAGCATGTCGGAGTGCATGCCGTCGGTGCCGAGCATGATGCGGCTGCTCAAGCCCTCGCCGCTGAAGACCCCGACGCGGTTGTTCAGGTTGCTCTCCATGTTCTCGGCCAGCCACACCGGCGAGCCTTTCAGGATGGCCCGCTCCTCGCGGTCCAGGTGCAGGCCGTGCACCAGGATGGAGCGCGGGAACTCCAGCACACCCGCCTCTTTGAGGCGCTCGATCACCCGGCAGCCGTAGAGGGAGAAGGTCGTCTCCTGGTCGATGGCGTCCTCGGCGGCATGGACGTGGATGCCCGAGAGGTACTTCCGGGCCAGGAGCACGGCCTCGGAGAGCAGCTCGTCGCCGACGGTGAACGAGGCGTGCAGGCCGACCAGGCAGGGCTTGCCGGCGGCCAGGCGGTTGCCGGTCTCGGCCAGCCCCTTGTCGCTGATGGCGGAGCCATCGCGGTCGGAAAGCTCCAGGCAGGGCAGGACGCCGATGCCCACCTCCTCGAAGGCGCCGCCGATGGCGTCGAGCGAGCCCTCGACGGCGCCGGGCGAGGAGTGGTGGTCGATGACGAAGGTGACGCCGTTGCGGGCGCACTCGAGCGCCGTCGCCAGCGCCGAGAGCAGGACAAGCTCCGGGTCAAGGGCGCGGTCCAGCTTCCACCATATGTACTCCAGCTTCTGGTGGAAGTCGGCGGGCGCCTGCGGAGGCGGGGGCATGCCGAGCGCCAGCGCCGAGTAGGCGTGATGGTGGCCGCAGGCGAACGAGCGGGTCACCAGCTTGCCGCGGCAATCCAGCACCCGGTCGCCCGCCGGCAGGTCGGTTGCGGCGGGGATCTCGCCGACGAAGCGCATGCCTCCTTGCTCGCCGCTTTCCACCCGGATGTGGCCGGCGGTGAATTTCAGCGTCCGCCAGTCGACATGCAGGGCGTCGCGCAAATAGATGCTCATTTTTTTCTCTCCCGCTTTTTCATGGGCAGTTCGAAGCGGCGTACGCCGTCGAAGCGGCACAGGGCATTGGCCACGGCGGCCGCCGTCGGCACCAGGCCGATCTCGCCCACCCCCTTGGCGCCGTAGGGGCCGTGCTCGTCGGCGACCTCGACCCCCAGCACGCGGATGGGCGGCACCTGGTGCGCCCGGAGCAGCCCGAGGTCGGCCAGGCGATCGCTGGCGGGCAGGCCGTCGCGCAGGGGCAGGTCCTCGCTCAGGGCGTAGCCCAGCCCCATCACCACCGCCCCCTGGATCTGCCCCTCGAACAGGGTGGGATTGACGATCCGGCCCGCGTCGTGGGCGGCGTGGATCGCGGCGATCTCCCCGCTCTCATCGAGAACCACCAGCTGGCTGGCGTAGCCGTAGGAATAATGGGTGACGGTCCGCTCCCGGGGCTGGGGAGTCGTCGTCCAGTCGCAGCGCCAGCGCCCCTCGTATACCTTGCCGACGAGTTCCGCCAGCGGCCGGCTTTTCAGGTCGAGCGTCAGGGCGGCACAGGCGTCGATCAGGGCGTTGCCCACCAGCGAGGTGGCGCGCGACGCCGTGGTCATGCCGCTGCGCGCCCCGGAGGCGGTGTCGACGCGGACCTCCATGAGCTTCGGGTCCAGGCCGGTCTCCTGGCAGACCACCTGGCGGGCGACGGTGTGCACCCCCTGCCCCATCTCGGTCCAGCCGTGGTGGATGACCACCTTCGCCGGGGCGACGATCTCGATCCGGACATGCGAATCGTCCACCATGCCGTTGCCGATCCCCGTGTTCTTGATGCCGCAGGCCAGCCCCGCCGTCCGGGCCTGGTAAAACTCGTCCCGCAGGGCCAGCAGGGTGGCGCGCAAGCCGACGCCGGCGCGCAGGACCTGGCCGGTCGCGGTCATGCGCCCTTCGGCGAGGGCGTTGTCGTAGCGGAAGCGCCAGCGGTCGAAGCCCCCTTTCTCGCACAGCATGTCGACGCACGATTCCATGGCGAACGTCACCTGGTTGACGCCGAAGCCGCGCATGGCCCCGCAGGGCAGGTTGTTGGTATAGACCGTCCTGGCCTCGATGTCGGCGGCCGGCAGGTGGTAGGCGCCGGTGGCGTGGCCGGCGGCCCGTTCCAGCACCTTGGTCCCCACCGAGGCGTAGGCGCCGGTATCGCCGACGATGCGCGCCCGCAGCGCCGTCAGCTTTCCCTGGCCGTCGCAGCCCAGGGCGTACTCCATGATGAAGGGGTGGCGCTTGGGGTGCATGCGCAGCGACTCGGGCCGGCTCAGGCGCACGCGCACCGGTTTCTGCAGCAGCAGGGCGAAGAGGGCGGCATGGCCCTGGACGGTGATGTCCTCCTTGCCGCCGAAGCCGCCGCCGTTGGCCACCTGGAGGACGCGCACCTTTTCTTCCGCCAGCCCCAGCAGCGAGGCCACCTGGCGCCGGTCCTCGTAGACCCCCTGCCCCTGCGAATAGAGGCGCACGCCTTCTCCTTCCGGCAGGGCGACCGCCGCCTCGGTCTCCAGGAAGGCATGCTCGACCATCTGCGTGCGGAACACCCCGGAGGCGACATGGGCCGACCCGGCCAATATCTTGTCGACATCACCGCCGCGGCGGATGACGCAGGTCTCCAGCAGGTTGCCCTTTTCATGGACGCGGATGGGGCTGTTCTCCGCCAGCCGCACGTCGGTCAACGGTTCCAGGACCTCGTACTCCACCCGCACGGCGCTGGCGGCGGCGCGGGCAGCGGCTTCGCTGGCGGCGACGACGCCGGCCAGGACGTCGGCGCCGCTGCGGCTGGTCTCGCCAGCGGTCAGCATCAGCGGCCAGTCCGCGACGATCAGCCCGCTGTACCGGTTCCCGGGGATATCCTTGGAGGTGAACACCCGCAGCACCCCGGGCATTTTTCCCGCCGGCGCGGTGTCGATGCGCACGATCCTGGCCCGGGCGTGGTCGCAGAATCTCAGGGCGCCGAAGACCATGCCGGGGATGCGCAGGTCGGCGACGAAGGGCCGGCGGCCGGTCGCGGTCTCCCAGGCCTCGTATTTCTCCTGGCGGCCGCCGACGCCCCGGTTCGCGTCGGCCGGGGCCGGCCTGGCGCCGGCCAGCACCTCGGCGCTGCGCTCGATGGCCTCGACGATTTTGACGTAGCCGGTGCAGCGGCAGATGTTCAGCTTCAGGGCTTCCAGTATCTCCGGGCGGGAGGGGCGGGGATTCTCCTGGAGCAGGATCTTGGTGCGCATCAGGAAACCGGGCGAGCAGAAGCCGCACTGGACGGCGCCCTTCTCGACGAACGCGTTCCCCAGGACGCGGCGCAGGGGCTCGGGCAGGCCTTCCAGGGTGACCACGCGCCCGCCGGCGACCTTGCGCATGCGGGTGACGCAGGCCAGCGCCGGCCGGCCATTCAGCTCGACCAGGCAGGCGCCGCAGGCCCCCTGACCGGAGCAGCCGTCCTTGGCCGCGACCAGGCCCGCCTCGCCGCGCAGGTAGTCGAGCAGGGAGAGGTTTTCATCGCCGGAATAGTCGACCGGGCCGCCGTTGAGCTCGAATTGGATCATGAATAATTATACCATATAGCAAATCGTCCCTGAATTATATTACAATCCATTTTATGCTTGGAAGCAATGCCCTCACGAAACTGAAAGGCCTGCCCAGGAAACTGCGAACGATCGCCGCCGCAGCGTCGGCGAAACGATCGCTGCAGCGTAGCGGGCTGGCCGCGCTGGGGATCTTGCTGCTCATGGGCGCGGCGTTCTTTTCCCTGCGCAATCTGGCCTTGCGCACCCTCCTGGACGGCAAGATCCGCTCTTTCCGGCAAGGCCACCAGGGCGCGGTCGTGGAGATCGGGGCGGCGAGATTCGCCGGGCTCAGCCGCATCGAGCTGGAAAACATCGTCCTGCGCTCGGACGCCGGGACCTTCGCCATGGACCTGCGCTCGTGCTCCGTCCACCTATCCTTCTGGAACATGCTCATCGGCAGGGTGCGGCTCAAGCGGCTTGAGTTGGTCGACCTGGGGCTCGACCTGAGCCAGGCAAGCTCCCCGGGGCCGGTCCCGGCTCGTTCGCTCCCCCCCGGGGACGGCGGCCAGTCAGCCCGCCCGGTCCCGCCGCCCGATTACGCCGCCCGCGCCGCCTACCTGCTCCGCCTATTTTTCACCCGCGTCCCCGACACGTTCGTCATCCAGGGCCTTACGATCCGCTCCGACATGGACGGCGTCAAGCAGACCCTGCATCTTCCCCGTGTGGAGATCGCCGGCCCCGACTTCGAGACCACGATCGAGGTCAACGACCTGGAGAAGAAACGGTCCTATTATCTCACGGGCAGCATCGACCGCGGGAAAAAACGGCTGGCCGTCCACCTGCTGCCGC
>Ga0315276_10007376_pt1 | contig 10181 bp, 5 predicted proteins | sample YL17G05_0_MG_FD_204542 | JGI IMG/M metagenome (GOLD analysis project Ga0315276, IMG submission 204542) | Sediment microbial communities from Yellowstone Lake, YNP, Wyoming, USA - YL17G05_0 | ecosystem: Environmental > Aquatic > Freshwater > Lake > Sediment | place: USA: Wyoming | collected... | reverse complement strand
GAACCGCCCGGCATCAGGAACAACAACGAGAGCAGGAGCGCCGCCGCCATTGCGGCAACGCATACCCTCCCGCCTTTTCTTCTCAACGACACAAAACTGTAATCAATTATCTCTTTCATTTCCAACCCTCCATTTTTCTATTGAGGCTTAATAACAGTGCAAATCCAACGCCAGAGGGCTATTGTCTTTATAATCAACATGTTACATAGTTTATACCTGTAAAAAACGTGTCATATTTGACACGTTTTCAATCTATTAGAAGGATGAAATTTAAAAACTATTTATGTAAGCTGATTTCAGCTTATGATTGTCTAAATAATGATGAATAAAAATCCAGAGGATTAATTAATCATTCGGAGGAAAAGATGATCAGGAAAATTGCAAGGATTACAGTTTATGCCTTATTGATATTTATTCTTTTGTTCATTGTAGTAAATCTACTGCCCACGAAAAGACCTGATCCTTTATTTACAGAGGCTGAACTTAATGCAAGAGGTGACCTCACACCTGAAAACGGTTTCTTTATTCTTTTGGGCTTCCTCGAACCAAGAAATATAAATCCACAATCAAAGAAAATAGTGGATCAGTACATTCAATATTACGTTAAAGGCGATAATTTGTCAAGGCACAATATCTTCACAAGAAAAAGAGAAGCAATACTCCGAATAACATATGAGGCTTATCGTCATATAGATGATTGGAATTTTTTTAAAAGAGTAATTAGAGACCAGGAATTAATCCTGAAAGATGATAAAAATAAATTTTTAACAAATAGAATTGAGAGGTTAATGAATTCAAAAATAATGGAGGATTTATTTCGACCTGATACCGATACATATCCATTCTTTGGCACTTATGGTTTGGCTGATGAATATATATTACGGTACAATGTGCGAGCATTTATTGAAGGGCTAAATGGTAAATGGGGCAATGCCACCGAAAAAATATTAAAAATGATAGATTTCGGTCAAAAGCTTTCAAGAAATGCCAGGACTTCCATTGTTTTTTCCGATGGCAGCAGGATATCTGCTAATGCGTTATATTTTCTCTCTGAAATATTAAACAGGAGTGCTTATAACAGCGATTTATATAAATTAGTGATTCAGCGTTTAATGAACTACCGAGTGTTCAATAAAGGTTTTAAATATTGCCTCGTTTCATTTTATTATATTGCCTTAAACAGTATTGACACTATAGATCCCTGTCTTCCTGGTGAATTGGATAATGGTATTTTAAATTTTCTTAACGCGACAATTTTCAACCTTACCTTCGATGCTAACCGCTCGATCAGGGAATTTAACGAATATTTCTTGCAAGTCTTGGGAGACATGGAAACGCCGCCATATAAGCGTACAGAACAAGCTCGCCTAATTAAAGAAAAAAATCCTTTCTGGTGGTTCGTCAATTATGCTGGAAGACTCCATACAGCTGAACTAATGCGAAACTCATATCTTTTTTACTGGGAAAATATCCATACCGTTTACAGAATATTTGATTTTTATCGTGTCATCGACTGGTACTATATGCACTATGCCAAGAACGATCTCGTAATCATCCTAGCAATGCTTCATAATGACAGGATTCCATATGACAAGGTTCAGCTGTATCTCGACAGTCTTAGGAAAATAGGATTCATTGACCCTTTCACCGGTAAAGCCTATTTATGGGATGCGAAGGAAAAACTGCTCAAATCGAAAGGGAGTACAACAAAATTAATACACAGAAACTCACAGGATATTCATTATAGTATAACGGAATAAAGTCGGTCGGATTATTAATAGTAATCGAATGAGGAAGCCAATAAAAACAAGCCCGAGTCCCATTACTATAAGGGAAGAAAAGGAATTGATTATCCTTGCCAAAGCGGGGGATTTGGAAGCTTTCGGTAAAATAGTCGAATGCAACCTTGAAAGGATTTATTCTCTGGCGTATTCGCTCTCTCGAAATCAATATGAAACCGAAGAGATAGTACAAGAGGTATTTCTTAAGGCACTAAAAGGCATAGGAAATTTCCGATCCGAATCCGGCATCGGAACTTGGCTTTATAGAATAACAATCAATACCTATTTGAATATAAAAAAGATCATGGCGTATTTTCCGCTGGAGCAATGCCTTGAAAATCAAAAACCAATCAGCGGGAGTAAACTTAAGACTGATGAATCCATAAATGACTTAAAAAAATCAATTGATAAGAACCTTGCGAAGTTATCCGAGAGAGAGCGGACTGTGTTCGTCCTGAAACATTATGAAGACATTCCCATTAAGGAAATCGCTTCTATGCTCGGTATTTCCTATGGTACGGTCCGGACTCTTCTTTTCAGGGCAGTCCGAAAGCTAAGGTATGAGCTGTCTGATCTACAAGCATCAAGAACAATCAACAGGAGGAAAGAATGAATAAGTGTAAAAAAATAGAAACTATGATTCCTTTGTCTTTCTATAATGATCTTAGTATAAAAGAAGCGGAAAAACTCCAAAGGCATATTAAAGACTGCAAGGAATGCCGGGAGGAATACGAGGCTACGATGTCAGTTCTTGGTAAAATACCAAATGAACATAAATTTTCTCTCAGTAAAAACGAATATCAAAAGTTGGAAAAGAGGATCAGAACGAAGATAGTAAACGAAAGTAAAGACCATCTTGCTTTAAAAAAACAGGCTCTTTCTCTCAGTTATGTATCACTAATGCTCATTTTATTGATTTCAGTCATCATCGCATTGAAAAATCCAGCCGTCGATAACCAAAACGAATCATATAATATTGAACGAACTTCAAAGATGTTTATATACCCGGATACAAAGACCGAAACAAAAAACGGATTCTTTTACTCAGGAGACCGGACAAATATAGACCTATATTCTGAAAACACTGCCGGTTCCGATATGAATTCAATTATATACGACTTTGAGAGCATCGCTTATAATGATAAAGATTCTGAAGTCAGGAAATCCGCTGTCATTGCTCTTGCTCAAATCAGAACCCGCTCCGCTATAAGAAGCTTGATGGAAATATCCAGGAGCCATCCTGATTCAAGCATACGCATAGAGGCTATTCGCTGTCTCGCCCATATCTCAAAAGATAGTTATGAAAGAAGATATTTTCTGGAATTGTGATTCAACGCTTTTTTTTTCGATCCGCTCCAGCATCCTGCGGGCATTGTCGTTTTTCTGGTCGAGTTCGAGGGATATGCTTCCGTAGCAGGCTGCAAGCCTGCTCCAGCGTGAATATTAAAATTATTCGATTTTTTACCTGTGATGAGGCATACTCCAGACAGGAAAAAGCCTGAAAACTGTCCGGGCTGAAGTTTTTTATAATATTTACAAGATTAATTGGTAGCTATATGGTTTGTCATCATTTGGCTAAGCTGGAAGAAGAATTGATCAAGGCGAACGTCAAGGAGACGTATCGCGGACAGGTATGGACAAAGAATTGCAGAGAGTGGGTCTATTTTGACGTTGTTCTTAATACTGAATCGCTTTCAGCAAGATTACATCTGCCATCTTGCGTAAGAGTTCACGAGAATCTGGACGCCAAGTCCGGCACGGAACGCGGATTTTATTGTGAAATCTGCAAGGACGGCATCATGGGATTAATTTCAGGAGGAGAGACTTTCGGATAGTTTATTTAATATCAAGATGGATATGTGGGAGCGGGCCACGGCCTGCGATCTTCCTTTCGCCGGATGTTACCGGCTCCCACAAAACAGTTCATCGTCCTTCCCTTGGCGGGAGCAGTGTGTCCCGCCAGGGCACCTGCTCCAGCATTGAATATAAAACAATGTCATTCTGACGAAATCTTCGAAGGGATTCCCAGGAAGAATCTGTTCAGGTTTATATTGAGGTCTTTCCCTTGTATCCCTTCGATGTTTTCCTCAAGATGACGCCTTATTGAGCGGGAGTAGTTGTCCCTGCGGCACCTGCTCCGGTAAATAGAATCTATAAAAAAATTCGTCCGGAACTATAAAGAAGATGCCCGGTCGCAGCCCTTCGCAGCAGCCCCGGGCATGACGGCTTCCATTGCTGGAGCAGCCTTCAAGCCTGCTCCAGCACAGTTTTTATAAAGATTCATTTGTTATTTTTGCTGTTCAAGCCGCTCCAGCATCTTGCGGGCATTGTCATTTTTCGGGTCGAGTTCGAGGGATTTTTTATAGTTCAGAATCGCCTGGCTGTAATTCCCCAGGGTGAGATATGCCTCCCCCTGGCTGTCATAAGCGTTTGAAGAAGCCGGGTGAATTTGCGAATTCAGGTTGATTATTTATGTAAATTTTTCTATAATACAAGGCAGGATTACATCTATTTCTCTTATGATAACAGATATGTTTTCTGAATAACCGCGCAAAATCCAATCTGTTTATGTCCAGCTTTTAAAGTCTGATATAGTGGAGATACGCATAATGGGTAAAGATTTCTTAGGTTTTCTCGAATCGGAAATATTCAAAAAAAACCCTATCGCTATCGCTGTTCTCGACAAAGATGAAAGAATATTGGATATCAACAGGGCGTTTGAAGAACTGTTCCATTATACAAGAGAAGAAATAGCGAACAAAAAGATAAATGACCTGATAGTTCCGGAGAACCTTATTAATGAGGCTCTGAAATTTGTAAAAGTGCTCGAAGAAGGAAAATACCTTATTGAAGCGACAAAGAGAAGACGAAAAGATGGAGCATTGCTCGATGTTTCCATCACCGCCTATACAATAACGCTTGAAAAGGACAAACATCTTATAATCGCTAGTTATCTCGAAATAAAAGATAAAATAAACCTTAAGGTCAGCCTTGAAAAGAGCGAAAAGGAATTTCAAGCCATTTTCGAATCCAGCCCCGTCGGTATAATCGTAAGTGAGGGCGATACCCATAATGTTCTGGACCTGAATTCGGCTGCACTGGAAATATTAGAAACAGAGCGAGATCAAATAATAGGCAAATCCTGCGAGGACTATATTGTTTCAACAATCCAAATATATGCTGACGACCTAACAATAAAAGAAGAATGCATGCTTCGCCTTCCTAATGGGACTGAGAAGAGGATTTTCAACACCTCCAAGCCTCTTTTTATCAGCGATAAAAAATATATAGTCAACAACGTCGTGGATATTACCGAAGTCAGGAAATCCGAAAAGAGATTGCAAATGCTTGAACATGCAGTTTCTCAATCTCTTGATGGAATAGCAATCGCCGACATCACAGGAAGTATTATTTTTGTCAATAAAACGTGGATGGATCAGCACGGACTGGCCCAGTCCGAAGTTTCAAAACTCAAGATCAAGGATTTTCAGAGAGACTCTACAAAACAAGCCGATCAAAATCACGATAAACAAATTAAGGGAAAAGACGGTTATAAACCTTATTCCCACATATTAAGGAAGCGAAAAGACGGTGCGCCTTTCCCTGCATCCGTCAGTCTCACAAAGATTCAAGACAATAAGGGGAATCAGATAGGTGAGATTGAAATCGTGCACGATATTAGCCGCATTCTTGATTACGAAGAAAAACTCAGGGACAGAGAGCAAAGGTTCAACGCGATTGCAGAATCCTCAATAATCGGTGTTGGGATTACTGATATAAATGAAGCTTTCATTTTTGCCAACCAGGCATTGGCAGAAATGCTTGAGTACGAAAAGGAAGAATTGATTGGGCTAAACCTCTCAAGCTTTGTCGGTGAAGACGAATATCAAAAATTCAAAGAATATTCCGTAAAACGCAACCAGGGAAAAAGCGATATCTATCAAGCAATTTTGAAAAAAAAGAGCGGCGAGAGAGTATATACCTATGTCTATGCTTCGCCTCTTTTCGATTCGGCGGGGAATTTCAAAGGGACGATCGGAATCATTTTAGATATAACCGCATTGAAAAAAACCCAGGAACAGCTCGAATATGAACGCGATAAGGCGCAAAACTATCTGGACATCGCAGGTGTCATCATTCTGACCCTCGATCTTAAAGGAAATATTACTCTGATAAATTCCAAGGGCTGCGAAGTTTTGGGATATAAAGAGGAAGAACTGCTCGGAAAAAACTGGTTTGAAACCGCGATTTCAAAAGAACACCGCAAAGGCAATGAGACCTTATTCAACGAATTGATTTCGGTCCCAAATATGACTGAGGATATTTTTGTAGGTGAGGTTCTGACGAAAAACGGCAATACCAGAACTATCTCCTGGAAAAATCATCCTCTCCACACTGCCGATGGAAATGTCACCGGAGTGTTGAGTTCCGGAGAAGATATCACCGAGCAGAAAGAAGCCGAACAGGCATTGCGAGACAGTGAGGAAAAATTCAGGACAATTTCAGCTTTTGCAAAAGATGCAATCATCATTATGGACGATCAAGGACAAGTAACCTATTGGAATCAGTCGGCATCAAGGATTTTTGGATTCCAGAAATCAGAAATCATAGGTCAAAGTCTTCATCCTATGCTGGCACCGGATAGACCGAAGGATTTTAATCGAAGTGAAATGCTTGAATTCCAAAAGACAGGAAAAAGCTCTGTGATCGGCAGGACCCTTGATCTTACCGTGAAACGCAAAGATGGCATATATATTCCGATCGAGCTTTCGCTTTCTGCCGTAAAGCTGAAGGGCAAATGGAATGCAGTAGGTATTGCCAGAGAGGTTGCGGAGCGTAAAAAAGCCGAACTGCAGGTCCGCGAAGCGCGGGACAAAGCCCTCGATGCCTCCAAATTCAAATCTCAGTTCCTTGCCAATATGAGCCATGAGATCCGCACTCCGATGAATGCGATCATTGGAATGACTGACCTGGCTCTGCTGACGAAACTCGATACGGAGCAAAGGGAATATCTTGAAATGGTCAAATCTTCCGCGGATTCGCTTCTGGCTCTCCTGAATGACATCCTGGATTTCTCCAAAATTGAAGCGGGGAAACTTGAAGTTGAATTTGAACCCTTTAATATTCGTGAAATGATAGCAGCGACCCTCGGATCATTGGCAATAAAAGCACACGAGAAGAACATCGAACTTGCTTATAACATCAATCAAAACGTGCCGGAAAAACTGATGGGTGATTCCATGAGGATACGGCAGGTAATAATCAACCTGATCGGCAATGCTGTTAAATTTACTGAAATTGGCGAGGTATTATTAAACATCATACCTATTAACAAATCGGATAAAGAGGTTACGCTTCTGTTCAGCGTTTCGGATACTGGAATTGGCATTCCGGAAGAAATAAGAGACAGGATTTTCGAGTCATTCGCTCAGGCTGACGGTTCCACAACCCGCAAATACGGCGGTACGGGTCTTGGCCTGGCGATAACCTCTCAGTTGGTAAAATTAATGGGTGGTGAAATTTGGGTGGACAGCGCGCCCGCAAAAGGCAGTACATTTTATTTCAATATCAGGTTCAAGTTGTCCAAAGACACCCCTATGCCAAAAGCGGAACCAGGCACGGCAATCCTCGATGGCAAGAAGGTTCTCATCGTGGACGACAATGAAACCAACAGGCGGATTCTGAAAGATATGGTGAAAAATTGGAACATGATCGCGATAGAAGCGGAAAATGGTTTTCAGACTTTGGAAATTCTGAACGGCATAAATTCTGAAGCGGACTGGCCGGCCTATATACTGATAGATTCCAATATGCCCGGGATGGATGGATTTACAGTGGTTGAGAAAATCCGCCAAATCAAAGGCTCAAAGACTGTTCACATTATGATGATCAGCTCGGGGAGCCATCTGGATGGTATAAAACGTTGCGAAGAATTGGGGATTTACGGACATCTTTTAAAGCCGATCAATCCGGCTAAGCTGAAAAGTCTGATGATTGAAATCCTCGACAACAAGAAAATGATAGGAAGAAAAATACACGTTAAGCCTTCGCCTCTCCGCAATGCGGTTGCGATAAATGTCTTGCTCGCGGAAGATAATCCTGTTAACCAACGACTCGCCGTGAAGATGCTGGAAAAGATGGGACATACCATTACGCTAACCGGAAATGGCGAGGAGGCTCTTGAGCTATTCGAAAAAGACAGGTTCGATCTCGTTTTGATGGATATCCAGATGCCAGTGATGGATGGTTTGATCGCAACCGCTAAAATACGAGAGATGGAAAAAGCCGGGAATAGACATACTCCCATCGTCGCAATGACCGCGCATGCTCTCAAAGGAGATCGCGAACGATGCCTCGCGGCAGGAATGGACGGCTACATTGCAAAACCTATCAAATATAACGATCTGGAAAGAGAAATACTGCGGGTGGTCGATAAAACCGGACAGATTCAAACCGTAGAGGAGAAGGATTTCACGGAAACCCTGAAAAGCTTTAAAGACATTTTAATGAAGAAATTCAGCAATGATAGCGAAATGCTTCGAGACACCATAATCATTTTTCTTGAAGAAAGCCCGGACCAATTGATCGCAATGAAGAATGCAATCCTTAACAATGACAAAGAAAAACTTCAGTTTAACGCGCATAAAATCAAAGGCTCCATCGGCGTCTTCGATGAAGGCGACTTGTATTATGACGCTTCGATGCTTGAAGAGCTAGGGAAAGCGGGAAAGATGGATAAAGCTGACGGTATGATCTTATCCTTTGAAGACCGGTTTATCAACCTGCGGGAGGAATTGAAAAAAATCTCTGGTGAGCTGAAGTAGTATAAGCGATTTCAGACGCGCGGAATATATGCTTTCACTTCATTAAGGGTAGTTATTCCATTTTTCACGGCTTCGATGGCGCTTTCCCATAGAGTCACCATTCCAGCATCCCGGGCGGCTTTATACAACTCCGCGCGGTCAGTATCCGCCTTTATAACATTTTTAACGGCATCAGTCATAAATAACATCTCAAATATCGGAATCCTTCCGCTATAACCGGTATGTCCACAAGAATTACAGCCCGAGGAGCGATATATCTTGTCTTCTATAGTGAACATCCGCAGGCTATCTTCATCCAGCTCTTGTTCGGTAGGGGAATAAAGCTCTCTGCACTCAATACAAAGCTTACGCACGAGACGTTGCGCGATGACGAGGCTTAAAACCTCACGGATGTAGAAATATTCGATGCCGAGATCCATTAGCCTTATGATCGAACTGATGCTGCTGGTTGTGTGAAGCGTGGAAAAGAGCAAATGCCCGGTAAGAACCGCTTGTACAGCAACCTGAGCGGTCTCCTTGTCTCTCACCTCGCCGACAAGGATTACATCCGGATCCTGGCGGAGCACGGACCTCAATACCCGTGCAAAGTCGAGACCGATATGATGAAAGACTTGAATCTGGTTCAAGCCCTGAACGCGGTATTCGACAGGGTCTTCGATAGTTACGATTTTTATCTTATCCGATTGGATGTCATTCAATGCTGCATAGAGAGTTGTTGTTTTTCCGCTTCCAGTGGGACCTGTGACAAGTATAAAGCCGGAGTTTTGACGTATAATTTTTCTGAATTTGCTCCGCAGGTCTACAGACATTCCTATATTATCAACTTCTATCAACCCTTTGGACTGGTTTAACAATCTGATTATCGCACATTCACCATAAACTGTCGGGGTTGTGGCCACTCTTCCGTCTATTTCCTTCTCACCGAATCTGACGGTGAAAACGCCATCCTGGGGAAGACGCCGCTCGCTTATATTCAGACGGGACATTATCTTTATCCGGCTCACAAGCAATCTACCAAGCTCCCGCGGTAAAACATGAGCTGTCTGTAAAATACCGTCTATCCGGTATCTTATGTGAAGCTTCTCCCTTTGCGGTTCGATATGAACGTCGCTCGCGCCCTGGTTTATTGCCTGCCTTAAAACAAGATTCGTTATCTTTATTACAGGGGATCTGTCTTCATCCTGCTTTGCTTTCTCCTCCAACTCGATATTGTCATCGCCATCTGAAATCAACCCGAAATCAGGAGAGGCTTCCGTGAGTCTGATCTCCGCTGAAAGTTCCACGGGCCCGCCGTCTTTCTTTACCCTTAGCCTTGATAATTTAGGTTCCACTACTGGAGTAATATTCCCTTTTTTCGGCCCGAAATCCGAATCAGAATAAAAATGTTTCATTGCATCGTCAATATCCGATTCATCGCAGAGCAGAGGTTCGATCTCCAGGCCGGTTATAAATCTCAGCTCATCCAACGCCCACAAATTGAATGGGTCTGTCAATGCGACTGTTAACGTATCCGCCAGCTTCAGAACCGGAATCAGGTTGTATTTTGCCACAAGATGTCCGGGGACAAGCTTCAGTA
>Ga0315276_10007375_pt1 | contig 10185 bp, 8 predicted proteins | sample YL17G05_0_MG_FD_204542 | JGI IMG/M metagenome (GOLD analysis project Ga0315276, IMG submission 204542) | Sediment microbial communities from Yellowstone Lake, YNP, Wyoming, USA - YL17G05_0 | ecosystem: Environmental > Aquatic > Freshwater > Lake > Sediment | place: USA: Wyoming | collected... | reverse complement strand
AGAGCTTATCTCTCTGGGCAATAGCCTCAAGAATAGCAGCCTGTTTTTTCTGAACGGCGCCTACGACCGCCTGAAAATCCTGCGAGACTTCGGGCGGAGGATGAAATCCCTGCAGACCCATGAAGACTATCTCGACTCCAAGGCCCATCTGGTCGGCCTCCTTCTGGATTATCTTGACAAGCTCTGCGGCAGCCTTTGCCCTGCCTGCCCCCAGCAGACTTCCCTCGTCGCCTCCGCTCTCAGATTCAGGCTCGATTCTGGCTCCTGCGGCAAATTTTATTACCTCGCGGTAACATAAAGCATCAAGAACCTTTCGACTGTCGCCGTGTCCGTAAAGATATTTGTATAAATCCACCACACGATACTGAACGGGAATAGCCGCTCTTATAATACTTACGGGCACCGCGCCTTTTTCCTGCGAACTGATACTTTCAGTGGCAACCAGAAGATTGTATTCTGCCTTGTAATGTTCTTTACCCCAGAGCAGAGCGGCCTTTTGTTTATCAGGGTCATCCTCGGGCACGTAACCTATATGAATCTCCTGAATTTCTTTTGTCGCAAATTCCCTCACAGTCTCGAAAGGCCAGGGCAGCTTGAATGTAAGTCCCGGCCCGATGAGCCGCACATTGCCCTGCAAATCAAACGCCGAGCCCAAATGCTCAATTATCGCTTCCGACCCGGGCCCGACAATTACAATACAGCTTAAAAAATAAAGTATTACTGCCGAAACAATTATCAATGGAACTACAGCCTGTTCCATTATCCTGTAAAACCATGTCTGCGATACCTTAAAGCCGAATTGATAGTCGATAGCGCTGGCGGCAGTCTGTAAAATATTCCCCGGTGATGCTATTATCGCCAGCAGTCTGCTGTCAAAAGCGGCGCTGCCGTACTGGTCTTTCAATCTCGGCCGGTATATATCAAGCACAAAATTAAGAGCTGTTTCAAGCCCAAGAACAAGAATAACTATCGGCACAACCCAGTCGAGAACCGCCAGAATCGCCAGCACCTTGAATTGAGCAAAAGCCATCCCGCAAGCAGCGGCAAACGATAAAATCGCTGTGGCAAGTAAATAACTTCCTCCTGCACGCAGAGGCCGCCATTGCTGCTGACGAGACAATCCCGTGGCAAACAGAGCAAACAGAAAACTTAAAAAGGCAATAAAGACGGTCAGCACTGCACCAAGAAGCAAATGGCTCGGCCCAGCAGCCTCCTGACGCCGCAGAAGATACCTTATACACATCGCACCCATCGTCAGCTCGTATGCGGCTATAAGAATGGAAAAAACAGGCAGAATCCACTTTTCAAAGATTCTTAACCTGTTTTGAGCCACCGCGAAAAGCTCGCTGTGGGTTTTTTGCACCTCAAATATCGTATCGCCGCTGCTGCGCTGAAGCTGGGCCATATCGAGTCTTTCCTGCTGGGCCAGTGCTATTTGATAGAACTGAATCGCAAGAACGGCCCAGATTACCGCCGCAGCCAGTATCTGCCAGCTAAGCGCATATACGGCAAAACAGGCTGTTACCTTGCTTAAAATGAAACTGCCGAGAAAAAATGTTGCGATTAAAACCAGTGCCGCAAGGCTTACAATCCCTGCCTTTTTCGCATCTGTCTGCATTACTGTTGTTTCCCGATATTCCTTAATTTATGTTGTTTTATAGAAACCTTAAACCCACTGCCAAAGTATATAAGAAAGTCGCTTTACTACAAGTATAAAAGGAGTTAATATAATCGGCAAACTTTCTGAAAGATTTGAAATTTCGATTTAAAACCAAATATCACAAAAAAATGTTCTATAAACTGTTTTCAATAGCAAAAAATACTTTCATCGAAACAATTCGCCAGCCCGTTTACGCGGTTATTGTTGCCGCTGCAGTGCTGCTGTTTTTCATAAGCCCGTCGCTGTCGATGTACACTATGGAAGATGACAACAAACTCTTGAGAGAATTAGGGTTATCTACGCTCTTTATTGCCGGTTTGTTCATAGCGACATTTAGCGCCTCGGCGGCAATTACAGAGGAAATTGAAACAAAAACCATCCTGACCACCCTTTCCAAACCAATCCCAAGGTATATCTTTATCCTCGGAAAATTCATAGGTGTAATTGCTGCTGTCATACTGGCTCACTATATCTTTACCATTGCTATGTTAATGGCGATACGCCACGGCGTGCTCTCGACAGCTTCGGACACTCATGATATGACCATTATCATATCGGCTGCTATTACCATCGGTCTTTCATTTGCTATAACTGCTTTTCTGAACTACTTTTATGACTGGAAATTCACTTCTACGGCGATAATTCTGATTTCGATTTTAGCGACAATGAGTGTCGTGTTTCTTTCATTCATAGACCGGAATTGGAAATTTAATCCTGCAGGAAATGGAATTAATTCATTTGATATCTATGGCTCAATATTACTCCTGATGGCGCTTTTTATCTTAACGGCAGCGGCCCTGATGTTCTCGGCACGTTTCAACGTCCTTGTAACCATAAGCTTATCTATAGGCCTGTTTCTCCTCGGCCTTATAAGCGATTATGTGTTTGGCAGATTTGCAGAAACCCATTTATGGGCAAAAATAGGCAAAATAATAGTCCCCAGCCTTCAGGTATTTTGGATTAGCGATGCCATTTACGAGCATAGTAGCAGAATAACAATAGGCTACATAGCCTCTTGCGGCATTTATGGGTTGATTTACACTACTGCATTTATACTGATTGCAATCGCTCTCTTTGAAAGAAGACAAGTAGGGTAGAGAAACCTAAAATATCACCCCAGAATCTTTTCTACCGCTATTTCGTCACAGTTTTCCTGTTTTGGGCAGCGGGCACAATCGCTCCAGACCTTCATAGGAAGCATTTTTTTATCTACAACCGCAAAACCCTGTTTTTCGAAAAAGGCAGGTTCGAGAGTCAGGGCAAAAACCTTATCAACCCCGAGGTTTCTCGCCTGTTCGACAGCCTTTTCAAGCAATGCCTTGCCGATTCCCCTGTGCTTGTATTCATCCATAACGGCAAGTGATTTTATTTCTGCAAGGTCAGACCAGATTACCGCCAGTGTACAGCAGCCGACAACCTGGCCGTCAACTTCTGCCACGCTGAACATCTGCAGATTGTCAAAGATATACGCCTTTGACCTGAAAAGCATCTTATCAAGCTGGGCATAATAGCTTATCAGCGAATAAATCGCCTCTACATCTTTAACCATAGCATTTCTGACATTATTAGTGTGAAATATAACCCCTTTAGCTGATTTTTGCAATAAAAACTCTATTTAATCGCTTGTACGATGGATTCCTGAAAAAAAGCTGGAAAACCCAAACTTTATCACTACAATACGCCAAACTATGAAATTCATACTGATTGATAAAATAGTTAAAATGGCCTTTGGCAAAGAGATAATAACTGTCAAGAATGTATCTCTTTCGGAAGAATACATGGCTGACCATTTCCCGACTTTTCCCGTTCTGCCGGGTGTTTTTTTGCTTCAGGGCATGGTAGAATCGGCCTGCTGGCTGGTTAGGGAAACTGAAAATTATGCCCACAGTATGGTGTTGCTTGCTCAGGCAAAAAATGTAAAATACAAAAGCTTTGCCGCCCCCGGCGCAAATATCCAATACACCGTGACGGCAAAGACAATAGAAGAAAGCATAAGTTCGTTTTCAGGCACAGGCGCCTGCAATGGCCAGTCTATTGTCGAAGCAAGATTCAGCCTGCGGCATTTTAATCTTGCCGAGCAGGACCATAAACTTGCCGCTGAAGATACTTATATAATTGAAAAGTTAAAGGAACGTTGGAAACTTTTAAACGGATTATAATTTGAATAACCGGAGGTTTTATTTATGGCTATGACGCGGGACCAGATTTTTCAGGAAGTTCAGGGTGTGCTTGTCGATGCTCTCGGGGTTGATGAAGATGAGGTTACGCCGGATGTAACTCTTATGGCGGACCTTGGCGCTGAAAGCATCGATTTTCTCGATATCGTTTTCCGTATGGAAAAAGCCTTCGGAATAAAAATCCCTCGCGAGGAACTCTTTCCCGCTGAAAATGTTTTAAGCAACAAAGAATATATCAGTAACGGCAAACTTACCTCAAAGGGTCTGGAAGAACTCAAAAAACGTATGCCGCATACTGATTTTTCTGAATTTGCCAATGACCCGGACGTTAATAAAATCGGCGATTTGTTTACCGTCGATGTTCTCGTTAACTACGTCGATTCAAAACTTAATTCATAAAACAAAATAAAACCGTCCCGCACCTGTTTGCATTGTGGTAGTGGATAAAAAATCCATCGATAAAACAGGGCAAACAGGTGCGGGACTCCGCAATTTTTATTTTTGATTTTTAATCTTCGTTATGCGTTGGATATGGATTGATAAATTTATCGAGTTCAACAGCGGCTCAAACGCCGTTGCCATAAAAAATGTAACTATGGCTGAGGAGTATCTGCACGATAATTTCCCCGGCTTTCCCATTATGCCGGAATGCCTGATGATTGAGTCGATGGCTCAGACCGCCGGTATTCTTGTCGGACAGGCCAGAAACTATAAGGAAAAGGTAATCCTCGCGAAGATTAACAAGGCTGTTTTTTTTAATTATGTCCGTCCCGGCGACACAATCAAAATACACGCCAAAATCGAATCAATCACCGCAGAAGCCGCCGGCACAACAGGAAAAATCACGCGAAACGACAAGACAATCGCTGAAATTGATTTGATGTTCAGCCACATCGACCAGAACCTCGCAGGCAAACAATTTCCAAAGGAAAATTTCGCATTTACCGATTTGTTTGGTATCGTCCTGCGAGCTTCAGGCATTCCTGCACCGGCTCCGGAGAGCAATAAATGACCACTTCTTTTCCGGTAATAACAGGTCTGGGAGCAATCACCCCGCTTGGGTTAAGCTATAAAGACTTATGGTCGGGTCTCTGTCAGGGCAGATGCGGCATCGACAGAATCACTGCCTTTGACCCCTCAGGGTTTACCTGTCAGATTGCAGGCCATGTGCCGGAATACAACATCCGCGACTACGTTCCCAAATCAATGCGTAAAACGACCAAGCTGATGTCGCGCGATATAGAACTTGCCGTTGTTGCCGCTAACGAAGCCTTTAAAGATGCAGGGCTGAAAACAAAAGCCTCTGAAGAACAAAACATTACCATCAATCCCGAAAGGACGGCGATTATTCTTGGCGCCGGTCTTATAAGCTGCGACCTTGTTGAGCTCGCCCCTGCCGTTGCAAAAAGTATTACTGATGGAAAATTTGACATAAAAAAATGGGGTTCGCAGGGCATAGAGCAGCTTACGCCGTTGTGGCTGCTCAAATATCTGCCTAATATGCTTGCCTGCCACGTCGGCATAATCCACGATATCCAGGGCCCGAGCAATTCGATAACCTGTGCCGAGGCCGCTGGTCTCATTGCTATCGGCGAAGCCGCCCAGATAATTGCCCGCGGCGATGCTGATATCGCTCTTGCCGGCGGCGGAGAGGCAAAAGTCAATCCAATTGTTCATATCAGACAATGCCTGCTCAAAAGAGCAACAGCGGATTACAACGATAATCCCAAAGGCGCCTGTCGGCCGTTTGACGCAGATGCGAAAGGCTCGGTTTTTGGCGAAGCCGCCGCCTGTGTAATAATGGAAAATCCGGAAAATGCGAAAAAACGCGGTGCAAAAATTTATGCTCAGATTGCAGGCCTCGGCCAAAGCTGCAGTATAAATCAGCAATATGAATATCTCGAACCTGACGGCAAAGGCGTACAATATGCAATCGAAATGGCTCTTGAGGACGCAAAGATAAAACCCGACCAGCTCGATTTGATTATCCCGCACGGCACAGGAATATTTGATGACGATGCCGCGGAGGCAAAAGGAATTGAAAAAGCCCTCGGTAATACCATTGATAAGATACCTGTATTTCCGACAAAGAGTATGACGAGCAATACCGGTGCTGCGGCAGGCGCTGTCGATGTTGTCGCTGCCTGCTGTACAATGAAAGATGGTATTATTCCCTCGGCAAAAAATTGTGAAAATGCCAGTTGCAAATTAAATATCGTCAGGCAGCAGATTAAGAAAGATATTAAATATGTCCTTTGCTGCAGTTACACCTATGGCGGCCAGACAGCGGCAATAATATTGAAAAAATATGAATGAAAAATCTGAAAATCGTATTGTAATAACAGGAATGGGAATCGTTTGTCCTCTCGGCAACGATGTCAAGACAATGTGGGATAGCATTCTCAATTGCCGCAATGGAATGGCTGCGACCACAATCTTTGACGCCTCGGGATACCCTACAAAATTCTGTGCAGAAGTCAAAAATTACGACCTTACAAAATATACAAAAAATCCCAAACTGCATAAAAACAGCAATCGCCATAGCGGTTTTGTCATTGGCGCAACTGCCGAAGCCTGCCGACAGGCAAAAATCGAGTTTGACTTCGGCGAGCTCAGTCGAGCCGAAACTGAAAATCCAAATGACGGCATAGACCGCAGGAGAATGGGCATATATCTCGGCGCAGGCGATGGCTCTGTTGACAATGAAAATTTCTTTAATGCGATAGTTCAGGGCTGGGACGATGCAAAAACACAGATGGATTGGAAGAAATGGGCTGCTGTTGCTTTTGGCAGAATGCAGCCGTACCGCGAGCTTGAGCAGGAACCGAATATGCCCGCAGCTCACGTTGCGATATTCACCGGCGCCCGCGGCCCGGTAAGAAGCTGTCTTACAGCCTGTGCCGCAAGCACTCAGGCCGTCGGCGAAGCATTTAAAATCCTGCAATCAGGCCAGGCTGATATAATGCTCGCAGGCGGCGCTCACTCGATGATACACCCGCTGGGTATCACCGGCTTTAATCGTCTTACCGCCCTTTCGACAAGAAACGACAGTCCGCAGACGGCATCACGTCCTTTCACCACAAGCAGAGACGGCTTTGTCATAGGCGAAGGAGCGGCAATCGTTATTCTCGAAACGCTCGAATCGGCCAAAAAACGCGGCGTTGAAATTCTCGCTGAAATCATCGGCTACGGCAGCAGCAACGATGCCTTCCGCGTAACTGATATGCACGAAGAAGCCCGCGGCGCTGTCCAGGCAATGGAAGCCGCTTTGAGGGATGCAAAATTATCTTATAAGGATATAGATTATGTAAGCACGCACGGCACAAGCACCGCTGAAAATGACTCGATTGAGACCCTTGCTTTAAAGAAGGTCTTTAAGGAAGAAGCGAAAAACACCCCTGCCAGCAGTGTCAAGAGTATGATGGGCCATTTAATCGGCGCAGCAGGTGCGGCAGAATTGATTACCTGTATCCTTGCGATTCGTGATAATATATTGCCGCCGACAATTAACCTAAACGACCCTGACCCGAACCTCGATTTGGATTACGTGCCGAACAAACCGAGAAAGGCTCAGGTCGATATCGCACTGAACGAGTCTTTCGGTTTTGGCGGCCAAAACAACGTTGTTATAATAAAAAGATACAAAAATTAACCACGAATGAACACGAATTAACACAAATTTTTATTTTTATGATAGATATAAGAGAAATCAGAGAAAACCCCGACAAATTTAAAGCGGCCTGCAAAGCCAAAGGGTTTGCGGTTGATGTTGACAAATTGCTTGAACTCGATGCACTACTTCGTAGTGCTAAGACTGGCTTACAGGAAATAATAACCAAAAAGAACACTGTCGGCAAATCTATACCGAAACTATCAGGCGATGAAAAACAAAAAACCTTAAATAAACTCAGTGAACTTAAAAACGAAGAAGCCGCGATTGGCGAGCAGCTTAAAAATCTTCAGCCTCAGTATGATGCGCTGATGCTTCAGGTCCCTCAGCCGCCGGATGATGATGTGCCGCAAGGCAAAGACGATACGGAAAACGTCGAGATTTCCAGATGGGGCGATATTCGCAAATTTGATTTTGAACCAAAGGACCACGTCCAGCTCGGCCTGGCACTGGACATAATCGACATTGAAAGAGCCGTCAGGCTTGCAGGAACGAGAAATTATTTCCTGAAAGGCGCCGGCGCCCTGCTGCACTGGGCCATCCTTCGTTTCGCAATGGATTTTATGGTAAAAAAAGGATATGTGCCTTTTTCAGTGCCAATGCTTATGAAAAACGAGGCAATGTCAGGCACGGGCTATTATCCCGGCAGCGAGGAGCAGACTTACCGAATGGAGCGGGACGAATTAAATCTTGCCGGCACAGCCGAGGTGCCTTTAACCGCTTACTTTACGGATGAAATCGTCCCCCAGGAAATCCTGCCGCAGAAATTTGTAGGTTTAAGTACCTGTTATCGCAGAGAAGCCGGCGCCGCAGGCAAAGATACCTATGGTCTTTATCGAATCCATCAGTTCGATAAGGTCGAACAGGTTGTTATTTGTGAAAATGACCCTGCCGAAAGCGCAAAATTTCACGAAGAAATCCGCTCCAACGCTGAAGGCGTGATGCAGGCAATGGAAATACCTTATCGCGTTGTTAAAGTTTGCACAGGCGATCTCGGCATAGGCCAGGCCAAAAAATACGACATCGAAGCCTGGATGCCGTCTCGAAAAGGTTTTGGCGAAACGCACAGCGCAAGCAAATTTTACGACTTTCAGGCAAGAAGATTGAATCTCCGCTACAAAGACGGCAAAACAAAAAAGAATCTATTCTGCCATACGCTCAATAACACCGTTATCGCTTCGCCGCGGATTTTTATACCGATTCTCGAACTCAATCAGAACGCCGATGGCTCAGTCAATATACCGAAGGTTTTGCAGCCGTATATGAATGGCATGGAAAAAATAACAAAATAATTTTTAAATTCCTTTGGACGAAATACAGCAAAAAATCGAGGACTTCCAGAGTCAGCTCACACCAAAACCGGTTCTACTCAAACAAACTTTGCTCTCCTGCCCCGCTGTTTTGCCCGCCGTCGGCTTAATCGCCGGCCTCACTTTGCAATATTACTTTCACCTGCCGATGATTATTTGGTTTGCCGTTTTACTTATTTGCCTAATTTTATATCTGTCACATATTTTGTTTAGCCGCCGCCGGCACGGCGGCGATATCTATCTTGTCTTTATCTCTGTTTTACTATGTTTCATCTGTCTCGGCAGCATTAGATTGATAAATTATAATAAACCGGCTTCGAATGATATTCGCAATATCGCACTTGAAGATTTCACTTTTGCTCATATAAAAGCCCAAATTATTTCCAAACCGCAAGTTGTAGTTGCAGACGAAAACGACTGGCTCTTTTCAGAATTTTCGATAGTCTACCCTTATACGACCTTTTATGCAAAAGTAACCTCTATAAAAACCGATGAAGGCTGGACAAAGACAACAGGCACAATAAAATTTTACATCTCAGAAGCTGTCAAAGATGTAAACATCGGCTATGAAATTCAGGCTTTCTGTCGGCTGGGAAAATTTTCTGCTGCCGACAATCCCGGCCAGTTTGATACCGCCCGGTATATGAACGACAGCGCCGTTTACCTGTCTGCTTCCGTCAAATCCGCAAACGCCATAACGATTCTCGGCACTGAAAAACTAAAATCACCGTTTGATATAAAGGCAAAGTTTCGCCAGCTTGCAATTGCCGCCCTGCTTGATAATACCGAATCAGACAACGATATGCGCCTTGTTGAAGCTCTCGTATTAGGAAGCCGAACAAAAATTGATAGAAAACTTTACGAAGATTTTATAAAGACCGGCCTTGTTCACTTGGTTGCCCTTTCCGGCCTCAATGTCGGAATCCTTGCCGGCGTTGCATGGTGGCTTTCAAAAAAAGCAGGTCTGCTGCACAAAGGCCGTTCTATTGCCTGTATCATCGCGACAATTATTTTTCTTCTCGTCGTTCCCGCCACATCATCTACCCTTCGTGCAGGTATAATGTTTATTATCTTTTGTTTGGGCCGATTATTTAATCGCCGCTCAAGCGGCCTGAACAGTCTTGCCGTCTCAGCAATTTTGCTTTTGCTTATAAGACCGATGGATTTTCTGGATGCGGGCTTTCAATTATCCTTCGCAGCAGTGCTTGGGATACTGTTGTTTTACGAGCCGATTCGTAATTTTCTTCTTCTGCCCGCCGAACCTCTGCGAGAAACTCACTTCTATACATCTCTGCGAATGCCTCTCGATATGCTTTCGGTAGGTCTTGCCGCCTGGATAGCAGTTATACCGATAATTGCCTGGCACTT
>Ga0315276_10007374_pt1 | contig 10185 bp, 7 predicted proteins | sample YL17G05_0_MG_FD_204542 | JGI IMG/M metagenome (GOLD analysis project Ga0315276, IMG submission 204542) | Sediment microbial communities from Yellowstone Lake, YNP, Wyoming, USA - YL17G05_0 | ecosystem: Environmental > Aquatic > Freshwater > Lake > Sediment | place: USA: Wyoming | collected... | reverse complement strand
CCTGGCAGGTGGCCTACTGGCAGCCGGCGCGTCGTCCCGACGACGGCCGCTACGGCCAGAATCCCAACCGGGTGCAGAAGCACAACCAGTTCCAGGTCATCCTCAAGCCGGTGCCCGTCGACGGGCAGCTGCTCTTCCTGGACAGCCTGATCTACCTCGGCGTCGATATCCGCATCCACGACATCAAGTTCGACGACGACAACTGGGCGTCGCCCTCGCTGGGCGCCTGGGGGGTCGGCTGGCAGGTCATGTGCGACGGTCTGGAGATCACCCAGTTCACCTATTTCCAGCAGGCGGGCAGCATCGAGCTCAACCCGAACTCGCTGGAGATCACCTACGGCGTCGAGCGCCTGGCCATGTTCCTGGACGGCAAGAACAACCTCTATGAACTGGATTGGGGCAACCGCGTCTCCTACGCGCAGCTGAAGCTGGAAGAAGAGCGCCAGTTCTCCATCTACAATTTCGAGCTGGCCGACATCGACATGCTGCGCAGCCTGTTCCAGCAATACCAGAAAGAGGCGGAACGGCTCCTGGACCACGGCCTTTACCTTCCGGCCTATGATTACGTGCTGAAATGCTCGCATACGTTCAACATCCTCGACGCGCGCAAGGCCATTTCCGTCGCCGAGCGCACGGCGCTGATGGGCATCATGCGCAACCTGGCGGCGCGCATCGCCCAGAAATACGTCCAGCAGACAGAAGGGGATAACCATGGCTGACCTGCTCTTTGAATTGGGGGTCGAGGAGATCCCCGCCCACGCCGTCAGCGGCATCCGCGACCAGCTGCGGGACCTTTTCCAGGCCCGCCTGACCCAGGACCACATCGCCCACGGGGACATCGAATGCGTGGCCACCAACCGCCGCCTGATGGTGCACGTGGCCCAGATCCCTGGAAAAACGGCCAGCAAGGAGGAGACGGTGCTGGGGCCGGCGAAGCGCATCGCCCTGGACGAACGCGGCCTGCCCACCGTGGCCCTGAAAAAGTTCTGCGAATTCCAAAAGGTCAAGCTGACCGACGTGGTGGAGATCGAGACGCCCAAGGGAAAATACCTGGGCATCACCAGGACCGGCGGCGGCCAGGACGCGGCCGTGCTTCTCGCCGCCGCCATCCCGGCCATCCTGTCCGGGCTGACGTTCGCCAAAACCATGGTCTGGAACGAGTCGCGCCTGCCTTTCATCCGGCCGGTCCGCAATATCCTGGCCCTGTTCAACAACAAGCCCCTGGACGTCCAGTTCGCCGGCGTGCGCTCGGGCAACAAGGTGCCCGGGCACCTGCTCTTGTCCGACGCTTTTTTTGAAGTCAATTCGTTCAAGGAATATATCGAAGGCCTGAGCAAGAATTTCGTCATCCTCAGGGAAGAGGAGAGGAAGAGCAAGATCCTCGCCGAGATCCTCGACGTCGAGGAGGAACTGGAATGCAAGGTGCGCTGCGACGACGAGATGCTGGACTATTACGTCTACAGCAATGAATACCCGGTGGTGTTCAGCGGCCGTTTTGACCCCAAGTACCTCGGTCTGCCGCAGGAGATCATCACCGCCTTCATGACCCACGAAAAGAAGCTGCTGCCGGTCGTCGATAACGCCGGAAAACTCACGCCCAATTTCGTCGGCGTGGCCAATATCCCCGATGAGAACAAGAAGGTCAGCCGCGGCAACGAAAAAGTGGTCCAGGCCGCCTTCGAGGACGCGCAGTTCTTCTGGGACATGGACCGCAAGGAAGATTTTTTCGCCCTCAAAGGGCTGCTGAAGAACGTCACCTTCCAGAAAGAGCTGGGGACCTATCTTGAAAAGGTGCAGCGCCTGGCCGCCCTGGTCGATTTCCTGGTCAATGAAACCCACAACGACGCCCTGCGCGCTTCGCTGCACAAGGCCGCCTTCAACTGCAAGAACGACCTGCTGACCAAGATGGTGCGGGAATTCCCCTCGCTGCAGGGGATCATGGGCGGCTTGTACCTGCAGGCGGCGGGAGAGGACACGGTCGTCTGGAAAGCGATCTACGGCCATTACCAGCCCCGCGGGCTGGCCGAGGAACCGCTGGAGGACCTCGGGGCGGGGATCCTTTCCATCGCCGACCGCATGGACAACATCGCCGGGTTCGTCAGCAAGGGCATCAAGATATCCAGCTCCAAGGACCCGTACGGCATCCGCCGCGACGCCAACGCCGTCATCAAGATCATCATCGATTTCAAGCTGGACCTGGACCTGGAGCCGCTGATCCGCCTGGCGTCCCTCCATTTCGCCAAGAACGACGCCGACCGGCTGCTGAGCGGCAAGACCGTCCGCGAGCTGTTCGCTGGCCGGTTGGAAAGCTACCTGAAGGACCATCTGCATTTCCGTTATGACGTGGTCAATGCCGTCATGGGCCAGGGCAAGGTGGCCGTGTACGACCAGTTCCTGAAAGCCCAGGCGGTCGCCAAGCTGGCCGAGTCGGGGATGGTCGAGCCGCTGGCCGCCCTGCACCGGCGCCTGAAGAACATCGGCAGCGATTTCGAGCGCTGCAATTTTTCCGAGGGGGAGCTGAAGGAGAAGGAGGAAAAGATACTTTCCGACGTCTTCAAGGAATCGAAGCCGCGCATCGATGACCTGCTCATGAAGAAAAATTTCCTGCAGGCCGGCTCGGAGATCCTGGAGATGAAGCCGATCATTGACGGTTTTTTCGAGAAGATCCTCGTGATGGACAAGAACCTTTCCCTGCGCAAGAACCGCATCGCCCTGCTGCAGCGCATCGATGAACTGCTGTCCGGTGTGGCCGATTTTTCACTGCTAGTCGAGACAAAACCAGGAGGAAAAACATGAAGGAAATACTGAGCGAGAACCTGCGCAACGTGGCCGTGGTCGGCCACGGCCATAGCGGAAAAACCAGTCTGGTATCGGCCATGCTGAGCAACACCAAGATGGTCAATCGCCTGGGCAAAGTGGACCAGGGCAATACGGTCACCGACTTCGACGAGGAGGAGATCGCGCGCAAGATCTCCATCCAGGCCTCGCTGGCCTACGCCTACCAGGACAAGATCAAGATCAACATCCTCGATACTCCGGGTTTCGCCAATTTCGTCTGGGAAACCATGGTGGCGCTGAAGGCGGTGGAGACCGGCGTGATGGTCGTCTCGGCCCAGGACGGCGTCCAGGTGCAGACCGAGAGGATCTTCGACGGCATGAGCGAGATGGCCAAGTCCGTGATCTTCGTCGTCAACAAGATGAGCAAGGAGCTGGTCGACTTCGACAAGGTCTTCGACTCCCTGGTCGCCTCCTTCGGCAAGAACGTGGTCGCCGTGCAGTACCCGATCGGGCAGGGCCCGGAATTCAGCGGCCTGGTGGACATCGCCGAGATGAAGGCCTGGCAGTTCAACGCCGACGACAAGGGCGAGAGCAAGGAGATCCCCATCCCCGATGCGCTCAAGGACGAGATCGGCATGCGCCGCGAGGCGCTGCTGGAGAAGATCGCCGAAAACGACGAAAAACTGATGGAGAAGTATTTCGCCGCCGGGGCGCTGTCCCCGGAAGAGATCCGCGCCGGGCTGAAAAGCGCCGTCCTGCAGCGCAACGTCATGCCGGTGCTGGTCAGCGACGCGCTGGCCAACCGCGGCGTCCAGCAGCTGCTGGACTTCATCGTCGCCTTCGCGCCCTCGCCCACGGAGGTGCCGCCGGCGGTTGCCAAGAACGGCAGCCCGGTCAAGGCCGACAAGGCCGCACCGTTCTCCGGGCTCGTCTTCAAGACCATCTCCGATCCCTTCACCGGCAAGGTTTCCTTCATCCGTGTCTTCTCGGGGACCTTCAAGCCCGACACGTTCTACACCAATTCCAGCAAGGAGATCGAGGAGCGCGTGGCCGGCCTGTTCCTGATGCAGGGCAAGGCGCAGGAGCCGGCGGGCGAGGTCCAGGCCGGCGACATCGTCGCGGTGGCCAAGCTGAAGGAAACGCAGACCGGCAACACCCTGACGACCAAGGCCGACAAGATCCTGCTGCCGGAGATCGTTTTCCCCGTCCCCTCCATCACCTTCGCCATCGAGCCCAAGGCCCGGGGCGATGAGGGCAAGATCTCCAACGCCCTGCAGCGCATCATGGAGGAGGACCCGACCCTGCGCATGCTGCGCGACCCGCAGACCAAGGAGCTGGTCATCTCGGGTAACGGACAGCTGCACGTCGAGCTGGTGGTCACCAAGCTGAAGCGCAAGTACGGCGTCGACGTGTCGATGAAGGCGCCCAAGATCGCCTATCGCGAGACCGTGCTGGGCAAGTCGGACGTGGAAAAGAAATACAAGAAACAGAGCGGCGGCCGCGGCCAGTACGGCCACGTGCTTATCCGCATGCAGCCCCTGCCCCGTGGGGGCGACTTCGAGTTCGTCAATGCCCTGACCGGCATGTCCATCCCGCGCAACTTCGTGCCGGCCATCGAGAAGGGGATCGTCGAGGCCAAGAACACCGGCGTGCTGGCCGCCTACCCGGTCGTAGACTTCAAGGTGGAGCTGTACGACGGCAGCCACCACGAGGTCGATTCCTCGGACATGGCCTTCAAGATGGCCGCGTCCATGGCGTTCAAGCTGGCCATGAAGGCGGCCAAGCCCACCATCCTCGAGCCGGTGGTCAAGGTGGAAGTGATCATCCCCGAGGAGTTCATGGGCGAGATCAACGGCAACCTGAGCGGCCGGCGCGGCAAGATCCAGGGCATGGAGATCAAGGGCAAGAACCACGTGGTCAAGGCCGTGGTGCCCATGTCGGAAATGCTCGATTTCGAGCCCACCCTGACCTCGATCACCGGCGGGCGCGGCAGCTATTACATGGAATTCTCCCACTACGAGGAGGTGCCGGGCCACCTGCAGAAAAAGATCATCGACGAAGCGGTCAGGGAAGGCCGGGTCAAGGAAGAGGAAGAGTAAGATAAAGCCTTATTCTCAGCCAGCGCGCGGTAACGGTCTGTGAACAGAAAATCGGGCACGGCAGCGGATGCGGATGCGCATCCCCCTTGCGCATGAAGCTATCCGCTTTCGACTTCCATTTGCCGCCGGAACTGATCGCCCGCTTCCCGGCCGAACGCCGCGACGGGTCAAAGCTGCTCCGGCTTGACCGCAGCAGCGGCCGGGTTTCCCACCACACCTTCCATGACCTTCCCGACCTCCTCGCCTCCGGGGTTTTCCTGGTCATGAACGATTCCCGCGTGCTGCCGGCCCGCCTCTTCGGCCGCATCGGCGGCAGGGCGGCCGAGATGCTGGTGGTCAGGAACCTCGGTGACCGGAAGCTCGAAGTGCTTTGCCAACCCGCGGCCCATTTCCGGACCGGCGCCGTGTTCAGCGGGGAAGGGGGCTTGAGCGCCGAGGTGATCGGCGCGGGCGAGCGCGGCCGGCGCCAGCTGCTCTTCGACCGCGACTACCGGCACGTGCTCGAGCAGGGCTATGCCCCGCTGCCGCCCTATATCAAACGCAAGGCGGGGGAGGCCGCCCGGCATCGCCGCCTCGATCTCGAGCGCTACCAGACGGTCTATGCGCAGCGTCCGGGCTCCATCGCCGCGCCGACGGCCGGGCTGCATTTCACTCCCGAGATCCTGGGGCGCGTGCGCCGGGAACACCCGCTGCTGGAGATCACGCTGGAGGTCGGCGAAGCCACGTTTCAGAAGATCGAGGCCGACGATATCGACCGCCACCGCATGGGCAGCGAAAGGATCCGCATCAGCGCCGCGACCGCCCGCCGCCTGCAGGAGCTGAAAAACCATGGCGGCAAGCTCCTGGCCGTGGGCACCACCTCCGTACGTTCCCTGGAGAGCTTCGCCCTGCTGCCGGAGCCGCTCGAGGAGTTCAGCTCGGATATTTTCATCCGCCCGGGGTTCCGATTCCGCATGGTGGACAATCTGCTCACCAATTTCCACCTGCCGAAGTCCTCGCTCTTCATCCTGGCCAGCGCCTTTGCCGGATTGGACCTGCTGCAGGAAACGTACAGGCAGGCCATCGCCGAGGGCTATCGTTTTTTTTCCTATGGCGACGCGATGCTCATCGTTTGAATGACACTGGCAGACGGTTGACGGTGGACAGCGTACGGCAAAAGGCAAGGCAAATGAAATAAGGCAATAAGATTGCAGGGCTTTTTCTGTACCGTCGGACTTCGAACATCGAACGTCGAACTTGTTTTTCCCTGCGGTCGCTCCTGATTGACAAACGAACTTGACTTCAATAAAATACATCTTTCCATTTGACAACCGCGACGAGGAGAAGAGCAATGAAAACCCTGGACAGGGCAGAACTGCCTTTCACGCTTTTTAAAAGGGGGAAGGTCCGCGATGTCTTCGACGTGGACGGCCGCCTGCTGATCGTGTCCAGCGACCGCATATCGGCTTTCGATTACGTCCTGCCTTCGCTGATCCCGGGCAAGGGGCAGGTGCTGAACCGCATTGCCGCCTTCTGGTTCGACCGCACCCGGGAGCTGATCCCCAACCACGTGCTGAATTCCCGGCCGGAAGCGCTGGACGAATTCCGCGACCAGGCCCCGTTCCTGGAAAAGCGCTCCCTGCTCGCGCGCAAGCTGGACGCCTTTCCCATCGAAGCCATCGTCCGCGGCTATATCGTGGGCTCAGGCTGGAACACCTACCAAAAGGACGGGACGGTCTGCGGCATCACGCTGCCCGCTGGGTTGAAGTTCGCCGACCGCCTGCCCGAGCCGATCTTCACCCCCACCACCAAGGCCGAAAAAGGCCATGACGAAAACATGACCTTCGCCCAGCTCGCCGGCAGGCTCGGGAGCGATACGGCGCAGCGGCTGCAGGAGCTTTCGCTGCAGCTGTTCGCCGCGGCCAGCGCCTACGCCCTGGAACGCGGCATCATCATCGCCGATTCCAAGTTCGAGTTCGGGAAGGACGACCAGGGAAACATCGTGCTCATCGACGAGATATTCACCCCGGATTCCTCGCGGTTCTGGAAGCGGGATGACTACAGGCCGGGCCAGGAACCGCCGCCCTTCGACAAGCAGTTCGTGCGCAATTACCTGCTGGCCTCGCCCTGGGACCGCCAGTCGCCGCCGCCGGCGCTGCCCGACGAGGTGATCGCCGCGACGGCGGCAAAATACCGGGAGATCTTCCGCATCCTGACCGGGCAGGAAGCATGAACGGCGAACTGAACATCCTGGACCTCCTTTTCATCGCCTTGCTGTTCTTCTCCGTCTTTTTCGGCCTTTTCCGCGGACTGGTGCGGGAGCTGCTGTCGCTTTTCTTCCTGATCGCCGCCCTGGTCGTCGCCTTCATCTACTACCGGGAAGCCGGCCTGCTGCTGCATGGCTTTATCGAGAACCGCGACCTGGCCAATTTCGCCGGCTTCCTGTTGATCCTGGCGCTGGCGGCCGCCGTCGGCTCCATGGTCACCGGCTTTGTCGGCAAGCACCTGGTGGTCGGCCCGCTCAAGGCCGTCGACCGCCTGCTGGGAGCCGTTTTCGGCCTGCTGCGCGGCCTGCTGCTCTCCGGGCTGGTCATCTACAGCTTCCTGGCGTTCCCCTTGAACCAGGAACTCCTCGACCATTCGCGACTGGCGCCCGTTCTGACGCGGGTGATCGTCGCCGGCATCCAAGTGCTGCCCCCCTCGCTGCGGGACAGGCTGACATTGATCAAGATCCATGACAACCAAAAAAATAGCCGAGATAGCCGAACAATTTGAAGCCCTGACCATCAAGAACCAGATGAAGATCCTGGCGGGCAAGGCGGTGAATTCCCGCTACCTGTTCTATAAGGAGATCACCGAGGAATTCGAGAAGACCCTGCTGCAGGCCCTGCTGGAAAAACATGACCACAATGTCCTGAAGATGTCGGCGAGCGTCAAATTGCACCGGAATACCATCGCCAAAAAGATGAAAAAGCTGAAGATCAAGGAAAAGAAGGTCAAGGCCAAATAATTCCCGGACGCGTTCCTGGTTTACCCCGCAAATGAATTGTGATATAAGGATTCGTCACATTTTCATTTTCCGGAGGTCGCTCATGCTCCTGCACCACGAATTCATCAAGAACGCCAAGAAATACAGCGAAAAGACGGCCATCATCGACCGCACGCTCGACAAGAACTTCACCTACGGCAAGGCCCTGATCGCCTCGCTGATCCTGGCCGGCAAGGTCAAAAAATACCACGACGGCTTCATCGGCATCATGGTCCCCACCTCCGCCGGCTGCATGCTCTCGATCCTCGGCGTGCTCTTGGCCGGCAAGGTGCCGGTGATGATCAACTATTCCACCGGGGCGGCGAACAACGCCGAATACGCCCAGAGGAAATGCGGCTTCAAGACCATCATCGCCTCGCGGGCCCTGCTGGAAAAGATCGGCTGCCGCGTGGTCTCGGGCATGGTCTTCATCGAGGACATCCTGCAGGAAGTGGGGGCGGCGGACAAGCTGAAGGCGCTGCTCAAGTCCAAGCTGCCCACCAACTTCCTGCTGAAAGCGGTCCACCAGGGCGAACCCGACGACAACCTGGTCATCCTCTTCACCTCCGGCAGCGAGAAGGACCCCAAGGCGGTGCAACTGACCCACCGCAACATCGGCTCGAACGTCATGGACATCGGCAGGGTCCTGACCGTCACCAGCGAGGACGTCATGTTGGCCAACCTGCCCCTGTTCCACGTTTTCGGCCATACCGTCGATTTCTGGCTGCCGCTGCTTTTCGGCATGACCATCGTCTCCTACGCCAACCCCCTGGAATACAGGAAGGTCTGCACCATCGTGCGCGAGGAGAAGGTCTCGCTGATGGTCGGCACGCCCAGCTTTTTTTCCGGCTACCTGCGCCAGTCGGAAGCGGGCGATTTTTCCTCGCTGCGCGTCGCCGTCGCCGGCGCCGACAAGACCCCCGATTCCCTGCGCGCGGGATTCCTGGAGAAGCACGGCCTCGAATTGTGCGAGGGATACGGCACGACCGAGACCAGCCCGGTCGTTTCCACCAACCTGCCCAACGCCAACAAGCCGGGCAGCGTCGGCAAGGTGCTGCCCAGCGTGCGGGTGAAGATCGTGGACATCAGCAGCGGCGAAACGCTGCCGCCGGGCGGAGAGGGGAAGATCCTGGTCAAGGGCGACCTGGTCATGAAGGGATATTTCGACGACCTGGAAGAGACCTCGCTGCGCATCAAGGACGGCTGGTACGAGACCGGGGACATGGGCGTCCTGGACGAGGAGGGCTTCCTGTGGCACCACGGCCGCCTGAAGCGCTTCGTCAAGATCGGCGGCGAAATGGTCTCGCTGGTCAGGGTCGAGAGCGTCCTGCTGGGGCTGCTCCCCGAGGACGTCGACTGCTGCGTGGTGGAAGTCCCCGATTCCCTTAAAGGGGCCAGGATCGTCGCCGCCGTGACCCACGAGGTTAATGAGAAGAAAACACTGAAACTCATGGCCGAAGAGCTTCCCCCCATCGCCTTGCCCAAGCAGTTCGTGGTCTTGGGAGATTTTCCCAAGATGGGCAGCGGCAAGATCGATTTCCGCAGCATCACCGAGACGGTGCGCCAGCAGCTGCAGGGGAATCGCTGATCCTTTCTTTCGGGGGGGCCGGGCCTGTGTTTACAGGAAAATGAGAACCAGCACGCCCAGGACCAGGAGATAGATCCCGAAACGGTGGAATTTTTCCCTGATCATGATCCGCTTCAGCAGGCCCAGGGCCAGGAATCCGGCCAGGGCCGAAACCAGGACCGCCAGCGCCAGCTGCGGCCAGTGTCCGCCCTGCCAGGGGATCTTGTCCCATTCGAGAATGACCGCGCCCAGGACGGCCGGGATGGACAACAGGAAGGAAAAACGGAAGGAAAATTCAAAGCCCAGGCCCAGGATCAGCGCCGTCGCGATGGTCATGCCCGAGCGGGAGATGCCGGGGACGATGGCCAGCCCCTGGGCCACGCCGATGACGAACGCGGCCGGGAAGGCGGGGGTTTTTTCGCGGCTCCGGAAACGCGAGGCCAGCAGGACGACGGCGGTGAAAATGAAGCAGAACCCGAGGTAAGCCGTTTTGGCGAACAGGGATTCGAAGAAATCCTTGAACAGGAAGCCGATGAGCGCTGTGGGCAGCGAGGCGGTGAGCAGAAGCAGCAGCAGGCGGAAATGATCCCTTTCGTAGAAACGCAGGACCAGCGGCTTCAGGTCCTTGAAAAAATAGGCCACCACCGCCAGCAACGTGCCCAGGTGGAAGAAGATGTCATATACCAGGGGCATGGCGGTGAAGTTCAGGAGCTTCTGGAAGACGAGCAGGTGGC
>Ga0315276_10007372_pt1 | contig 10185 bp, 7 predicted proteins | sample YL17G05_0_MG_FD_204542 | JGI IMG/M metagenome (GOLD analysis project Ga0315276, IMG submission 204542) | Sediment microbial communities from Yellowstone Lake, YNP, Wyoming, USA - YL17G05_0 | ecosystem: Environmental > Aquatic > Freshwater > Lake > Sediment | place: USA: Wyoming | collected... | reverse complement strand
CCTTGGCGAAATAGGCGCTCGCCTGCGGATTCCGGCGATTTCGGCCACCTGTTCCGACGCAAGGCGGCCACCCGTGGGGGCGCTGCGACGCAGGTGTCGATGATTGCCAAGAAGTGGCCGCCTTGAGGCAATAGTGAGGCAGTCAGGAAGGCTGCTGCGGGGGGCGCGAAGCGCCCCCCCTTCCTGCTTTCCTGTGCCTTGCTCCTGTGGTGGCCAGAGATGGGCATGAGCACTGCTTGCTGCCTGTGGCCTCACTCCTTCCCGTCGTCCTCGCCGAGGCCGGCGCGGCGCTTGCGCATCGATTCGCCGTGCAGCTCGATCTTGTAGGCATTGTGCACCAGGCGGTCGAGGATCGCATCCGCCAGGGTGGGGTCGCCGAGGCTCGCGTGCCAGCTGGCCACGGGCAGCTGGCTGGTGACCAGCGTCGCGCGGCGTCCGTGACGGTCCTCGAGGATCTCCAGAAGGTCGCGGCGTTCGGCGTCGGTGAGCGGCTGCAGGCCGAGGTCGTCGAGGACGAGCAGGTCGGTCCGGGCGAGGCCGACCATGAGCTTGCCGTAGCGCCCGTCGGCGCGCGCGAGGGCGAGATCGGCGAGCAGCCGCGGGAGGCGCGCGTAGCGCGCCGAGTAGTCCGCGCGGCAGGCGCTCTGCGCGAGGGCGCAGGCGAGGTAGGTCTTGCCCGTGCCCGTGGGGCCGCTGATCAGCACGTTGCGATGGCGCCGAACCCAGTCGCCGCCGGCGAGGCTGAGGACGAGCGCCCGGTCAAGCCCCCGGGGCGCGCGCAGGTCGAGGTCCTCGAGGCAGGCCTGCTCGCGCAGCCGCGCGGCGCGCAGGCGCGTCGTGAGGCGCCGCTGCGCGCGCTCCGCCTGCTCGCGGTCGACGAGCAGCCCGAGGCGTTCGAGGAAGGGCAGCGCCTCGGCGGCGGGCAGCTCGAGCTGTTCGGCAAGGGCGCATGCCATGCCGCTGAGCTTGAGGGCCTGCAGGCCCTCCAGGGTGGGATGGGTGAGCATGTTCTCTCCTTCTCTCATGAGTAGTAGTGCGGGCCGCGGATGTTCTCGTGCTCGAGGGCCAGCTGGCGGGGCGGGGCGGCGGGCGGCTCCTGCTGGTCGAGGCCGGCGGCGAGGATGCTCCTCACGCTCTTGTAGCTCGTGCCGCCGACCAGCAGAGCGCGCCCGCAGGCGGCTTCGAGGCGCGCAGCGCCGTAGCGCTTGCCGAGGCCCAGCAGCCCGAGGCAGGAGCGGAAGCCCTGCTGCGGGTGCGCCCGCGCGGCCATGATCGCCGCCACGAGGCGCGCCGTCTCGGGGCCCGTCTCCTCGGCCCAGCGCACGAGGCGCTGCGGCGTCCACTCGGCGTAGGCGCGGTGCGCGCGGGGCATGTGCGCCGCCACCGTGGTGTGGCCCCCGCGGCGCGCGCTGCGCAGGTGAGATGCGACGCGCTTGCCGCCGCGCAGGCACTCGACGGTGGCGGCCGTGAGGCGCACGTCGAGGCGCTCGCTGACCAGCTGGTAGGGCACGCTGTAGTAGTGGCCGCGCACCTCGACGTGGTAGTCGATGCCGACCTTGACGCGCAGCCACTCGGCGAACACCCAGGGGCTCGCCGGCAGCGGCGCAAGTCGCGGCTGCTCGAGGGCGAGGAACTGCGAGCGCCGCGAGCCGGGGAGCTTCTGAAAGGGCTTCTCGTTGAGCCCCGTGAGCACTGCGGCGAGGGCCGCGTTCAGCTCCACCAGGGTGAAGAAGGTGTGGCTTCGCAGGCGCGCCAACATGTACGTCTCGACGTACTTCACGCCATTTTCGACCTTGGCCTTGTCGCGAGGGCGCGCGACGCGCGCCGGCAGGCAGGCGCAGCCGTAGTGGGCGAGCAGCTCCTGGTAGGTGGGGTTGATCTCGGGCTCGTAGCGGTGCGCGCTGCCGACGCCGGCCTTAAGGTTGTCGCAGATCACGAGCTCAGGCACGCCGCCCAGGAAACTGAAGGCGCGCGCGTGGGAGGCCGTCCAGTCGGCCAGCCCCTGGCTGCGCGTGGCCTCGGCGTAGGTGTAGTTTGAGGCGCCGAGGACGGCCACGAAGATCTGCGCCTCGCTGACCTCGCCGCTCTCCGCGTCGATCAGCGGCACGGTCTGCCCGGCGTAGTCGACGAAGAGCTTCTCGCCGGCCTTGTGGTCCTGGCGCATGACTACGTCGAGCTGCCGGCCCCAGGCGCGGAAGAGCTCGCAGAAGCGGCTGTAGGCGTAGCCCTCCGGGCAGCTCTGCCTGTACTCCTCCCAGAGCCGGAAGCGCGTGACTCCCTTGCCCCTCAGCTCCTCGTGCAGCACCTGCCAATCGGGCAGCGGCCGCGCGCCGGCCGCGGGGCGCGGCGGCGGCGGGTAGAGGCGCGCCTCGAGCTGCGCGTCTGAGAGCGCTTCGACCTGCGCCCAGGTGAGGTGCGCCGCCGCGGCGCGGCGCAGGCACTCACTCACCGTGCTGCGCGCCACGGCGGCGCTGCCCGCGGCCTTGCGGCCGCTCAGTCCGAGCGCCCACGTGAGGCGCAGTACTTCTCGCGTCTTGCGCATAGATAGCCTCTCCGCCGGCATCCCGCTCCTCCTTGGTCAGGGGAGCAAGGGTACCGGTCATCTGGGGGACTACCCTGCGTCGAAGCGCGTCCTTCTCGCACTTACAAAGGAAGCCGGCCGCCTATTCCAGGGGAAGCCGGCCACTGATTCCGACGGAGGCCGGAAAAGTGGCCGCCTTCAGAGCGGAATGGGTGGCCGCCTTGGCTCGGAATGGGTGGCCGCCTTCGGGCGGAATGGGTGGCCGGCTTGGCTCGGAATATCCACTCCTCCGAGGCAAGATTGTCGCCAGATCCCCAGAGGGCGCCAGAGACACATGGCGAGCAGTAGTCGCACTGGCCGCTGTCGAACCTCGAGTAGACGGGCATCGGCAGAGAATCATTGAGGCATTGCTCACCGCACAACAGACAGGTACGCCAATTGGCGTCGATGGCATCGGTGAAGCGCTGGAGTTCAGCCCTCGACTGAGCGAATACGAGGATGACCCTGCGCCAATCCGTATACTCGCAGGCTGGATCGTTCGTCCTCCACCACTCCAGGGCGTCGGAAGGCGTGATCTCCACGAGGGCGTCGACCACCTCCATGTTCGCCCAATCGGACTGTTGGCGAGCGATGTGCTCCAGCAAGACCCGCTCGTGCCGGGGTTGCCACCATCCGAGGATGTAGGGGTCGTCCGCGAGGTAGTAGTCCTCTGGGCGTTGACTGTGGTAGGCAGGCCGATCCCTGTAGTCGTAGATACTCAGGGTGCGGCGCTTTCGCAGTCGCCATTTCGCCTCACGGCCGACTTCGATCCTCCTCCGTACCTCGTGTCGGGTGCGCTCCTCATCTGGCGTCGTGGTCGGTCTTGAACTGGCCTCTCCCGACACTTGCTCCGTCTGGCCCTGACGCGATTCGCTCGGCTCGTCAGACGACCGGGCACACGTATCCGCTGCACGGGTCGAGAGTGCAGCGGGCGCTTCGGGAGAATGCAGCTTGAACAACCGCAACGACTGGACGAGGACGACGACCAAGGCGCCCATAAGGAGCGTCAAACCCAAGTACTCGATGGCGTACGCCGGCTCACCGGCGGCAGCCCGTGACGCGGCTCCAATGAAGACCGCGCCTCCGAGTACCGCAAGCACCAGGAAGAGGGGAATTGGCCACACCCCCGGTCGCGAGGGATTCGGTCGCTTGCTCGCCGATGGGAACTTGCCATCCGGCTCGTTTGTCATTCGACTTGCGCCCATGGAAATCGACGCATCAGTGTCCTGCGATTGACATCAACAGGCGGCCCGTCGCGAGGCTCAATGCACTGACCAGACCCAGCCGGGAATGGCGCCGAGCTCGTCTACTCGCGCCTTGGAAAGCCGACCAGCACGATATCCCTGACGCTGCGCACTGACCCACGCTCCTAGCGCAACGTCATCTTCCGTGTGGCCAATTGGCACCCTGGCGTGGCTTTCTCGCTCCACGTACCGCTGCAATGCGCCAGTAGCTCTCTGCCAAGCGTCTTCGTATGGATCCCATGTCCAGCCCGAAACTCTCTCGAGACTAGCCTCACGAAGAGGATCAAGCCTTCCAGCGGCATGGTCTTCCCTTTGATGACCAACCCAGCCACCCAGGCGCACTCCGCCCTCGACGTAGTCGCTCGGGACACGGGCATGGCCCTCGCGATTCGCGAATCGTCGAAGCAGTCGCAGGTTCGCTTCCCACAACTGATCACGGCGCGAGTCCCACTTCCATCCAGGAAGCTGCTCCAGTCGGTGGACATGCTCGGAAGAGAGACGACCAAGACGATGCAGCCTGCGTTGATAGGCAGCCCACTTCCCAATCGCCACGCCGGCCTCGTCATGGGAATGTGGAACGGCAGAAGTCCCCTCGCGTTCTGCGAAAGCCTGCATGGCTGAGAAGTTCGCTTGCCACCTATCTTCATCTGGTGCCCATGACCAACCTGGAAACGCTTCAAGTTCCGCTATCCGCGACCTTTCCAACCGCTTAGTCTTGTACCGCTGCCGCTGAATACGCACCCACTGGCCGAGTTCCAGACCGTCTACCTGGCGCTTTGCAGGTACGCGGGCATGGCCTTCTCTTCCAACATATCGAGCAAGAGCTGCGAGGTGCGCCTCACGTTGCTCGACAATGGGATTCCATGACCACCCACGAAGTGCTTCCAGTTCAGCCACACGCCCTGAGGAGAGTCTGCCCTTCCGATGCTCCGCGCGTCGGCAGGTCACCCAGTTCCCAATCGCGAGGTCGTCTTCAACATGGTTAGCAGGCACGTCGGCGTGGCCTTCTCGAACGAGGTACCTCCTCACCGCAGCTAGGTTCCGCTGCCAGTTGCCCTCGTCGCCGTCCCAACACCAGTCCAAGACCCCCTCCAATCGAGCCACCCTTTCGGGCTCCAAGGTACCTCGTCGGTATCGACTCCGCTGCGCGGACACCCACCTTCCAAGTCCCAAGCCCGACTCGACCCATGATTGAGGCACAAGCGAGTGCCCTTCACGCTCCACGAAGGTTTGTAGGGCCATGAAGGATCGATCCCAGCGATCATGCTTAGGTGTCCAACTCCAGCCGTGCAGCGCTTCAAGTTGGGCAATCTGCTCCTCAACGAGGATGCCCTTGCGGAAGTCCATGCGTCGGTTGGCCATCCAGAGGGCCAAGTCGCGGCCATCCACAAGGTAGCTCTTCGGCACGGTGAGATGTCCCTCGCGAAGAAGGAACGCCTGAAGAGCGGCCATACAGGCATCCCAAGTGGCTTCGTAGGGTTCCCAAGACCAAGCTGTCAGAGCGTCAAGCGCAGCGATTCTGTCAGGAGCGAGGACACCTCTGCGATAGTTGCCACGCTGCCACTCAATCCAGCTTCCCAAGGAGCTTCTCTCGCCTTTGGCACGGCTTGACGGCACTCTCAGGTGGCCGTGCTGTTCAGCGAAACGCGTCGCGCAGCCGTACCAGTAGTGCCATGAGGATGTCGTTCTGGCCAGGAGCCTTGCGTCAAACGCCGCCAGGAACCCGGCGGGAACGTTGGCGGGCAGATCGAGGTGAATCTTGCCAGGATGCTGCGGTCTTCCGTCCGCAGAACCCAGTTCGGTACGTAGCGCATCGAGCTCGTCGCTGAGAACGTCGTCGTGAGCGCGGAGAGCGTTCAGCACTCGCCACACGTTGAAGAAGGCAGAGTCTTCCAAAGCCGCCTCAGCATCTTCGTGGCTCGGGATGAACACGGGCAGCACCACAACTGCCGCCTGCTTGTCTTCGGCGTTTCTGATGACTCTCCCGACGGCCTGAATGATGTCAATCTGAGAGCCGCGCGGATCGATGAAGGCCACAGCATCAAGCGACGGAACGTCTACTCCTTCGCCTAGACAACGAGCATTCGCCAGCAGCCCTCGGTCGCAGTCGTCCAGAGTACGAAGCCTGTCCAGCCGAGCGTCGCGGGATGCGCTACGCATGGCACCGGAGACGTGGTCAGCCCAGAGACGGCCGACCGGCCGCTCGTCGGGTGGCAGGGAGTCGGTGACATCTCCGAGGGAATCTGCGAACTGCCTGGCGCGGGCGACCCGCGAGTGGAACGTGACGCACCGCCTCAGGTCGTACTTCGCCATGCCCTTCAGCAGGGCGGCCTGGGCAGCAAGTGTGCGTGCGTCCGTGACCTTCCCTGCACCGTGTTGGACGAGAGACGAGTTCTCAGCCATCTCAAGGAAGCGCCGGTCATCGACGCCGATGATCGCCACCTGGTAATCGGTGAGGAGATCCTTGGCGATGGCCTGACCGAACGTCAGTTTGTGAAAGGTGGGGCCGAAGACAGCTTCGTCATCCATGGATACGACTTCAACGTCCGCTGCCTCAGCAGCCTTCTTCACCGACTTGGCGAGGAAGCGCGGCGTTGCTGTCATGAACAGCCGACGACGAGCGGCTATGGCTTCATCGTCCAGGATCGTCGCGAATCCACCGTCGGTTCTGCCCGCGCATCGATGGGCCTCGTCGGCGACGACCAGGTCGATCTGATCGCCGTCCACGGCCTCAGCGATGCGCGGCGTCGAGTGGTAGGTCGAGAAGATGACTCGCCGTCGCTCATCGCCGCCAGCGAGGAACACTGCAATCTGTTCTGCCTCGGTGGTTGTGGCAAACGGTAGCTCGCTCGGGCTACGGACGATCAGGTCGGAGTCGGTGACAGACTCGTCAGAGCAGACTGCGAGGAAGTCGAACTCGACGCGGGCATTTACGCACCACTCACGCACTGTCTGCGCCAGGAGAGAGATGGAGGGCAGCACCACGAGCGCGACGGGCGCTTCCAGCGCCTCCCACACCCACATGCTGACCATCGTCTTGCCGGTGCCGCAGGCCATGATGAGTTGGCCTCGTGCGGCCTCCCCGAAGCCCTTCAGCACGTCCTCGATGGCGGCTTGTTGGTGGGGTCGGGGTGAGTTCTTCGGGAGTGGTACGGCTTTGAGGTCGTCCGGATGCTCAGGCCAATCGAGAGCGGCCTTCCCGAGTTCGGAAGCGGTCACTAGTCGCACGGGCTTCTCTTGGGCCTCAATCGTGCGATGAGCGTTGTGGCTGATGTGGTCGGTCGTCGCGACCAGAAGCCTCAGGGCGAACTGCGGCCTCGAGGACTCGGACAGGAAGGTGTCGATGTCGGCCTTGGTGACTGAGGCGCTCGGTGCGTATGCCTTCGCCTGCACGGCCCACAACTCGCCGGTGTGCGTCTCAGCGACCAGGTCGATGCCCGCGTCTGCTCCCCAACGCCCTAGCCAGTCCTTCCACAGCCAGACCTTGCGGATTTGGTGCTGGAAGACAGGGTCGTTCTCGAGGTACCAGCGGCAGACGCGCTCGAACTGGCGGCCCTTCAAGTGCTTATCGTGGCTGAGGCCCGAGATCAGACCCGCGAAGCCCGCCAAGAGGACCAGCCTTCTGAGTGTCGGTGAGAGGGTCTAGTTGTCACGACGAGATGGGTCCAAACGCTGTGCCTGGTTGAGGTCGTCTCTGAGTCGCTCCAGCGCGATCTTCACATGCCGACGTATCTGCTCCCTCTCGATCACAGGCTTCTCAAGAATCGCGGCTCGAACTTCAAGGCTCCCGCGAGCCAGTCGGCTGCGAAGTCCAGCGAGTGCGATGCCACGCTCCTCCCCACTGGGGATTGCCGCTGCGGCGGCGATCTCGGCACGCTTGACTCCTAGCTTCTCCACAACCCGCAGCAGCGCGTCACAACGCTGAGCAGTAGGCCGCTGCCTCATTGGACCGGTCAGGGTGCAGCCGTACTGGGCGAGCCTCTCGCGATCCTTGTCACTTGCCGGCGTAAGTTTGAGGTACGTGCCCGCCTCGCGATGCACCTTCCGCTGCCGTTTCCTCTCCTCCCGAGCCTTCTTTGGATCAAGTGGCCCGAAGAACTGCTTGGAGGCGCGCGTTCTACCCTGCTTCTTGGCCTTCTCCTCACGGTTCGCGCCTTCCCAGTCGAGCTTGTCGCTCATCCAATCACCTCTCAAGATCAGATGGATACATGGGCAAGCACATCTGGTGGACGTAGGCCGCAAGCGGCGCGCTCGCATCCCAGCCGACATGGTCATGCATTGGCACAAGCGCCTGTCTCCACTCCACCTCGCTCTTCGGGCAGACGACGCTGCGGCCCTTCGGGAATGTCTCTTCGCCAGTGAAGTAGATGAAGAGCAGGTGCGCGGGCACGCCGCAGCGATGCAAGTAGGCGAGAAGCGCGAGCCTGTTGCAGGCCTGGTAGTAGGGTTCCAGCCAGTCACGGTCAGGCGCGACGCCGTAGGCTGCCTTTGCCTCCTCGAGCAACCTCGCGATTCTCGCGCGGCTGCTGCCCTTCGCCGCACAATGGCTGACGACCTCGGCGACGCGGGACTTCGCCTCGACCAGCAGCCACGTATCCTCGCCCTGGCCGAGGAGCCGTCCGACCGCGTCCCAGCGCGGAACGTTGCCGGATGACCTGGGCCAGAACCCGGCCCAACCCAGCCTTGCCGGGTGCCCCTCGGGCAGGAACTCGACGGCCTTCCACTCATCGTAGTAGAAGCTCTTCGGGCTTCGACTGAAGGGCGCGTCAAGCCACTCGACGTCCGCGCCGAGGACATCGCCTACCGCCGAACTCAGGGCCTGGCGATGGTAGCCGAGGTAGCGCAAGAGGTGGAACTCACTGCCGTAACCTCGGCCTATCTTGCCCATGTGGTGCTCCTGGAAAGGAACAGGCTTCGCGCACCAAGCCGGCCACTCGCACGGGTGCTGGGAGTCTTGACAGGCCGCATTTCAATTCGTCCAGTCGAAGACGATGTACCAGCGACCCTTGATTGGCACCCAGTGTTGCGTGCGGTTGTCGGTGTAGGTGCCGAAGTAGGCCACCTGTGTCCTCGTGGCGCGGTCGATGGCGGCGACGTGATGGTAGGTCTTCTTGGAGTAGGAGGGCCGCCACGAGGAGAGCATCTTCGTGCCAAACATCTTCATGGACAGAGTCGGCCCAACGGTTTTCCGGGACTTCACGTAGGCCTTGTAGGAGTAGTGCTTCCGCACGTCGGGGTGCATCATGCTGTACGCGTCGCGGTAGCGCTCGAAGCGATATGCCGCGTAGTAGCGCATGTACGTCTCTTCCGGCGTGAGGTCGAGTGTGATCGTGGTCTTGTTCATGCCGGGCACCACAGCGATGATCTGCTTCGCCTTCGCATGACCGGGGCTGGCGACGACAATCGTCTGCTCGCCGACCGGGACGCTGGTCGTCTCAATGCGAGCGCCTTGAGCGCCTGAGACACGCTCGCCGGCAACGGTCACCCTGGCCTTCTTGATCGGCTCACGCACCTCGGCGTTCTCCTTCAGCAGGATCTTCACCGTGCCGTCTTCGAGAACCACGTTGAGGGTGTTCGAGCCGCGCTGCACTTCCAGGCTGCCCTGGTACGGGCCGAAGCCCTCGGCCTGCACCGCCACCGCTGCCGCACCCGTATTGACCTTGTCGATGGTGAAGTGGCCGGATGTGTCGGTCACGGCCTTTTGGTCGCCGACCACCACGGTTGCCGAGGGCACGGGCTGCTTCGCCGACTTGCTGGAGATCTGGCCGTTGACCGTGCCGCTGCACCCGGCGGTCAGCAGCAGCGCGAGCATGGACAGGATGATGGCCGTTGTCTTCATGGCGCCTCCCACGAGTTTGCCCCTACGGCCATTATCGGCGTCGCGTGGACGGATAGATAGGTGGCGGGCCGCCCTACTCCGCAGCGAGGGCATTCCTTGCGGCGCACCTCTCGGGCTAGCTAGCGTCCAGGTCCGCGGCAGGGGTCGGCTCCGACCCTCCCGGCGCACCGGGAGGCGCTGTATGGGGCTCTGTGTGGCCCGAACGGCAGCAGAACGCCGCCGGTGCACTGAAGGCCCAAGCAAGGACTTCCCGGCGGCGCCTCAACAGTGTGATCGTCGGGGCCGGCTGCTACAAGGGTGACGATGGGGTCGAGTGGGTGACAATCGCTACAACGACCCTTCGTCTACCGCTTGTCTAACACTTGTCTAACAAACACGGGGTTAGACCAGAGCACGCAGATGGAAGAGAAATGCCGCAGATGCAGGAACAACTGGCGCGCCCGGCAGGATTCGAACCTGCGACCTGAAGATTAGAAGTCTCCTGCTCTATCCAACTGAGCTACGGGCGCGGGGGATGACTGCGGCTTGGCGACAGGGCGTCT
>Ga0315276_10007370_pt1 | contig 10186 bp, 5 predicted proteins | sample YL17G05_0_MG_FD_204542 | JGI IMG/M metagenome (GOLD analysis project Ga0315276, IMG submission 204542) | Sediment microbial communities from Yellowstone Lake, YNP, Wyoming, USA - YL17G05_0 | ecosystem: Environmental > Aquatic > Freshwater > Lake > Sediment | place: USA: Wyoming | collected... | reverse complement strand
ATGAATTTGTTTACCTTTTATCTCATATTTTATCAGTAATTTTTTTAGATTATCGGTGGTTTCTTTGGTCTCATCTATTACGTTGAAAGATTTCTCCCATTTTTCAATGTCTTCGACGATTTCCTGTGAAGTCAGTGTTTTTCCGTAAAACTCCTGTCTTGACATTACCACAGCATATTCTCTTAGTACCTGACGTGATATCCATATAGCGTATTTTCCAACGATCTGATTGAATATTTTCAACGTTTTTTTATGAAAATACGATTCCTCATTGGATAAATAAACCAGTATGTTTGTATCAAGAAAAATTTTATCTCTCATTGGTATATATGTGGTCTCTATCGATTATAGAAAGTTCTCTTCCCATTTTGTGCCGCGGCAAATCCACCAACTTGACGGGAATAGTATTAATTTTGGCTGCCGATGTGTCTTTCTTTTCCTTTAGCAGAGGCAGTATAATGACCTCTAAATCAGAGGTTTTGAACTCCTCTGGGAGCTCGATGACCTCGGCCAATCGACTACCGACAATAATTTCTCTCAAGGCTTCCATTTTTAAATCTCCTTAGATTATAATGATGGCTTAAATTCATCATTTTGTCAAGCCGGTTGTCTGGTTATCTTATTTAGCGGGGTCCTTCGGGCTGTTTTTTCCATTTTGAATTTTTACTTTTTCGTTTTTCGTTTTTAATTTGAATCCATTGCAATTTTCCCCCGGTTCTGTTAAATTGGATTTTGTTAAAACAATAATAGAGGCCGGTACGCCGGTAACGTAACATGGAACAAAAAACAATAAAGGACACTTCCCCCATTGCCACGCTGGAACATAAGCTTAAAGGGCATACGAATTGGGTACACAGCGTGGCGGTGAGCCCGGACAGTGCCTTTGTGGTATCCGGGTCAAGTGATAAAACCCTTAAAACCTGGGACCTGGAAACCGGCCAATGCCGGGCCACACTTGAAGTTTTTATTGCCCCCCTATCCATTAAAAGCTGTAATTAGCTGAGGTTGAGGAAGCAAGGAAAAGAATGAACATTTCCTTCTCCTCAACCTCAACCTTTAACTTAACATTTTTTCCCTAACAACCGTCCGCAGCCGAAAGTGCGGTCAACAAACAAGAGCCGTCACACAGCCTGTTGTGCAGGCATAAGCAAGCGTCCAACAGCCGAATGTGCAGCCTACTTCATTGGTAGTGGGGGGACAGGTGTATGTGCAGTTCCCCGTGTAGATAATCCCACCCTTTGCCAATGCCAATTCAACATTGGTCAGGGTTGAAATGGTTTTCTTGTTTAATTCCAGTTTTTTGTTCAATTTTCGAGTTTTCAAAGTATTATCCTCCATTATTATTTATTTGTTTTGTGAAAGTAAACTTTACCATACCGAGAAAAGGATGTCAACTTTTATTCTGATAACTCAGCATTTTTTTCATGCAGCCTCCTGGAACCAGACATACTGAAGTTTATCAGGCACCGCCTATTCCTAATGCCCTGTTGGAACTACTTCGCGGTCCTTCGCTTTTTTTGCTGCTATTTTCATATTAGACTTGAAATTTCGATGGCATTTCGATTATAATCATAACTTAACTTTCAAAATGGAGATTACAATGAATTCCGATGATACCATGTTTGCACCCCCGGAAAGAGCCGCGGATGAAAGCGTTTTGCAGGACGCTGAGACATTGAATGGAAATAGGTTTACTCAACATTTAATCCACCTGGTTCCCACTATACTGGTGATTCTCAACAAACAACGCCAGGTGGTTTACAAGAACCAACGGCTGATGGATTTGCTGGGGACATCATCCGACAGGGAAGTGCTGGGCAAACGGCCGGGCGAACTCCTCAAATGCATCCACGCCTTTGAATACACATACGGATGCGGAACCACTGAATATTGCAGCGAATGCGGCGCAGTGAAAGCCATCCTCAAATGCCAACAAGAACAGATACCCGTGGAAATGGAATGCCGGATTACTTCATCTGACGGGAGCGCCTTTGATCTCCGGGTCTGGGCGTCACCCTACAACTGCGAAGGGAATGAATATACGATATTCGGCCTGGTAGATATCTGCCACGAAAAACGCAGAAACGCCCTTGAACGAATCTTTTTCCACGATATAAACAACCTTCTCTCTGTGCTGGCCATGGCCTCTGAATCCATTAACCTCGTCACCGCCCCGGGAGACGATGCTGAATCTCTCTCCATTATAAAAATGATCAGCGCCAAGCTTTCCGAGGAAGTCATCAGCTACCAAAAACTCCTTCAAGCTGAGGACGGGCAACTGATACCGGAATTAATTCCAGGCGTTAGTTCCCTTGAACTGGTGGATGAATTGGTTCGCATGGCCAAAAAAATAAGGCGCGGCGGGGTGGTGGTCCGGGTTGGCAAGTGCGATGACTTTGTCATGACCACTGACCGCACCCTCTTGTACCGCGTCCTGCACAATATGGTCAAGAATGCGGTTGAAGCCTCTTCCTCCCATGACGTGGTCTCTATCCGCTGTACACGAGAAGGTTCCTCGGGCGTGTTCAGCGTCCATAACCATGCTTTTATGCCCCGGTCAACGCAACTCCAGGTTTTCCAACGATCGTTTTCCACCAAAGGAAACGGACGCGGAATCGGCACCTACTGCATGAAACTCTTCGGAGAAGAGTACTTGAAGGGGAAGGTCTGGTTCTCTACATCCGAGGACAAAGGCACCAGATTCTTCGTTTCTGTTCCCCTCTCCCCTGAAGAGTGAAGACGCCCCGTGAAAGACCTGTTTTTTTGGACCCCTTGACAGACGGTTTTACATGATATATGATTACCCCGGTAATCGATTGTTACCCCAAATTGTTACCTGGCAGTTTAAAGGATTAAAATCATGGATAAGCAGCCCACTGAAATGGATAGCCGCGGAAATGAATTCCCGGCGGACCCGCCGGAAGAAATCCGGGAAATTAAACGCCGCCTTCTTTCCCATATTACCCACGAATTCCTAACCCCTTTGAATTTGCTGATTGTCCCCATCGAACATATGCTTGCCAAATGCCGGGACCCGGAACAAAAAAAGACGCTGTCCATGATGTATCGAAACGGCCAACACTTACTGATCGTTATCCACCAGGTGCTGGAATTATTGAAACTGGAGAGCAGGAATTTTAATCTGAAAGCCAGGCAGCAAGACCTGCTAACCTTTTTAAAAGGGATACTGGCGAACTTCGAGTTATTGGCCCTGCAAAAAGAAGTGGAGTTGATTTTTAACGGCGACCGGGACACTATTCCCCTTTATTTTGACCAGGAAAAACTGGCGGAAGTGATGTGCAACCTGGTGATGAATTCGTTGAAAAATACCCCGCCCGGGGGCCGGGTCGCTTTAGCGGTTCGCGAAACACCCGACAATTCAGTGGAAATATCGATTCAAGATACGGGGGCGGGGATTCCCCCGGACCAGACCTCGCGGATATTCGACCGTTTTTACCAATTAACGGAACGGTGTGAACATTATATCAAGGGGCTGGGTATCGGCCTCTTCCTGGCCAGGGAATACATCAAACTCCATCGCGGCGACATCCGGGTAAACAGCGCTGAAGGAAAAGGAACGGAATTTGTAATCCGACTGCCCAAAGGAAAAGATCATCTCCATCCCGGTGAAATCCTGGAAGCGCCGGATTCGTTAGGGCCAGGGGAAGTGGCTGGTAAAATTGCCAAACGTTATGCCTATATGTTGGAACTGGAAAAACAAGAACAGGAAAAAGACCGGGAGCAAAACAACCACTTCCCCGCCGGTGAAACGGACGAGCAAAAACAGGATGTCGTACTGGTGATTGAAGATAACACGGATATGCGCGCTTTTATCAAGACGATGCTGACGGAAGAAGGCTTCATGGTAGTGGAAGCCGCCAATGGCCGGCAAGGTATCGATGTGGCCGGGCAGGTCGTCCCGGATATCATTATCAGCGACGTTATGATGCCGGAAAAGAGCGGCTATGAATTGTGCCGCCAATTGAAATCGGATATAAGAACCAGCCATATCCCCATTATTCTTTTATCGGTTAAATTCGAGAACGAGGAAATTATCCGCGGCCTGGAGTCCGGCGCCGACGACTATATCACCAAACCCTTCAGCATGGATATCCTGTTGACGCGGGTAAAAAACCTTATCAACCAGAGGCGCCGTCTCCAGCAAAAGATTCAAATGGAAACCGTCGGGATTTCTGCTGAATTGGACCTGTCTTCCTTAGACAACCAGTTCATAAGAAATATCAGGGATACCATCGAAAAAAACTTATCCGAACCGGAGTTCGGCCTGGATGAAATGGCGGATGCCCTGTATATGAGCCGAACCACTTTATACCGGAAATTAATCTCCCTCACCGGCCAACCCCCGAAAAGATTTATCCAATCCTACCGCCTCAAACGGTCGCTGGAATTGTTGAAAAACAATTTCGGCAATGTGACGGAAGTCGCTTATAAGGTTGGCTTTTCCAATTCCGCTTATTTCACCAAATGTTTCAAAGAGTTATTTCATCGCTTACCCTCTGATTTTACCGTCAATTGAGTCCGTCTCTGTCATCCCCCATGTGAGTGGAACAATTTTTATGAATTTTGGAATAAAATTGATATCTTTAGGCGAAGAATCCCTCTATAATTTTATTTGCCGTGAGAATAGCGAATAGCCACAAAGGCACCAAGGCACAAAGGAGCACCAAGAGGTTTATTATTTCGGCAAAAATCATCATGGTCTTAGGGTGACAAATTGACGCATTTTTTGTTGCAAAATATACAATCCTGGTATATAATCAGGCCCCCTAAATAAAGAAGTTGCTTTAGAGAAAATTAGAATGAGGTGTAAAATGAATAAAAAATCACAGACCCGTATCATTTGTCTGTTAGCGGTCGTTTCGTTATTTTTTTTATTGCCGGTAAACCGGTCGGCAGCGGCCACGTGGCCGGCTCCCGGGGATTGGCCCCTGTGGGGTGGGCAGGCGGCGGAAATGACGCCGGTCCAATGGCCCGCGCCCGGGGATTGGCATACATATACGTCCCTGGGCTCGGCGCTGGCCGACCCCAGCATCGCCGACCCCAGCAACGGCGGTACGTCGCCGCAAAACTACGTCAGCGTGACGTCCAACTGCCCGGATAAGACGCTGCCCAGCGTTTATTGGGCCTTTGACAGCGCAAATGAAATGCTCTTTTTCCGGTTTCGCCTTGCCGCTATTCCCAACACGTATGCAACGGGCCCCAGCGCCGGCGCGCCGGCCGTCACCGATCCCTGGCGCTCCGCCCAGTGGTCGGTGCTGATCGACATCGACGGCGACGGCTACCGCGAGTTTGCCGTACAATTGGACGGCAGCACCGGCTCGCCTTCGAACCAGGTGGACCGCATGTCCATTATCTATTCCAATACGCCCTCCAATTCCCTGGATTATACGGCGGCCGGTTCCGGGATTTACCTGGTGAACCAATTCCCCACCGCTTACGTGGAATCTGCCGGCGGCACCATCCTGAATTTCCACAACAGCAACAGCCCGGATACTTCCTGGCCCAACGGCAGTTCAGAGACCGTCTGGGACTACGGCATGACCCGTTCCACCAATGGCTCGACAGCCGGCTGCACCGAATTTATTACCGATTACCAGATACCCATGTCCATGCTCGACGCTACTTCCGTGGGCGGCCCCAAACTCACCAAAAGCTCCTCCATGTCTTTCCTCTATGCCACGGCCAACAGTCTTCAAAATCCTTTCCAGAAAGACGTGGTCACAACGGGCGATACGGTTTATATCGGCGACCCCACCCAGCCCGGTCCTTACGGCGATGTCATCACCCCCGAAGGGGGCGGCAGCCAGGCCCAGGCAACCGTGGCTTCGGTTACTGCGTCGGGCTGCGGACCGGTTAGTCTCAGCGCTGTTGTCAACGATGCGATTAAGATCGTGGACAACGTCGCGGTTACTTCCGTAACCGCGGTGGATTTTTACTATTATGCGGATACAAACGCTGACGGCATCGCGAACGATTCCAGTACCTGGACACTTATCGGCGGCGGAACGACTACCAATAACCCCATCGGTCTCTGGACCGCCTCCTGGAACAGTTCCTCTCTTTCCCAGGGTCGTTACCTCATCGGCGTTAAAGCCACCAACGGCCAGGGCAATATTACCTGGAGCTGGGTGAACCCGGTAGACATCGGTGCAATTGGTCCTACACCTCCCAATTACGCCAATCCTACCGCCTCGGGACAGGTTTTCGCCGTATTTACCAACACCTGCGGCGCGCCCCCGCCCTATGCGGTCAAGACCAGCAATGCTTCGGCCCCGGTAACCCCGGGCGCTGCCGTGATTTTTACGGTTACTGTTTATAATACCAGCGCTTCGCCGATTACGGTTTCTAAAATCATTGACTCCCTGCCTTCCGGTTTTACCTATCAATCCACCGGCGCGGGAACCCTGGGCGCGCCTTCCAGTTCTCCCACGGCAGGGGACTCGGGGACCTTAACCTGGACCTTTCCCCCGGCCAATGTGCCGGCCGGCGCCAACCGTACGTTGATTTTTACTTGCAATGCTTCCACCACAGCAGGTTCTTACAGCAACTCGGCCACGGTGGAAACTTCCGTAAGCAACATGGAAACGGAACCCACCTCGGTCTCGGTGGGGTCGCCCCAGTTAACCATAACCAAGAGCGCTTCCGCGGCTTCAGTCGCTCCCGGTGGCACCCTGGTTTACACCATTGGCTACGCCAATACCTCACCCGTGAACGTTACCGGCGTGACTATTTCCGAACCGCTTCCGGATGGCGTGACGTATGTTTCCAACACCGGCGGGGGTATCTATACCGCCGGGACGCGCACGGTCAACTGGACCATCGGCAACCTGGCCGCCGGTTCTTCCGGGTCGGTTACGGTGACGGTTACCGTTGATGATCCGTTCCCGTCTTCTGCCACTATCCCCGTGGTGAATACGGCCGGTCTTTCTTCCACCGAATCCGGTACGACAACGGCCTCCGCCAGTGTTTATGTTTCCGCCCCGCGGCCGGTTTTATCGGTGCAAAAGTCTACTTCACCTTCGACGGTAACTGAAAATACCAGCGTCACGTTTACGATTTCTTATGCCAATACCGGGAATGCCACGGCCACCTCCCTGGTCCTGACCGACCCGGTGCCCAGCGGGCTGACCTTTGTGTCGGCGACCGGCGGCGGGACTTTCAGCGGCGGTACGGTTACGTGGAACCTGTCGGACCTGGCGGCCAATGCTTCGGGTTCCGTTACCGTCACCTTGCTTGTTCCCATCGGGTACTCCGGCGCCAACCCCATTACCAACACGGTAACCCTTACCGCTTCCGGGGTCACGCCGGTGACCAATTCGTTCTGGTTGGGCGTCCGGCAAACCACGGACATTTGCAATACTTATTATTTTACCAACACCACCGGCAGCGTGGGCGCCGACGGCACCCAGTATCTTGCCAATACTACCGTTCCTACCGGGGCCGGGACAAACTTGTTCTTCACGCTTCCTTCTTATCCTTCCACGCCGGTGCCCTTTACGGAGATCACGCGATTCTACGGTCCGGCTGAAACTACCGCTATTAATTTCTCCGGGAACCTTACCACCACCTATTGGATCGATCGCGTCAATGGGAACGCGGTGAATGTGAGAGTTACGGTTTATGATTACGATTCCAATACCGGGACTAAAACTTCACTCGGCTCAAATACCGTATCCCTTGGCGGCAGTTCCAAAGGCATGCAGACCTTCACTATTGCATTATCAGGCACTCTCCAGAAGGATCATCGCCTCCTGTGGATCATCGAGGGGGCAGAGCAGTTGAAGAATAAAACCGATGATATTTATTTCCAATTCGGCGGTACGGTTACCAATCCCATCAGCGGCGGCACGGTTGCCGCCACATCCAATGGGGCGGTTTGTTTTACGCCGCCGGCCAACCTGGTGGTTGATAAGCAGGTGGATTTGCTTACCGCTTCTCCTGGGGTTGCGCTGACCTATACTATTTTATTTTCCAATACGGGAATGACCAATGCCACGGGCGCACAGGTAACGGATACGCTGCCCACCGGGGTGACCTATGTGAGCGCTACGCTGAACGGGGTATCCGCCTCCCCGGCTTCCAGCAGCGGCCAGGTATATACCTTTAACGTGAATTCTTCGGATACCGGCACAGTCGGGCAGGTGACGGGCGGGCAATCGGGCGCCCTGGTGATTACCGCGACCATTAATAGCCCGTTGGCCAGCGGCATCACATCGCTGACCAACAGCGCCGGGCTGGTCAGTACCCAGACTTCGGCGGTTACGGATACCACCGTGACGGCGGTGCTGCGGCCGGATGTTACGGTGAGCCAGAGCGCCAACTTGACCCTGGTGGGTCCGGGCGACACGGTTACTTATACCTTTACCATTATTAATTCCGGGACCGGATCGGCCACCAATGTCACCCTGGCGGATGTACTGCCGGTGACGGGTTATTATACCTATGTACCGGGGAGCACGACGTTAAATGGCGCCCCGGCCGCCGACAACGTTTCGGGCGGGACGCTGAACTTTAATATCGGCGCCCTGGCATCCGGCGGGACAGCCATTGTCACGCTGCAAATGGTGGGCGGAACAGCGGCTTCTTTCCCCACCACCCAGACCAATTTAGCCAATACCGGTACTGTCAGCGATTCCCAGACCACGGGCAGCCGCTCCAGCAACACGGTAACAGTGACCATTAACCCACTGCCCAATTTGAGTATTTCGAAATCTTTCAGTCCTTCCGGGCCTTACGCTGCCGGAGACGTGATTACTTGCGACATCACCGTATCCAACGAAGGCGGCTCCGACGCCCTGGGTGTGATCGTTACCGATAATATCCCCACTTATACCACCTATGTATCGGGTTCCCTGGTTTACGAGGGCGCTTCTAAAACAGATGCCGCCGGGGATGACGCCGGGAGTTTCGACGCCGCCGGTAACCGCGCTGTTTTCCGGGTGGGGACCCTGCCCAGCGGTTCTTCCCGCACCATGTCGTTGGATATCCGGGTGCAAACGCCCATGCCTTCGGGCAGCACCACGCTGACCAACACGGCCGGCGTTTCCTCTACCAATGCTTCGAGTAAATCGACCACGATTACGGGAACCGTGGAGGCTGAGGCCACTCCTGGGGTAACCAAAGTGGGACCGGCAACCAGTCCTTACCCGGCCGCCGCGGTAACTGCCGGCAGCAGCGGGGTAACGGTGCAGGTGGATGATATTTCTCCTTTTACGGTGAACCAGTACATCCGTGCGGCGGGTCAGAATCGCCGCATCGTTTCCATCAGCGGGGCCACCTTAACCGTGGACAGCGCAATGACTGTCGCCAACGGCGACCTGGTGATTGGCAGTATCACGTATTCGCTGCAATATACCAACAGCGGTTCGGCGGATGCCGTGGGCGCTGTGCTGGTGGATACTTTACCAACCGGCGCTGTTTATGTGACCTCAACCGGCAGTGGAGTTTACGCCGCCGGGCCTGAAACAGTGACCTGGAATATCGGTTCGATTCCCGTGGGCAGCCTGGGAATGGTGCAGGTCACTATTTTCCCCGGTTCTGCCGGGATTGCCACCAATACGGCGGATTTAACCGCCACCGGTTCTAACCCGGCCACGGCTTCGGTTACCACCGGTGTCGGCGGCCTGCGTATTACCAAGCGTACCACCACACCCTCTATAATTGCCGGCGGAACCGCCAACTACATCCTGGAAGTGGAAAACACCAGTCCTGCCACTGCTTCGGGAGTGGTGGTAACGGATACGCTGCCTTCGGGTTTTACTTACAGCAGCACGGATTCCATTAGCGGCGCTACCCGGACGTCCACATCGGACCCGACGGTGGGCGACCAGGTTCCTTCCTGGGGAACTTTCGATATCAATCCAGGGAGCACCCTTACTATTGTTTTTAATGCGACGGTTGCGGCGGGAATCGCCGGTACCTTTGATAATGAACTTTCAGTTACCAGCAGCGATACGTCCGTTGGGACTTTCGATCCGTTGTTGACTACGGCGGAAGATGTGACGGTTTCTCTTCCCATTCCGTTGGTACCGGAAATGGATTTGAAACAGGGGGTCACGGCCATAGCCGACGGCGGCAGCTATGATTTCGGCGGCCATACGCTTGGTTCCAATACAGATGTGGTGTTTACCATTGAAAACACCGGGACGGCGGACCTGACATTGAC
>Ga0315276_10007368_pt1 | contig 10186 bp, 12 predicted proteins | sample YL17G05_0_MG_FD_204542 | JGI IMG/M metagenome (GOLD analysis project Ga0315276, IMG submission 204542) | Sediment microbial communities from Yellowstone Lake, YNP, Wyoming, USA - YL17G05_0 | ecosystem: Environmental > Aquatic > Freshwater > Lake > Sediment | place: USA: Wyoming | collected... | reverse complement strand
GCTGACAGTACAGTACCAGGACCGACAGGTCCAACAGGTGCTGACAGTACAGTACCAGGACCGACAGGTCCAACAGGTGCTGACAGTACAGTACCAGGACCGACAGGTCCCGTAGGACCTTTTCCAGAATATTATTCAGGAGAATCGTTAGGAGAAACAAGTTCTACAACTACTTCTCCAGCAGGTTATGATAACAAATTAACTTTGACAATAACTCCGGTTGCTGGAACTTATATATTAGAGTGGTGCTGTGAATTAGCAACTTCGGGTGCTGGAGGAGATACGTGGTTTAAAATTAGTAATGGAACAAATATATACAGCAATGCTAGAATTAATTGTGCAGTGTCTTATGCCAATGAAGGATGGAATCCAGTATCAGGTTTTATAAAATTAACATTAACAGCAGTAAGTCAAAGTTATTATATTGATTTTGGTAGACAAAATAATACTGCCTGGATAAAAAATTCAAAAATTCTTTTAAGGAGAATTGCTTAATGATTTATTATTATACTAAAACTAATGCTCCAGATTTAGATATATTAGAATTAAAAATTTTAGATTCAGAACTTTCTAATATATATGAATCTTTTAGATGGGATTCTGATGATAATAAATTAAAAGTTACTTTAAATAAAGAGTTAAATGGATTAGAAAAAAATATTTTAGATAAAATATTAAATAGTGTATTATAAGAAAGGTATTAAATAATGGATAAATTAGAAGTAATAATAAATAAACTTTCGCATTTAACACAAAACAAAAATAAAACACCAGAAGAATTAAAAGTATTAGCTGAAGAAGAACTTAGAAAGAAAGAAATAATTTCAAGTACGATGTGTGTTAATACTGAAGAGGAATTATTCGCTAATAATTTATTAAAAAAATATTTATCGCAGGGGTCAATTGAATCTGAATCTGACAAAGAAACATTAAGGCAACTAATTGACCAGGAATTAATTGCAGAAAGATTTAAACATTTATTAAAGGTTCAATATTCGGCATCTAATCCAGCTCAAGACATGGACATGGTTGAGCAACTGGATAAAGTTGTTGAAAGAATTGGAGAATTAAAAGAGCAATTAGGTTTATCTCAGGCAGACAGACAATCAGCAACATGGTTAACTGAATGGGATAAGTTAAAAAGAAAAGCATTACATTATTACGAAACTCATAAAGGGTGTAATGTAGTTAAATGTCCGTACTGTTCTAAAATATTTTATTTATTATTAAAGACTGAGCACCTAACATCTGAAGCATGTAACTGGTTTAAGGGTACTACTCTTTATAATAAACCATTGTTAAAAAAGATTGAAGATGGTAAACTTAATCAGGAAGAGGTAGCCGAAATACTCGGAGTTAATGTTCTATACGTTATAAAAATTTATAACGAAATATATTTGAAAGACAAATTAAATGATAGATAAGATTACAGCCGAAGAACTAGATATATTTGAAATTTTACATAACCCAATCGCTGCAACAGAAATATTATTTAGCGATTTAGGAAATCTATCAGAATTTGAGGAAGATAAATTTAGTAAAGTAAGAATCTATCAGTGGAATTATCTTAGTTGGGATATGTTGCTCTTTGATAATAAGGAATTAAAAGAAAAAGAATTTTTCATGCTGAAAAAAGGAATGTCAGATGCATACATTCTTGGTGGAAGGTTAACAGGAAAATCAATCATTGGATTAATAGTAGATGTAGTATTAGCATTATTTCATAATACATTTAATAAAGGTTCGGTTTCTTCTGCTGATGCGGAGAAGATTAAAAAAGTAATGGAACAGGTATTTGTTCCTTTGGAATTTCATCCGATACTCAAATTATTAAAAGTCAGGGTAATAAGAAATCCTTATCAGGCAAAGACTCCAGGTGGAACAATTTTGGAATCGGTTAATGATAATGTAGCAGGAAAGAATCCTGGCGGAAACTATCATGGTAGACACGATTTAAAAAATTGGGAAGAAGAGGCATCTTATTTAACAAACGAAATTACTCATGAGAAACTCATGGCTCAACATGAACTTGGGTGCATTCATCATTACACTGGAATGACAACATTCGCCAAAGAATCTCCAATGGGCAAGATTTTTTATGATATAAAGAATGAAAATAAGATAATTAATTTTCCTTCTTATGTTAATCCGACATGGGATATTGATAAAGAAGAAGCAGCAGTCCGAGAGTTTGGTGGAAAGTCTTCTTCAGGTTATCAGGTGCAAATTGATGGTAAGGTAATTGAAAACGGAGAATCTGTTTACATCATTGAGAAAGTCAGGGATACCTATATCAGAGATGACCACGGAGTTCCGATACCGATAAAAACTTTTGAAGTTAATACAAATAACTTTTTTAGGTATAAAGATGTAGTAATCGTTGACCGTCCAAATAATGCAGAATCAATTCATATCCATATGGACATCGGAGAAGGCGGGGCACCAACAGAAATAATAGTCTTGAGCAAAATAAAAGATGTTTATAAATATATTTATAACATCACCACATTTAAAATTGCTCCTGATGAAAATGAAGTTATTGTTAGATATTTAATTGAAACACTGAAAGCAAATGTAATTGGAATAGACATAACATCGGGTGGAGGAAAAGCACTATTTTGCAATTTAGCGAAAGATTATAATAAAGAGAATGATGAACATATCTTTGGTGTTTCTTTTAATGAAAAAATTGCAATAGGTTTTAAGATGGACGAAAAAGGAAATTCTACTTCAGAACACGTTGAGGAATATATCGTGGATTGGAGTATTCAAAGGTTAAAACAGATTTTTTATAATAGTAAAATTAGATGCCTATACGATTTAAAGTTGGACGCACAGATGGACGGAATTATCGTGATGAAATCCGGACAAAGAACCGTTTATGGTTCTAAATGTGCAAACCATTTACATCAGGCGTTTCAAGTTTTTGCAATTATAGATTGGCAGACAGAATTTAAAAACATTAACCCTACTCAACGCAGAAAATTAGGCGGGGGTAGCTTCGGAAGTAAAAAAGAATAGGAGAAAATCATGGCAGACAGTTTAGGTGGAGGATTATTCAACGCATTTCTTGAATATTTATATGCAACTGGAGGTATTTCTATTCCAAAAGATTATCATTCTCAATGTGGTAGTGTAAAATCAATGCTATCTAATGATATTACGGGAACTATAAATACCGTAGTAGATTATGCTATTAATTCGGCATCTGAAACCGTGTATTCTATTGAAGCTTCTAATCCAACTATTGAAAAACTATTAAATACGTGGCTTTCTAAGATAAATTTAATGGTTAATGGCGTTCCCACCGGAATACATGAATTAACTAAGGAATATTATAAGGAGAGATGGGCTGGTTCTTCTTTATGTTTATTACGAGTTAGTACCTGGAAAAATATAACCGCAGATGGAGTAACTATTTCTGTTCCGACAGTTTTATGGTTTGTTAATGGTTCGTCTGTTTATGTTAAAAGAGATGATAAGAATTTTAAATTAGGTTCTGATAAATTCTTTTTAGATGAATTCTTTAAGAATGAAGTTCCGGCAAATAAAAATGAAGACATCGTAGTTAATAAACCATATGGCAGATGGTTTGATAAATATCCTACACCATATTTAGTACGTAACGGTGTACTTAAAAATTATTTAGGAATAAATGCTATTCAAGAAAAATCTGATGAAGTTATTACTAAGATTTTACCTTATTTGTTTATAATTAATAAAGGAACTGAAAGATTATTTATGGATGGAAAAGTTGATTATAAAGATGGAGATTTAACTGTACTGGTAGATAATTTTAAAACAGCATTAGAAACATACAAATCAGAAAGAAATGCAACGCCAGTTAACGCAGTTCCATTTGACCAAAAATATGAACATTTAATTCCTGATTTAAAAAATATTTTAAGTGAGGAGCTATATAGACAAGGATACCGTGCTTTACTGTGCGGTTTAGGCTTTATAGACGTGTTGCAGGGAGTTTCTAGTACTCGTAAAGAATCAGTTCTTAATCCAAAGCCATTTATTGCTGAAGTAAATGCTGGAGTAGACGGATTTAAGACCGTTCTTTTAGAAACAATTAATATTATAATTTCTAAAAATAAAGAAGACCATAAGAAAATATTTAGTGAAAATAGTAATTTAAAAATAACAAATTCACCTTTGAAGATAAACGTTGAAGTTATTTTAGATTCTCTTCGTTCTGGTTTTGTATACGGTGTAGTATCCGTTCAGTCTTATCAGGAATTTTTAGGAGTTGACCCTGATAAAGAATTACAGAGAATGAAGAAAGAATGGGCTGAAGGATTAAGGGATATCTACTACCCGCATCTAATTCAAAATCAAGAAGCAACACCTGATTTAAATGTTAAACCAGCACCAATAACTAAAAAGCAAGTTGAAAAACAACAAGAAAAAACAAAAGTTCCTCCGAATATGAAGAAAGCTGATTTAATTGAAGATTTAATTGAGGCTCCTTATCAGAATTTAGAAGATTTACCGAAAGCTGTACAAAAATATCCAAAACATGCTCAGGAGATTTGGCGGGCAGCGTTTAATGCAGCATTAGCAGAAAAACCCGGTGATGAAGCATATGCATTTAGAGTAGCGTGGAGTGCTTTACAAAAATACATGAAAAAACAGGAGAAAAAATAATGGAAAATAAAAAATTAATCGCTGAAGCACTGTTAGATTTAGCTAAATCCTCCACTACTGTAATTGTAGAATCGGCAGATGACAAAGAGTTGATAGATGCTGCTTCTAAACTTGGAATAGTTTTACCAAGTCCTGATTTAGCAGTACTTAAAACGGTTTATGCTGAAATAGATAAAGTTAACCTTAATGGCGTGGTTCTTCCTAGAAAAGCAGTTGAAGAAGGATTACCAACATTAATTGGCAAGCAAATGAATTGGGAACATCTTGGTGCTTATAATGTCTGTGGATATATTATAGATTCTAGTATTAAAGATAATAAAGTAGAAATTATAGCTGTTGTTTTTAAATCTTTATTTCCAGAGGAATTTGAAATTGTTAAAGAAAAATTTAAAAAAGGTACACTAGCTGTATCTTTTGAGATTTGGAATGTTAATCCAGAAACAAGACAAACAGTAGTTTCCGAATTGGCAGATGGGAATATAGAAATTAATCCCATTATTTTCCATGGATGCGGATTATTATTAACTTCTGCTCCTGCCTGTCCGAAAGCTAAGATATATAAATTATTAGCAAAAGAAGAAGATAAATCTTTTATCGAAGATTTAGTTTATGCACGTATGGCTATTGAAGAGCCGAAATGCAATAACTGTCAGAAGTGTACTTGTGAAAAGGAGGTAAAAATCGTGGAAGAAATTAAAGCCGAGGAAATTAAATCCGAAACTGCTCTTGTGGTTATTCCAGAAGAAAAAGTTGAGGAAAAGAAAGAAGAAATAGTCGCAGAAGTAAAATTATGTCCTGAATGTAATCAACCATTAAAAGAAGATGAAGAAGAAATATGTGCTGTTTGTAAAACTAAAAAGGAAGAGGAAAAAAATAAAGCCGAAATTATTCCCGAAATCAAAGTCGAAGAGATTAAGGTGGAAGCCGAAGTCAAACTAGAGGAGGTTGCGAAGACCACACCCGAAGAGACAGAAGTTAAAGCCGAAGTCAAACCCGAAGTTGCCGAGGAAGTAAAGGAAGCACAAGCAGTAAATCCTGTTGATAAAAAAGTAGTAATTGTAATTACTGAAGAAACAGTTACTATAATTGATACCCAGGATGGTAAAGTTGAGACTAAAATTATAAGAAAAAGCGTAAGAAAATTCGATGACGGTACTGAAGAAGTATTTTCTGAGGAAATTCAAAAAGTTGAATCTTATACTAGGGCTCAATTAGACGAAGAAATTCGTTTAGTAAAAGAAGAAAAAGATAAAGAAATATCAAAATTGCAACAGGAACTTGAGAAGAAATCTCAAGAGATAGTCAAGGCAGAGGTAGAGGAAAACACTCCACCTAACCTTACAGTTGGTGAAATACATACCGCTGGTGAAGATACCGAATTAAAACGTGAAGCAAAAAAGATAAATGAAATAATTGCTTCGAAACATAAGAAATAAAAGGTATTACAGGTAAAACTAAACCGAAAGCCCACGGGCATAGGTAAAAATCGTAACAAGAAAAAGGAGATATAAATATGGAACGCAAAGACGTAATCGAAAGGGCATATCAGCTCATTAATGAGCCTATTGACCCTAACCTAAAGTGTGCTGTTGAGTTAGTAGATATCGTTAACTATCGTGAATCAGAACCGGGAGAGACAGTTGAATATTTTGCTTCTTCAGCTCAGGATAGAGGCATTGACAAGTTGTATGTTGCCGATGCTGCAGGTACTTTAACCTATGAAAAGATAGGTTTAAAGTCTGCTATTGCTCTTACCTTTGTTGGTGTACAGTCTACATTAGAAACAATTCTGATTGATGAGATTTTGAATTCTAAGGACCAGTCAGCGTTAGCACAGAAGAAAGAAGCAATTATTCGTGCTATGGATTCTGAGGAAGTAAAAAGGATTCTGAAACTCGTTACAGATGTAGCTGGACAGGAAGTACATAAAACTACCGGAATGGATTTACTCGATGTTATTATAAAGATGAAAGAAAAAGTTGCAGACTTTGCAACAGATTATGTGTTGCTCTGTGCCTCTGATGTTATGAACAAAATCGATTCCTATGATAAAGATAACGTTACTGAATTTAATTACAAAATGGGAATTAGAGAAGTATTAGCTCAGATTGGTATTGTTAAAATTGTTAAAGTTCTTGGAGATTCTGGTTATGCAGGTTCTTCTACTCCTGTTCTCGGTGCTGGAAAGGCTGTTTTAATTGGTAGAAATTCTAATTTGTCAGCGGGTAGACCTATTACCTTCTTACGTAGAAAATTTACTAAAGAAATTGCTGAACTCAGCGGTGCTGCCGAAGGTGCTGTTCGTTTAATCGATGTTGCGAAAACACCGACAGTTGTTAATGGTGCTGGTGCTAATACATTAGGCTATGGCGTATTTGGTTATGAGTCTATAATTCAGGTTCTTACAAACTTCAGAGCTGTTAGCTGGAGTGATGAGTTGTTAGCTTAATATTCTTTAGGCTTTAGTAAAGGGGAGGACATTCGTTCCTCCCCCCAAAAATTACTAAAGAAAGGATTATTGATGATTGAAAGATTAACTAAAAGAAATATGATGGATGTTTATGAATTTGTTCAAAGAGTAAAAGACAGATATCAAGATTTTTATGTTACTCATGAAAATCAAAGATTATTTCTTACAAATTTTAAATTTATTAATAAACTTTTAGATAAGCAAGAAATATATGGAATATATGATAAAGGATTTAAAGGGTTAATGATAATTTTTAAAGAAAAAGGATTTCGTCCTTATGTTAAATTATTAACCGAAACAAGGAAAGCTGAATCATCTCTTATTAAATATTTAATGATGAATTTTAGTGAACAGGATTTATATATTAAATTAAAGAAAGAAAATCCGTTAGCTAAGTTTATAAAATATTTTGGATTTGTTCCTTCTGGAGATAGAGGTCAAGAAGTTTTATTATATAGAAAAGGAATTAAAATATTACATAAAATGTTACCAAAAGATTTATTATTAGAAGACGAAGACAGACTTTATTAAGGAGAAGTAAAATGACAAACATTATAATCAAATTAAGAGATGCAATTGAAGATAACTATAAATATACGACTGATTCATTTGAATATCTTACATCAAAAATATTTGGACTTTCGGAATCAAATATTGATTCTACTTCTCTATTATGTTATAAAAATGGAGTTGCCTTTCTTGCTGTAACACCGAGTCCAACCCCAGTTACGAATTGGGTATATAATTCGAATACTGGAAAGATAACGGTAATTACATCTTTAGTTGCAGGAGATGTATTGGAATTTATTTATAATGCATATTCTAAATACAGTGATTCAGAACTCAGAGGATATATACGTGCTGCTCTGGGAGATTTATCAATTGAAAAATATAAAACATTCGTGGCAAAAAGCGACAATACTATCTATCCTACACCAACTGAAGATGAAGAATATTTAATATCATTTATTGCTTCAGTAAGGATTAAAGGGTCGATATCTTCTTATAAAACCCCAGAAATAACGATAAATTTTAATGATAAACAGTCTAAAGAAGATAAAATAAGACAGGCAATCCGTCAATTTAGTAAAGTTTTTGGAGTTATTGATTATGTTGAACTAGACGCAAAAATAGCCCCAGAGGAAGAAGAGGACGAATAATGGATAAACGAATTGATATCTTAAAAATTTTAGAAGATGAAGGGAAGATGACTAAGATTTTACTTTATCCTGCGAAGGAAATCGTTAACGACCCTACTGAGCATACCGTAACTTTAGAATTTTTAAATCCAATTACTATCAAAGCTTATGTAATCAGCCTTAGTTATGAATCGCTGAAATGGAAATATACCGGGTTAATTCCCACAGGAAGTGTTAAAATTTTATGTGATACTAAACATGAAGGACTGTTAAAAGTAGCAGATAAGATTAAAATTGGAGACGATTATTTTAAATGTTGGAAAGATGATTCAAGAAATTTTATGATTTTAAAAAGAGATGACCATATAGTCGCAATTTTAGGCAAGTCGAATGATTAAGATAACGATTGATTTTGTAGATGGTAAAAAAATGGATAATTTAATTCGTTATTTATCCGATGACCGAAAATTTTTTGAAGCACAACAGCAAATCAGAGTTTTAGGACACCATGTAGCCGACAATATGAAGAAAGTGATAAACACTGAGAGAATCAATCCAGCCCGCCCTGACCATGAATTAGAAAATGCAATAATAAGTGAAACATTAAACACCGTAGGTGGAGTTGAAGTAGGAATTGGAAGGATAGCAACATTAGTAGCAGAAGCAAAACACTGGGAACTAATTAATGATGGAGGAACTTACGTTACCGAAAAAACACATTTTGTTCCTACTACGTATTTTGCAGGTGGAGGTTCACTCGGATATGGAGACGGTGTTATTTTCGCTGCAGGAAGTTCACATACAATAAAAGGAATCGATTACGTAGGAAAAGCTATCAGAAATTTAGACCAGGAACTCAGATTAGTTATGGAAAAATTGGGAGCTAAATTTATAGATTCAGTATATCGTGCATGTGTATAAAAATCGGAGATAAATATGGCATACAGAACAACTAGGAATATAGAAAAATCACTGCTAGATTTTATTACAGCCCAATTGACGACTGATAGTTGGACTGGAATTCGTGTAGAAAAAGGATTTCCTAAAGATTATAAAGGCAAAATACCGATGATAGGCGTAGAAGTATTAGAAATTAGACCCCAGAAATTAGAAATTGGGTCTAAAACTAATATTAAACATTACGTTGTAAAGATAAGGATTATTGCTTCTGATGATGGGCAGCGGTTAGATTTAAGCGATTGGCTGTTTGATGAACTAGAAGCAGACGTAGATTATTATACCTATATAGTTACAGCTGGAGTTGCTGCAGGAACAAAAGCTGGAAGGATAGTAATTGGCAAATGGTTTGAAAATCGCAAGGAATTGCAGAATACCGACATTCTTGAAAAAGAAGACCGATACCGTCATATGCTTACTTTTGAATGCATCGTGGCTCAATAAGGAGACTATCATGGAGACAATTTCTATAATCGCTAGTTTAGGTGGTTTATTTTTAGCAGGTGCTAACGTTGCAATTTTCTGTGTTGTAAAATTTAACGACCTCAAACATCAAGAAGAATCATTAGCAAGAATAGAAAAAGGTCAATTAGAAATGGATAAAAAAGTCGATAAGATTGGAGAAAGAATTTCAACAATTGAAGGAAAATGCAAAGCGAATCATGGATAAATTTTAAAAGATAAGCATTTGTATGTTAAAAATTTTACAAGTAAGCAGATTAATAAATTTCCTAAGAAGAGGAAATAACCCGCATCATAAAAAGTCATAGGAGGACTAAAAATGATACATGCTAAGTACACATTACCCAGGATATTTCCATGGGGTCCAAGAGACCCTGAGCAAATTAATAGGGCTCAGGATTTCGGTGGAGATTTAACTCTCAATAGAGAGAAGGTTTATGAAATTGGTCGTGTTGGAATTTTAGGTTATAAAAAGAATACACCCGCTTTTAAATATTCAATGAAA
>Ga0315276_10007366_pt1 | contig 10187 bp, 9 predicted proteins | sample YL17G05_0_MG_FD_204542 | JGI IMG/M metagenome (GOLD analysis project Ga0315276, IMG submission 204542) | Sediment microbial communities from Yellowstone Lake, YNP, Wyoming, USA - YL17G05_0 | ecosystem: Environmental > Aquatic > Freshwater > Lake > Sediment | place: USA: Wyoming | collected... | reverse complement strand
GATATTTCTGCGCCATGTGGTGTTACATCCTCTCTTGGTGTGATCCCGCAATTGCAGAGCCGAGGTGCTGTCCAGAGCTGTGGCTCATGTTGCGCGGCGGCTGTTCAAGGCACCTGGACAACGGGTCACAATCACGTCGACTGGATGAACGAAACAATCACCTCCTCACGGCGCTGCAACGGGATGCGACCGTCGATGCGGCAGGGGACTGCCGCACTAGCCATTCGCCTCCGACCAGCCAAATTCCCGCCAGAGGGCCGACGGAATCAGCCGGTCAATCCGGTCCAGGGCATAGGTGGGCTGGCCTTCAGCCGGCCATCCCTCGAGAATCTCGGGAGAGGTCTCGCCCGTGAACACCACGGCGGTGTCCATTCCCGAGTCGATCCCCATCTTGATCTCGGTGTAGAGACGATCGCCGGTCGTGATGCATTGGGTGGTGTTGAGCCCGATCACGTTCATGATCGTGTCCAGCATGACGGGGCTGGGTTTGCCGCAATTGACCGCCAGCTTCATTTGTGTGGCATCTTCCAGGGCGGCGACAACCGCCCCGGCATCCAACTCGCCCCGCCCCCCGGGGAACGGGCAGAAGTGGTCGGCATTCGTGCAGATCAGCTTCGCCCGCCGGTAGTACCACATGGCTTCGAAGGCGATTTGCAGCTTCTTCCAGGTCAGTGTCCGGTCGTAGCTGGCAACGACGATGTCGATCTCCTCCGGGTCTTCCGACATCTTGATGCCGTTCTCGCGGAAGGAGCGGATGAGCGGCTCCTCGCTGATGGGGAAGACCACAGCGTTGGGTGCGTTCTGAAGTAGCCACTGCGTCGTGGTGAAGACGGTTGTGACGATCTCTTCCGGGGGTGTGGGCAGCCCCAGCTTGGTGAGCTTGTCGACATACATCTGCACGTCGCGAGTGGGGTTGTTCGAGAGAAACACGACACGCCTACCCAGCTCACGCAGCTTGATGATCAGCCGGTAGGCACCGGGCAGCAAGGCGCTTCCGAGATATATCGTGCCGTCCAAGTCGAAGATATAGCCGTCGTACATCCGCTGCGGCACCTTGAGCAGGTCACCAGCAACGGCAGGGCGGTCTGCTACAACGCGATCCACCACGGGTTGCACATCTAACCTCGTCTCTCTGCCTTCCTGGGCCATGCCGACGGTGCCGGTTGCCGCGCCTACCAGTAGACAGGCTGGCGTTCGGTCATCAAGGCGTAGAAGATATGGCGGTTCCCGACTTGCACGCCTGGGTAGTAGTGGTCAGCTGTGAGCTGACAGGCGCGGGAGCAGAAGCCACACGCATACACGGGGACGCCGTCGGCCAGCAGAGCATCCAGCGTCTCCTTGATTTCCGGGTACTCGACGATGGTGTCCTTCTTGAGCAGCTCGACCGCGTCATACATCACGTACAGGGCGACATCCGCACCCTTGTCCTCTCGCCAGGTGCGGGCGATGCTGAATGGCATCAGGTCGAAGCGCTCGTGGCGATGTTGCAGGACAAATACGTAGCGTTCGTTACCGACAGTCACGTTGTCCTCCCAGGAGCGAGGCTTCCTCTTCGAGATCGGTCACTCCAGCGAGTCGCAGCACCTCGAAGGCATTTCGGCACTCGGTGACGAGAACGCGAACAGCGCCGCTCCGCAGCGCCCCGAGGATGGCGGCGGCCTTTCCCGCCTCGGCAGCCGCGGCGATGACAAGGGGTATGCGCTGGAGCTCCGCCAGCGTCAGGCCGACCAGCCTGTTCTGCACCGCTGAGTGGATGGGACGCCCCTGGATATCGTAGTAGTTGCCGTTGATCTCGCCGACCGCACCCGCAGTGCGGAGCGCCCGGGCCTGGTCCCTCGAGAGGCAGCCAGCGTGCACCAGGATCGAGTCGTCGCCCGCAGTTCCAATGCCGACAACCGCGCGCGTGGATTGGCGTGCCACGTCGAGGGTCTGGGCGACGGCCAGCTGGCTCAGCAGGCTGTCCCGCAACCCGGCATCCTCGACAAACGCGGGCGCATACAACGCCTGGGCACAGCCGCCGGTGCGGGCAGCGAACGTCGAGCAGATTTCATTGGGGTTGATGGAGGCGCTGAATCCGGGCGATCCGCCCATGGCGCTGACGAAGGTGGCGTTCAGCGGCCGGGGTGGATTGAAGGAGCCGGCGACCATGCTCGTGTTTCGCCCGAGGCCCACGGCCACCACGTTTCCGTCTGCCAAGTGGCGCTCCAGGTAGTCGGCCGCCGCCCGCGCCACCAAGCGGCGACACAGGGCCTCATCCGGATGCGACGCGGCCACCAGGGCATCTTGCAGGCCGAAGGTTGCCCTGAGCCTGCTCTCCAACTCGATGTGCAGCACGGGCACAGAATGGACGTGAATCTCCACGATCCCCTGTTCGCGTGCCCGGCGGATCAGGCGCTGCACCTTCTGGCGCGACAGCCCGAACTCATCGGCAATCTCTGCCTGGGTGCGATCCTGGAGGTAGTACTGCGAGGCAACGCGAGCCAGCAGCTCGAACTCGACATGCGCCGTCGTCGGCACGGCATGGAGTCTCACGGGCATGCGATCGTCGTCATCCACATGCAGTCGCGCCGGCTGGCTTTCCACGGTCAAAATGCGATCAGCATCCTAGGGCGGTGGGCCTTGGGCATTTGCTCACGCGGTGGGCATCTGCTCACTCCTCGTGTCAAGACAGTAGGTTATCGGTAGATCGGATCCGAGCCAAGCGACGGATGGCGCCGCGCGGAGGTGACTAATGTCACTAGTTGATGGGCCGCAAGTTACTAGTGCGTCGGCCCGTCGTGTGAAGCAGGCCCCGTGACGGCGAGGACCCCGCCGGGGCACCGCGACCTCCTGGCGCGGGAGAGGGCCGAGGAGGATGGTGTCCGTTCACAGAATGGTGTCTCCCCGCCTTGACAGGCTCCGGCGGATTCCCCATGGTGTGGGACGTGTCTGGACAGAACCGGATCGGAGCCTCGGGTTCCGCCACTCCTGCCGGCGTCCTGGCCGTGGGTCCTGTCGAATGTGCATTCGCAGGCACGGACGGGCCGCGTCCGTCGCCTGGGTCGGACTCCGTCGCGCGCGATGGCGGAGTGGTGGGACCGGAGCGACTTCGTCGTTTCCCGGCTTTCGGTTACTCGTTGCTTCCAGTCTCGGTCCTGGTGTTTGCGGTCCCTGGGATCTGCCCGGCGCTTCATGACCTCGACTGTCCCGACGGACAGATCGGTCGATGAGCATCATCCCGACCGGCCTTGCGCTCGCGGTCGTTGTGCGACATGGGTGACGGTGGCCGTGTGGAGGGCAGCCGGCCATCGACCCTTCATCGTCTCTTTGACGCGTATCTGTTCGACCTTGATGGGACGGTCTGGCTCAGCCGGGAGCTCGTGCCCGGCGCTCGCAGCGAGCCCGCACATCGCCGCGAGCTGCTGCCAGATGCCGGGGACGTGATCCGCGCGCTGAGGTTACGCGGGCGTCGCGTTGCCTTCATGACGAACAACGCCGACGGCACACGTGAGTCGTTTGCCCAGGAACTATCTGACCTGGGCATTCCCAGTGCACCTGACGATGTCGTATGCACGGCGTTTGTGATGGCCCAATACCTCTCTTCGCAACAGCGGGGCAGCCGCTGTTACGTGATTGGGCCTGACCCTCTGCGCGAGGAGCTGTGCCGAGCTGGTTTGACGCTGCGTGACCGGCCCGGCGATATCGACTTCGTCGTGGTGGGCATCGATCGGGACTTCACGTATCACAAGCTGCAGACGGCCTTCGAGGCGATTCGTGCAGGAGCACGCCTCGTGGCCACGAATCCAGATCCGTGGGTTCCAGCGGCGTACGGCGACCTCGCGGACATCGGGGCGCTGATTGCGGCAATCGAAGTGGCGTCCCAATGTCGGCTGGACAAGCTTGTCGGGAAGCCGGACCCGTTCATCGTGCAGATTGCCCTGGAGTGCCTCAGCGTGGAGTCCGCCGACTGTCTAATCGTCGGGGACCAACTGGAGACGGACGTGCTGGCTGGGCGGCGGGCAGGCGTTCCGGTCGCATTGCTGATGCGCGATCCGCGGGTCGTGGCACGCCTCGTGGATTGGCAGGACCAGCCGGACTTCCTCCTCGAGAGTCTGCGGGGCCTCCTGGTCTAGAGTCCGGCAGGGACTTGATGGGGACCCGTCAAGGCGGGGAGACACCGCACCGTCGGATGACTGGGTCGAGGCCAAGGAGTCGGCGCTCAGACGCCCGGGCGAGAGAGGACGGAGCCCCAGCTGATGAGGCCCCGCGCGACCCACCCGCCACCCCAGGTGAGGCCACGCGTCGGCTCGTCCGGCCCTGGCTACCTCCCGCGACTCTGGCGACCGGAGAGCGGAACGCGGCTGAACAGGAGCTGGCCCGGATAGTCGGGGCGACTGCTCACGAACACGTGCGCGTCCATGCTCTTGATCACGCGATTGGCTGCCAGGCGCGCAGTGGCGAGCTTGCCATCGAACTCCCAGGGAATAACCTGCGACTCAGGCCCGACACTCACCTCATTGACGAGCTTCGCGAGGTCCGAGTCTCGCGGGTTGGGCTTGCGTCCGCGCGGCGCAGGCTTCTTCGTGAGGTCATCGACAGTGAGTGCTTTGCCCACCTTGATAGCGGTGAACTTGGCCAAGCTGACAACCTCCATATCGTGGCGACCTGTGCATCGCGACAACCGACAGGGTACAGCACGGATAGCACCTCGAGCTGTGCCTTGCGACGTGCACCTGTCGATGACTGGGAGTCAATGAGGGGCGCCTCCGACAGCCCCGGAGTGGCGACCCAGTCATCACCCCGGTTTGGGGAACATCCCCCGACGTCGCCGCGGACGCGGCGCCGGTGCGCACGGTACGATCTGGCTGCCGTGTCGACGGCACGGTCCATCGAGCCGAACGAGCGACCCATACCATGAGCCAGGTGCAATTCGAGTATTCGCTGCCCGCGAGCGACGGTTCCGAGCGCATCGCCCGGGCCTGGGCGCGCGTACCGCTCGTCCCGACCCCAGCCCAGCGAGCCGAGCAGAAGGCGCGCGCCGCCGACCTCCTGGCCGCCAGCGACGCCGTGCTCGTGGCGCATTTCTACGTCGACGCCGACCTCCAGGACCTCGCCCTCGAGACCGGCGGGTGCGTGGCCGACTCGCTCGAGATGGCCCGCTTCGGGCGCGATCACCCGGCGAAGACGCTGGTTGTCGCGGGCGTCCGCTTCATGGGCGAGACGGCCAAGATCCTGAGCCCGGAGAAGCGGGTCCTGGCGCCCGACCTCGGGGCGACCTGCTCGCTCGACCTCGGCTGCCCACCGGACGAGTTCGCCGCGTTCTGCGACGCGAACCCGGACCGGACCGTGGTCGTCTACGCCAACACGAGCGCCGCGGTGAAGGCGCGCGCCGAGTGGATGGTGACCAGCTCCTGCGCGCTGGCGATCGTGGCCCGCCTCAGGGATGCCGGCGAGAAGATCCTGTGGGCGCCCGACCGGCACCTCGGCAGCTACATCGCGCGCGAGACCGGCGCCGACATGCTGATGTGGAACGGCGCCTGCATCGTCCACGAGGAGTTCAAGGGCATCGAGCTCCAGCTCCTCCGCGAGGAGCACCCCGATGCGCTGGTCCTGGTCCACCCCGAGTCGCCCGCGAGCGTCGTGGCCCAGGCCCACGTCGTCGGCTCGACGTCCCAGCTCCTGAAGGCCGTCATCGAGGGCGATGCGGGCGAGTACATCGTGGCGACCGACAATGGGATCTTCCACCGCATGCGCCAGCTGGCCCCCGGCAAGACCCTCATCGAGGCCCCGACGGCGGGGGACAGCGCAACGTGCAAGAGCTGCGCGCATTGTCCGTGGATGGCGATGAACGCCGTGGAGGGCGTGATCGACTGCCTGGAGCGCGGCAGCGGCGAGATCGTCGTGCCGGAGCCGACCCGCCTCCGCGCCCTGGGCTGCATCGACCGAATGCTGGGGTTCGTCGCCGCGAACCCGGAGAGCATCGTCGCCCCGCAGCACGGGTTCGTGCCGCACCTCGGTTCCGCCTGAGGGAGCCCGGCATGGACGTGTTCGAACCGCCGTCCGCCTTTGAGATCCCGTCCGCGAACGAGACGCTCGGGGAGGCACGGGCGCGCAACGTGCGCGACGCGCTGCGCGAGGACGTCGGGACCGGCGACTGGACGGCGCGCCTGGTCTCGCGGGGCCCCGCGACGGCGCGGGTGAAGGTTCGCGAGGTCGCCGTCCTGTGCGGGCGCGACTGGTTCGAGGCGTGCTTCCGGGCGCTCGACCCTGACGCCCGGATCGACTGGCGCTACGACGAGGGCGCCGACATGGCCGCCGACAGCCCGGTCTGCGAGGTGCACGGCGAAGCGCGCGCCCTGCTCAGCGCCGAGCGACCGGCGCTCAACTTCCTGCAGCTGCTCTCGGGCACCGCCACGACCACGCGGCGTCACGTGCGCGCGATCGAGGGCGCCTCGCCGAATCCACGGGGGTGCGCCGTCCTCGACACGCGCAAGACCATCCCGGGCCTGCGTCTCGCCCAGAAGTACGCGGTCCGCGTCGGCGGCGGCCGGAACCAGCGCCTGGCCCTGTGGGACGGCATCCTGGTCAAGGAGAACCACATCGCCGCGGCCGGCGGCGTCGCGGCGGCCCTGGAGCGCGCGTTCGCGCTCGACGCCGGCGCCGAGATCCAGGTCGAGGTGGAAGGCCTGGACCAGCTGCGCGAGGCGCTCGCCTCCGGCGCCAGCAGCGTCCTGCTCGACAACTTCACGCTCGACGAGATGCGCGAGGCGGTTGCCCGAACCGCCGGGGGCGCGCTGCTGGAGGTCTCGGGCGGCGTGACGCTGGAGCGGCTCCGGGAGATCGCCGCGACCGGCGTCGACCGCATCTCGATCGGGGCGCTGACCAAGGACGTGCGGGCGGTCGACTACTCGATGCGGATCGGCTAGCGGCCCCAGTCGCGGCTGGAGCTCCCGCGCGGTCGGTCGTGCTCAGCCGTCGCGCGGCCCGCGGATCAGGACCGTCGGGAAGCTGGCCGGGAGCGTGTACGGGTAGTCGCGGCTGAAATGGAGGCCCCGGCTCTCGTGGCGCTCGAGGGCCGAGCGGACCACGAGCTCCGCGCAATCGACGAGGTTGCGCAGCTCCAGGAGGTCGCGGTTGACCCGGAAGTTGGCGTAGTACTCGTCGATCTCGCCCCGCAGGAGGTGGATCCGCCGGAGCGCCCGGTCGAGCCGCTTGGTCGTCCGGACGATGCCGACGTAGTTCCACATGAAGAGCCGCAGCTCGTCCCAGTTGTGCGAGATGACCACCTGCTCATCGGCGTTCTCGACCCGGCTCTCGTCCCACGCCGGCAGCGCCTCGGCCGAGCGCGGCGCCTCCGCGTCGATCCGCGCGGCACAGGATCGGCCCACCACGACGCACTCGAGCAGCGAGTTGCTGGCGAGGCGGTTGGCCCCGTGGAGCCCCGTGTACGTGGTCTCGCCCACGGCGAAGAGCCCCGGCATGTCCGAGCGCCCATCGAGGTCGGTGACCACCCCTCCGCACGTGTAGTGGGCCGCCGGCACCACCGGGATCGGCTGCCGGGCGATGTCGATTCCGAGCTCGAGGCAGCGGGCGTGGATCGTCGGGAAGTGCTCCACGAGGAAGGGTTCGCCGAGATGCGTGGCATCCAGCCACACGTAGTCCAGGCCGTGCTTCTTCATCTCGAAGTCGATCGCCCGGGCCACGATGTCGCGCGGCGCCAGCTCCAGGCGCGGGTCGTGCGCCGCCATGAACCGCGTGCCGTCGGGCAGCGTCAGGTGCGCGCCCTCGCCACGGAGTGCCTCGCTGATCAGGAAGCTGCGCTCCTGCGCGTGGTAGAGGCAGGTCGGGTGGAACTGGATGAACTCCATGTTCCCGACCCTGCAGCCGGCGCGCCACGCCATGGCAATCCCGTCGCCGGTCGAGGTGTCCGGGTTCGTGGTGTAGCGGTAGACCTTGCCGACGCCGCCGGTTGCGAGCACGACGGCCGCGGCGGGGAGCGTCTCGATGTGCTGGTTGTCGATGTCGAGCGCGTACACGCCGTAGCAGCGCTCGGGCTCGTCGCGGTGGAGATGCCGCGAGGTGACCAGGTCGACCGCCATCCAGCGCTCGCGCATCGTGATGTTCGGGTGGCGGCGAGCACGGGCGAGGAGCGCCTCGTGGATCGCCCGGCCGGTCGCGTCGGCCGCGTGGGCGATGCGCCGGACCGCGTGGCCGCCCTCGCGGGTCAGGTGCAGGCCGAGCGGTCCCTCGGGGTCCGTCGTGAAGGGCACGCCCTGCTCGACGAGCCATTCGATGGCCTGGCCGCTGTGCTCGGCGATGAAGCGCGCCGCGTGCTCGTCCACGAGGCCGGCACCGGCCTCCTGGGTGTCGCGGACGTGCAGCTCGACGCTGTCGTCGGTGCCCAGCACGCCCACGATACCGCCCTGGGCCCACGCGGTCGCGGCCTCGTCGAAGCCGCGTTTGGCGAGCAGGACGACCGGGTGCCGGTCGGCGAGGTGCAGGGCGACGGTCAGGCCGGCGAGGCCGGCTCCGACGATGACCACTGGGGTTGCGGCGGCACCCATCGCGGGCGGTTCGGGCGCACCGGATGCAGGCGGGCTCATGCCCGGATCTTACGCGCCGACGCTCGGGTCACGGCGTCGAGCTCGGTGATGGTCGCAGGCGGTCGCGCGATCCCAGGCGCGAACCGTTCGGTCCGCTCCTCGATGGACGCCGGACGGGAGCCGCTCCTTCAGCCGCGCGAGGATTTGACCTGCCCTGTTCCGGCCAGGCCGGCCGCCCCCGCGCCGCCGACGCGGATCGCGATCCCGACATGGTCACCGACAGGGCCGTCCCCGGCCTTGCGATCCTGCCACCAGAACGAGAGTCGAGCGAACAGACCGTGGCGCCGCCTGATCAGGTCGATCGAGACCGCCGTGTCCGCATCGTCCTGCAGCCGCGCAAACCCTTCGACGGAGTCGCCGCCGACGCGACCGCGCATGTCGCACGGCGCGAGCAGGACACGACCGTCGTTCCGCAGCCGCTTGGCCTTGCCGGACGACCTCGAGGTGACGACCAGGAGGTCGGTCCCGCCCCGGGCCAGCCAGACCGGCGTGGCCACGGGCGTGCCGTCTCTCCGGAAGGTGGTCAGGGAGAGGTACTTGCTCTTCGCCAGCGTCTCGGCATCCACGACCGCTCGTCCGCGAGGTCAGGCCGTCGGGCTCGGCTGGTCGTCGGGTGGCACCGCACCCGCGTCGCCCTCCGACGTGGAGGCGACCGCCCGGAGCAGCAGCTCGAAGCCGCCCACGAGCGCAGCCCCGACCAGCGCGATCTCCAGCCCGAGCGCGATCCAGGCGACGATGAACGCGATGACCGCGAGGCCGAGCTTCTCCAGGGACGAGCGGTTCGAGCGAATGGTCTCGTCGAGCGCTGCCCGTGTCGGCCGGCCTTCCACGGCGGCGCCGCCGGCGGCGCTCGCCGTCGCCCCGGCGCGTCCCGCCGTGTCGCCGGCCCGCGACGCGGCCTCGACGGCCCACCTCCGCCGGCCCCAGAAGTAGGCTGCGATCACCACCACCGTAGTCGCGATGAGGATGATCACCGTCAGGCCGCGGAGATCCGCCAGCGTCGTATCAACGGTCGCTCGCAGGGCGCCCGCGACACCCTTGTCGGGGATGCCGTCGATCAGGGCGTCCTCGATGGAACGGATGGCCTGGCGGGCGAGCAGGAATGCGATGATCGTGCCGACCCCCAGGGAGATGAGCATCCGCCGCCGGTGACCGGACAGCCAGAGGGCGAGGGCGACGAGGAAGGCGCTCAGGACGATGAGCGCGACGACGATCAGGTCGAAGGCGCGGACGGCGGAGCGTGCCGCGAGCAGCCGGTCGGCGGGCATGAGCTGGATCGTCCCGAAGTCGGCCGGAAGGGTGATGCCCAGGGCGGTCTCGAGTCGCCCGGCCACGACCTCCGGTGCGTCCGGCGACGACAGGTCGGGAAGCTGGATCCCTTCCGGGATCAGGCCGATGGACTGCAGCTCGGTCAGCGCGGCGCCCACGACCGGGAAGACCTCGACCTGGACGTATCCATCCACGACGCTCACGGCGCCCGGCTTGTCGCGCAGGAGGTTCATGACGCGTTCGTGCGCAAACGACATCGTCTTGAGCAGGGCCGCCTGGATCGTGGGGTTCGTCAGGGCGACCTGCAGGCGACTGTCAATCGCGTCGCGGACGGCC
>Ga0315276_10007365_pt1 | contig 10188 bp, 6 predicted proteins | sample YL17G05_0_MG_FD_204542 | JGI IMG/M metagenome (GOLD analysis project Ga0315276, IMG submission 204542) | Sediment microbial communities from Yellowstone Lake, YNP, Wyoming, USA - YL17G05_0 | ecosystem: Environmental > Aquatic > Freshwater > Lake > Sediment | place: USA: Wyoming | collected... | reverse complement strand
GGGCCGTCAAGCCGGGGCGCCGCGGCGCGTGGGATTCTCTGTGAATTCCGCGCCGCGTACGCCGTGCAGGATGCACGGTGCGCGCGCCGCGCCGCGCGGGATGCGCGACTCGCGGTTTCGGAGGCCGCTTGAAACCGGTGCTTACGGCGCCGGCGGGGCGGCGGGGGCCGGCGGGCCCGCCGACAGGCTGTCGGCGCTACCGCCGGATTCGACGACGGTGAGCGACTCGGCCGCCGCGTCCTCCAGCAGCGGGCCGACCATCCATTCGGCGCTGTGATCGGCCCCGCAGACGCGCGCCGGGGCCGTGCCGCGCAGGAAGGCGGCGCGCATCCGCGACGGGCAGTAGGGGGTCGCGAGGCCGCCGGAGTACGGGTCGATGAGCGCGAACTCGAACTCGGCGGGCTCGGGCAGGGGGCGCGGCGGGAACTCGGCGAGCACCGCCGCCACGATCCGGGCCCACACCGGCACCGCCGTGCCGGCCGCGGTGTCGCCGAGCGGGGTCGGCTGGTCGTAGCCGAGCCACACGGCGCACAGCACGTCCGGGGTGAAGCCCACGAACCAGGCGTCTTTGTAGTCGTCGGTGGTGCCGGTCTTGCCGGCCGCGGGCCGGAAGAAGCCGCACTGGCTCTTGAGCGAGTAGGCGGTGCCGAAGTCCACGACGCCGCGCAGGAGCTGCACGGTGAGCCGCGCGGCCGTCGCCTGGAAGACGCGCTCGTGCGGCGGGGCGGGGCGGAACTCGACGCGCCCGCCGGCCGCCACCGCCAGCCGCAGGGGCTGCGGCTCGACGCGCACGCCGTCGTTCTGCAGCGTGGCGAAGACGGCGGCGAGCTGCGCCGGCGTGACCTCGCTGGTGCCCAGCCCGATGCTGATCACCGGGCGCACGCCGCCCAGGCCGAGCCGCGCGGCGTACTGGGCGACGGTGCGCGGGCCGATGCGTTCGGTGAGGTTGGCGGTGGCCACGTTGAGCGACTTGGCCAGCGCCCGGGCGAGCGTGACGCGCTCGTGGTAGGTGCCGTCGTCGTTGCGCGGCCGCCACGGGCCCTCCGGGGTCGGGAACTCGCGCGGCAGGTCGGGCACGGTGGTGGCCGCGGAGAAGTCCTTGTCCCGCCAGTGGCGATCGAAGGCCGCGGCGTAGATGATCGGCTTGAAGGCGGAGCCCGGCTGGCGCAGCGACTGGGTGGCCCGGTTGAAGGGGCTGCGGCGGTAGTCGCGGCCGCCGACCAGGGCGCGCACGCGGCCGCTGCCGGGCTCGAGCAGGCAGGCCGCGCCCTCCAGAGGCTGCGGGCCTCGCCGCCCGTACCAGCGCTCGACGTCGGCTACCCCCAGCGCCAGCTGGGTCTCGGCGCGCGACTGCCAGACGGGATCGAGCGTGGTGAAGACGCGCAGTCCGCGCGACTCGAGGTCTCCGGGCGGCAGGTGCCGGCCCAGCTCGGCCACCGCGTAGTCGGTGAAGAACGGGAAGAGCACCGGCCGGGCGCGGCCGCGGCGCGGGGTCAGCGGGGCGGCCATGGCGCGCCGCGCCACGGCCGAGTCGAGGCGGCCGGCCTCCACCATGTCCCGCAACACCTGGTTGCGCCGCGCCAGGGCCAGCTTCGGACTCCGGAAGGGCGAGTACAGGTTGGGCGCCGGGATCACGCCGATCAGCAGCGCCGCCTCGGGCAGGGTCAGCTCGTGCACCGACTTGTCGAAGAAGTAGCGCGCCCCCTCGGCCACGCCGCCGATCTCGACCGGGCCGGCGTTGCCCAGGTAGACGGAGTTCAGGTACATCTCGAGGATGTCGCGCTTGCGCAGCACCAGCTCGAGCCCGACGGCGAGCGCCGACTCCTCGAGCTTGCGGCCCAACGAGCGGCGGCGGCTCAGGAACAGGCTGCGGGCCAGCTGCTGCGTCAGCGTGCTCCCGCCCTGCAGCCCGCCGCCCCCGCGCACGTTGTGGTAGAGGGCGCGGCCGGTGCCGCGCACGTCTACGCCCAGATGCTGGAAGAAGCGGCGGTCCTCGGCCGAGACCAGCGCGGCCCGCACGGCCGGCGGGATCTCCTCGAGGCGCACGAAGGTCCGCTCCACCGGATTTTCGGTCGAGGAGTAGACGCGCAGCAGCACCGGCTCGAGGCGCGGGGCGCGGAGGCCGCCGCGCCCGACGAGCACGCGGCTCAGCCGGCCCTTGGCGAACTCCAGCCGGACGCGCGCCGGGCGGCAGAGGCTCTCGGGATAGGCGAAGGCGCGCAGGTAGACCTCGAGCCCGCCGCCGACGGCGGCGAAGGTGCCGGGCTCGGCCAGCGGGCGGCCGGCGGGGTGGTAGCCGCGCGCCAGGAGGGAGGCCTCGAGGTAGCCGCGCGGCAGGTCGTGGCGCGCATCGAGGTCGATCCAGTCGGAGTAGACGTGCGAGGGGTAGATCCAGCCCGGCGCCGCGGCGCGAAACTCGCGCAGGGCCGACACCCGCGCCTGCAGCAGCCACAGCGGCAGCGCAACGGCGAGCAGGACGGCGGCGATGGCGCCGGGCAGGATCCAGCGCCGGCCCGGGCGCAGCCAGGCCGGCAGGCCCGCGGCCCAGCCGGGTCCGCCGTCCGGCGCCGCCCGGCGCCCGGCCGGCGTGGTCTCCGATTTCGTCCTGCTGAACATCGCGATGGGTCGCTCCCCGCGGCGCACCGACGGCCACCGCTGCAGCCGGGCGCGACACGCACTCGCCCCCATGCTGCCGCAAGGCGGCCGCGGGGAAAAGGGGCGGCCCAGGGCCGGCCCGAGGGCCCCGGGAGCCGCCGCGGCACAAACGACGATTGACGCCACCGCGCGGACGGACCTAATCTCAGTCGTGGTCTATCCGACCCGCAAGGTGGTGTTTGGCGTCGCGTGACCGAGCCCGTCCCGCGCCCTTGTCCAGTTGTGTCCATCCGGAGACTCGGGAGTATCCCATGCGAAAGCTACTTCTCCTCGCCGCATCCTGCGCCGCGCTCCTCCTGGTCCTGGCCCCGCCGGCGCGGGCAGCGGATGTCATCGAGGCTTCGTCCTCGGTGGCGTTCAGCCAGGATCCGGGGTTCGAGGGGCTCTACAAGTACACGGTGATCGTGACCTGGTCGCTCGAGAGCCACGATCTGGGGCACCTCGATCTCTTCCTCGACCTGGCGGCCTTCAACGACACTTGCAACGGCGAGGCCGTCCGCTTTCCGTATCCCGCCGGGTACTCCACCGGTGAGGACGACTTCGGGCAGTCCTGCAATCTCAACTACCGAGGCGAGTTCCTCTGCAAGACCGACCCGTCGATCCCCTTCGACGCCCTGGGCGCGACCGTGAAGTTCGAGCCTCTCGAGGTCGGCTGCTACACCGGCGAGACGGGCAGCGGGCGCTTCGTCTTCTACTCATCGGTGCCGCCCTCGCTGTCCGGCCAGCACCCCAATGCCGTCGCCATCAAGCACGGTCGGGAAGTGGACTTCGGCGGGGCCATCGGGTCGCTGCCGCAGAGCCCGCTGAACAATCCTACCCCGCAGACCGCCCCGGTGGTGATCAACGAGTTCCTGGTGCGCCCGCAGGCGCCGGACGTGGAGTTCGTGGAGATCCTCAACGTCAGCGGCGCTCCCGTGGACCTCACCGGGTGGTCGATCCAGGTCTTCAACCGCGACTACTCGACCGTCAGCCTCTCGCAGTTCGCGCCGGGCGACAGCCTCCTGCCCGAGGGTTTCGGGACGCAGGCCGACAGCACCTTCGACCAGTTCTGTTACAACTGCCAGTACTACCTCGCCGGGCCGCGGGTCTTCGGCACCGAGGGCACGGCCGCCGTCGGAGAGGACTTCCTCTTCGACGCCGGCGGCATCATCCTGCTCTTGGACGACAGCGCCCAGGTCATCGACCAGGTGGCCTACGGCAACGCCGGCAGCGCCCCCATCTCCTGCCCCATCGTCGTGCCGGCGGGCTACTCGCGGCCGCCGGGCTTCGGCGGCGCCGTCCCGGGCTTCGACTACGACGGCAGCCCGCCCGGCGCGATGCACCCGGACCAGGGGGTGGCCGAGCCGGAGACCCTGTCCACGAGCACCAACCGCTTCCCGGACGGCTACGACACCAACAACGACGGCGCCGATTTCAATATCGGCGCGCCCACGCCGGACGCCGCCAACCAGGCCGCGCCGCCCGACCTGGGCAGCAGCACGCGCATCAACTCGGTCTACGTGTACCCGCTGAACAGCGACGTCGACCCGCTCAACGAGTCGCTGCAGTTCTATAACCCGACGCCGGCGATCAAGGACGTCCGCACCTACCGCATCTCCGACGGCTACCTCATCCAGCCGATCTTCCAGCCGGGTGACGCGATCCCGCTGGAGCCGGCGCAGAAGTACACCGTGTACCACGGCCTGAACGGCACCATCAGCTTCGAGTTCGAGGAAGAGGACCGCGTGGATCTCTACGAGGAGCGCCCCAACGGCCTGGTGCGCATCGACCAGCTGGGCTGGTCGCGCCTGCCGACGTTCTTCCCGGACAGCTGCTTCACGCGCGTGCCGGACGGCGTCGGCCCCTCGGGCGGCTGGGACTGGGACACCTCGGGCGGCTTCGTCTTCCTCTTCTACCAGGACGGCTGCGGCCTCGAGGCTCCCAACGTCGGCGTCGAGCCGCTGAGCGGAGCGGTCTCGGCCCTGGCCCCGCCGTGGCCCAACCCGGCGCGCGGCGCGGCGCGCTTCGAGTTCGCCGTCGGGCAGCAGCACGGCCGCGGCGCGACCGCCCAGGTGGCCGTCTACGATGTCGCCGGGCGGCGCGTGCGGGTCTTCGGCGAGGGCACGTACCCGCCTGGACGCCACACCGTGATCTGGGACGGGACCGCCGCCGACGGGCGCCCCGCGGCCCCCGGTGTCTACTTCGCGAGGCTCTTCGTCGCCGGGCGCCCGGCCGGCGAGGTGCGCACCGTGGTCTGGCTGCGCGACTAGGCTCCGTCTGAAGACGCCACGCGGGCCGCGCCGGGCTACCGCGGCCGGGAGGTCTCCTCGACCTCCCGGCCGCATCGTTTTCGGCGAACCCCGCGCCGCCGCGAACCCCGATCCGCGACGGGCGCCGATGCGCTAGGATGGCGCCGCCCGCCGCGAGCCGCCGCCCGGCTGCGCGGCAGCGGGCGCCACCGAACGCACCCCACAAGGAGAGAGCGTCTCATGCGCGAAGAGGATCTGCTGCGCTTCGTGTGGGCCGCCGACCCGCAGATCTCGCCCGACGGCGCGAAGGTCGCCTTCACCAAGGTCTGGATCGACGCCGAGGCCGACGAGTACCGCACCTGCCTCATGCTGGCCGATGCCGCCGGCGGCGAGCCCCGGCCGCTGACCTGCGGTCCCCGGGACTCGCAGCCGCGGTGGTCCCCGGACGGCCGCACGCTGGCCTTCGTGCGCGGCGCGGCCGACCCCAAGGCGGCGGCGCAGATCCATCTCCTGCCGATGGCCGGCGGCGAGGCGGTCAAGCTCACCGCGCTGGCCAAGGGGGCGGCGAGCCCGGCGTGGTCTCCCGCCGGCACGCGCCTCGCCTTCCTGAGCGAGACCAACCCCGCGCTCGACGGCGAGGAGGCGGAGAAGAAGAAGCCCAAGAACGAGCCGGCGCGCGTCGTGACGCGCCCCGAGTTCCGGCTCGACAACGAGGGCTTCTGCGACTTCGCCCACCGCCCGCAGGTGTGGGTGATCGAGGCGGCGGGAGGGGAGGCGCGGCAGCTGACCTGCGGTGGGTTCGCCGCCGAGGCGCCGGCCTGGTCGCGCGACGGGCGGCGGGTGCTCTTCCTCTCCGACCGGCGGCGCGAACCCTGGAACGAGGCCGAGCGCGCCGAGGTCTACGCCGTCGACCCCGGGCTCGCCGAGCCGACCGACGGGGCGGCCCTGGCGGTCGCGGCGGGGGACGGCCAGATGCTCACGGCCTTCACCCAGGCCGAGGACGGACGGCTGGTCGCGACCGGCTTCCGTCCGACCGAGCCGCCGCGCTCCTACGACCAGCCGCAGCTCTACCTGTTCGAGGCGGCGGGACGCCCGGGGCGCGTCGTCGCGCCCGACTGCGACTTCGAGTTCGGCGCCGTGTACATCGTCGCCGACGCGCACCCGCCGCGCGCCGCCGGCGCCATGCCTCTGGCTCTCCTGCCGGGTGGCCGCGAGGTGCTCACGGTGCTCGGCAAGCACGGCGCGGCCCGGCTGGCGCGGGTCGGCCTGGCCGACGGTCGCGTCGCGGAGCTGACCGGCGACGGGCTCGAGGTGCAGGCCGGCAGCGTCAGCGCCGACGGGCGACGGGTCGCGCTCGTCCTCGGCAGCCCCGCTCGCCCCGGCGTGCTCTGCCTCCACGACGTCGAGCGCGCCGAGCGGCGCGAGCTGTGGGACCCCAACGCCGCCCTGCTCGCCGAGACCCCGCTCGGCGAGGTCGAGGAGATCTGGTACCCGTCGTTCGACGGCCGCCGCATCCAGGCGTGGATCGTCAAGCCGCCGGACTTCGATCCGGGCAGACGCTACCCGCTCGTCCTCCAGATCCACGGCGGGCCGCACGTGGCGTACGGGGCGGGCTTCTTCCACGAATTCCGCGGGCTGGCCGCGGCCGGCTACGTCGTGCTCTACCCGAACCCGCGCGGCAGCACCACCTACGGGCAGGAGTTCGGCGACGTCATCCAGTACCGTTATCCCGGCGACGACGCCCGCGACCTCATGGCCGGCGTCGACGAGCTGATCCGGCGCGGCTACGTGGACCCGGGGCGGCTGGGCGTGACCGGCGGCAGCGGCGGGGGGCTCCTGACCAACTGGCTGCTGACCCGGACCGACCGCTTCGCCGCGGCGGTCACGCAGCGCTGCGTGGCGGACTGGGCTTCCATGTACTACAGCTCCGACTTCGCGCTGTTCCGGCCGACCTGGTTCCGCAAGCCGCCCTACGAGGATCCCGAGGAGTATCGCGAGCGCTCGCCGGTGAGCTTCGCGGCGCGCATCACGACGCCGCTGATGATCATCCACAGCGAGACCGACTGGCGCACGCCCATCGGCCAGGGCGAGACCATGTTCCGGGCGCTCAAGCAGCAGGGCAAGGCGGCGGTGATGGTGCGCTTCCCGGGCGAGGGCCACGAGCTGACGCGCAGCGGCACGCCGTCGCGCCGCGTGCAGAACCAGCGCCACATCCGCGCCTGGTTCGACAAGTGGCTCCTGGGCAAGCCGGCGCCGGAGTACGACGGGTAGCGCGGCCCTCGGCGCGGCCGCGTCCTACTTCAGCTCAGCCGGCTTGTACAGCCGCTCGACGTCGTCCTGCACCCAGCCGCGCAGCTCCTCGACCTGCTCCTCGCGGCCGGGTCGCGCCACCGGCTGCCCGGTCTCCTTGTCCTTCATGATCAGGTAGACCGAGGCGTTGCCGATGGCGGCTTTCAGGTAGCTGCGCCCGATGTCGTCGCCGGGCACCGTGAACACGCGGCCCGAGAGGCGGCAGTGGCACGCGCACTCCTCGGGGCTGTGGCGGGTGTTGAGCGCGACGGATGCCGCCGCCCGCCTTGCCGTCGCCCCGGATCTCCAGGACGGAATCCCGCAGGATGGTCTGCGGATCGGGGACGGTTACGGTCGCCTCACTTCTTCCACAGGATGGCGTGGCCGGGGCACTCCGCCATGATCTTCTCGACCGCCGGCTTCTGCGACTCGTCGATATCGGTGTTGAACACCTCGGCGATCTCCTCGCCGTCCACCTTGCGGAAGATGCCGGGAAGGAGCTTGTAGCAGTCCTCGCACTCGGTGCAGAGATCGGCATCGACGTAGAATTCGGGCAGCTTGCCCATCGTGATTTCTCCCGTTGGATCTGGTGGGCCCGGTTCGCTCGGCGGACGGGCCCTTGCCGCCTGTTCTTCGATAAGATAGAGGATTCTGCGGGAACGCGCGAGGTGTAGAATGCGCTCTGAGCCCAGCGGAGGGACCCCATGGAAGCAAATACATTGCTACGGCGTCTGCTTTGGCGCCAGCCGGCCGGCGACTCGCTGAGCCGACGCCGCTTCCTCGCCGGCCTCGGCGCGCTCGCCGGCGCCGGCGCCGTGGCCCCGCTGTTCTTGCGCGACCGCGGCGCCCGGCCGACGAGCGTGGAAGCCAGTCGCCCGGCCCTCGGGACCTGGGTGCGGGTGGTGGCCCGCAGCGGCGATCCCGCGCGGGCGGAGCGCGCCATCGCCGGGGCGTTCGCCGCGTTGCGGGCGGTGGACGCCCAGATGAGCCTGCACCGCGCCGACAGCCAGCTGGCGCGCGTCAACGCCGCGGCGGGGCGCGGCGCGGTGCGCGTGGACGCCGCGCTGCTCGGGGTCGCGGAGCGCGCCGCGGCGGCGGCCCGCGCCAGCGGCGGCGTCTACGACCCGACCGTGCTGCCGCTCATGCGCCTCTACGGCTTCTACGATTCCGGACGCCGGCGCTTCCCCACCGACCGCGAGATCGCCGACGCGCTGGCGCGCACCGGCTGGTCGCACGTGGTGGCGGACCGCTCGGCCGGCACTCTCGGCCTGGCGCGCCCCGGCGCCGGCCTCGACCTGGGCTCCATCGGCAAGGGCTGGGCCCTCGACCGCGCCGTCGCCGCGCTGCGCGCCGCGGGGATCGAGTCGGGCCTGGTGGACGTGGGCGGCAACGTCTACGGCCTGGGCGTGCCGGAGGACGGCGCGGCGGGCTGGGCGGTGGGCGTGCTCCACCCGGCCACCGGCCGCATCGACCGCACCTTCCACCTGCGCGACGCCGCCGTGGCCACCAGCGGCAACGCCGAGCAGCACCATCCGCTGGGCGCGCGCGAGGTGGGCCACCTGCTCGACGCCCGCCGCGGGCGGCCGGCCGACGGACCGCTCGCGGTCAGCGTGCTGGCCGCCACCGGGACGGAATCCGACGTGCTCTCCACCGTCGCCTTCCTGCTCGGGCCCGACCGCTTCCGCGGCTGGGCCGGGGCGCGGGCGGCCCACTTCATCGGGTAGGCGGGATGCAGGCCATCCAGCTGCGCAGCTTCGGCAAGGGCGGGATCCACGTCGATTCGGGCAAGGAGCGCACCGCGCACAAGCCCATCGAGCCGCTCGTGCCGCCGCCGCGCGAGGTGTGGCTGCCCCTGGTGGAGAGCTTCGGCGCCACCGCCACCGAGATCGTCAAGAAGGGCGACCTGGTGGCGCGCGGCCAGAAGGTCGCCGAGGCCGGCCCCGGCGGCGTGCCGGTGCACGCCAGCCTTTCGGGGCGGGTCAAGCCGACGGTGAAACGCCCGCATCCGACGCTCGTCAACGCGCCCATGATGGTGATCGAAGCGGCGGCCGACGCCCCGCCGCCGCTGGCGTTCCCGGGAGACCCGCTCTGGCGCGACTGCCCGCGCGACGAGATGCTGGCGCGCATCCGCGAGGCCGGCATCGTCGGCCTCGGTGGGGCGGCGTTCCCGACCTTCCGCAAGCTCGCCCTGCCCGAGGGCACGACCGTCGACACCGTGGTCATCAACGGCTCGGAGTGCGAGCCGTTCCTGACCGCCGACTTCCGCACCATGCTCGCCCACCCGCTCGAGGTCGTGGAGGGCGCGCGCCTCATGGCGCGGCTGACCGGCGGCGGGCGCGTGCTCATCGGCATCGAGGCCGACAAGCTCGAGGCCAGAGAGCCGCTCGAGCGCGCCGCGGCGGAGATCCCCGGCGGCCTCCCCGTGGAGGTCGTGCCCTGCGAGGTGCGCTACCCGCAGGGGGCCGAGCGCCAGCTGGTGACCTCGCTCACCGGCCGCGTGGTGCCGGCGCGGGCCCTGCCGCTGGCGGTGGGCGTTCTGGTGCAGAACGTGGCCACGGCACAGGCGGTGTACGAGGCGGTGCGCTACCGCAGGCCGCTGCTCGACCGCGTCATCACGGTCACCGGCCCGGGCATCCTGGACCCCAAGAACGTCCTCGCCCCGCTCGGCACGCCGCTCAGCCAGCTCGTGAGCTTCTGCGGCGGCATGGCCGACGCCACCACCCGCCTGGTGGCCGGCGGCCCGATGATGGGGCGGGCGCTGCCGCGCCTCGACCTGCCGCTGCTCAAGGGCATGAACGGGCTGACGCTGCTCACCGGCGCCGGCCCCCTCGAGGGGGGCTACCACCCCTGCATCCAGTGCGGGCGCTGCATCGAGGCGTGCCCGCTCGGTCTCGAGCCCGACCAGGTGTCGGTGCGGGTCGAGGCGGGGCGCACCCTGGACACCGACCCGTTCGGCGCGACCGACTGCTACGAGTGCGGCTGCTGCACCTACGTCTGCCCGGCGGAGCGCCCGCTC
>Ga0315276_10007364_pt1 | contig 10189 bp, 11 predicted proteins | sample YL17G05_0_MG_FD_204542 | JGI IMG/M metagenome (GOLD analysis project Ga0315276, IMG submission 204542) | Sediment microbial communities from Yellowstone Lake, YNP, Wyoming, USA - YL17G05_0 | ecosystem: Environmental > Aquatic > Freshwater > Lake > Sediment | place: USA: Wyoming | collected... | reverse complement strand
AATAAATTCGCCTTCGGCCACGCTATTCTTGAAACGTTATGACTCACCGCCAATCTCAGTCCAGTTTAATAACTGGCTCTCTGCCCACAAGCGAGTAAGCTGCGGCCTCTTTGACCTTGAGCCGACAACTAAGCTTACAGCCGCAGGCATAAACACGCCGAAGATTATCTCTTATGGTGAACAGCGTGGTATATTTTTTGAGAAAAGAAGTTTTATAATTACCGAAAAAATCCCCGATGCCGAGTCCTTGGAGCGGAGATTACCAGATTGTTTCAACTCGCCTGCTGCAATCGAAAATTTGGAACTGCGAAAAAATTTTATTGCTCAATTGGCTGCCTTTGTAAAAAAGTTCCACGAAACAAATTACCGTCATCGAGACCTCTATCTTTCTCATATATTCTACGGTGACAACGGCCGGTTTTACCTGATAGACTTGGCACGCGCCTTCAAGCCTGGCTTGTTTGCCGAACGATTTCAGATAAAAGATATTGCGCAGCTTTATTATTCAGCTCAAGGCAGATATTTTTCAAAAACAGACCGATTACGTTTTTATCTTGGCTACACTAGTAGCAGCAGATTAACCGGAAAAGACAAAGTATTTATCCGTAAAGTAATTAATAAAGCAAAGCGGATGGCACAACACGATATAAAGCATGGCAGAACCGTACCCTTTACAAGCTGACCAGATTAAAATTTATGTCTGTGATAAAGAATAAAATCGCGCTGATAATAGAGCGGATAGATATCGCCCTCGGCGGAGCGGAACGCTCCGTCTTTGAGCTGGCAGCTGCACTGTCGGTACTTGGGCTTGAAGTGGACGTACTCGCTGCAAAAGGGCAAACAAATGCTAAAAACATCCATATTTTGTGCTCAAATACGCCGGGCAAACGCACCTGTTATTTCACGTTCGCAAAGGCGCTGAAAAAGCATCTATCGGAAAATCACTACGAAATAATTCACAGCGTATTGCCTTTTGATTTTGCCGATGTGTATCAGCCGCGAGGAGGATGTTTCGCCGAAGCCGTTTTACGCAATGCCGCCAGTTATCAGAACAAAATCGTCGAACTTTACAAGAGGGCAACAGCTTTTGCCAATTTTCGGCGAACCATGTTTTTGCGAGCTGAGAGAAAACTTAGTAAAGATTCAAATGGGCCTGTAATTGTCGCACTTTCGAAGTATGTTGCCGAGCAGTTCAAAAAATACTATGGCGTCAGTGAAGACCGAATAGTTATTGTCCCTAACGGCATAAAAATAAATAAACGAGCCGACATAGGCCATGCTGATGATCTCCGTAATCAAATACTCGCTCAATTGGGCCTCAAGGAAGCTGACAACTCTGTCTTTTTCTTGTTCGCAGCAAACAATTTTAGACTGAAAGGTCTTGCCTCTCTGATAAAAGCAATGCAGCTTGTATCGCCAAGCATCACGGAACGAAAGGCTTATTTAATAGTGGCTGGTAATGACGGAACGCACAAATACAGCCGCTTTGCAGAAAAACTTAACGTCCATAGAAAAATTGTCTTTTTAGGTGCTGTTCAACATATTCAGGACGCCCTGTCAATAACCGATGTAGCCGTCCTTCCTACTTTTTACGACCCTTCAAGCAGATATATTCTCGAAGCGATTGCAGCCGGTAAGCCTGTGATAACGACAGAATTTAACGGCGCAGCCGATTTATTTGTCAACGACCGGCACGGCAAAGTAATCGACCGTCCAGAAAACATCCACGCATTGGCACAGGCAATCAGCTATTTCACAGATACAAACAACATCCGGAAAGCGTCACAGGCAATTGCTGCGGATAATCTTGAAGGAAAAATTTCAATCAGCAGGGTTGCCGAACAGCTAATGCCTGTTTATGAATCAATACTCGAAAAGCGAGGAAGATAGTGAAATTTGCGATTTTGATTATTGGTGCGTATTTGCTTGGCTCAGTTCCTTTTGGTCTGATTATTGCCAAAGCCCACGGCAGGGACTTGCGCAGCATCGGTTCAGGTAATATCGGCGCGACGAATCTATCGCGGGCGCTCGGCAGAAGATGGGCATATCTGTGCTTCCTGTTGGATGCCGCAAAAGGCCTGGCGCCGATGTTAGCTGCTACTTATATCTTTTCCTCTCCGCCGAGTGTCGCACAACTTTTCCTTGCGCTTGCTGTTGGTTGTGCAGCTATATTTGGCCATATCTTTCCGATATACTTAAAATTCAAAGGCGGCAAAGGCGTCGCTACCAGCTTCGGCATAGCGCTCGGCCTTTGGCCTTACTACACGATTTGCGCCGCAGCGGCTCTCTTAATATGGGTGGTGGTTGTTCTGTTATGGCGATATATTTCCTTGGCTTCTGTTACTGCTTCTGTTGCTTTTCCTCTAACATTGTTTTTGTTGATTGTTCTGATTCCACGTTGGAATTTTGCTGACTTGTGGCCGTTGCTTGTCGTAGCTGTCGCTATACCAGTTATGGTGATTGTCCGCCACCGTGAAAATATAAAAAGAATAATCGCAGGTACTGAAGGCAAAGTCTTTACTCAATAAATCACACTATGCAGCAAATCACACTATGCAGCTGATACCGGAATAAGACAAAGAAATTTAAGAACATTATTCCCTTCGTTCTTAAATTGATGTTCCTTGCCCCCTGGCACAAATATCACATAATCTTTACTGAATTGGTGTTCTTTTCCTTCGCATACAAATACTCCCTCTCCGTCGACTATAAAGACCTCATGCTCGTGCTGATGCTTGTGCAAAGGTGTAAATCCGCCGGGCTTTATTTCGAACAGCCGCATAGAAAAATTTTCTGCCCCGTCCTCTTTAGAAATAAGCCATCTTATCTCCGTATCTTTAGCTCCCTCCACTTCTACCGGACGTTTGACAATGTCGCTGCTCTTTTTGACCTTCATCTTTTCTCCCCTTTATTTATCTTACTCAGCCTCTTCTTTATCACCTACAAGTGCCCTAACCTTCTCTATCCTAAAATACACGATATGACGGTTTATCTGGTCTGGACTGAAAATCTTTGAATGCTTCTTTTTAAGCTCCTTAATACGTTCGGGGTCTGTTTCCTCATGGGTCTTTGTTAGGTAAAGTCTTTTGCCGGTATAACCATCACCGCGTTCGATAAAAAGATACGCAGCTTTCGGATTGGCCTGGATATTCGCAAAACTGAGCCGCTCAAGCATACTAAAAGCAATAGTCTTTTCATCTATAACATAGGGACGGGCATAAATAGCCGCATCTACGTTACCCTCCAGGCCGCTTGTTGCAAGAACCCCTGTTCCTTTTGTATTCTCGAAATAAGCAGCTAAGTCCATGATTATCTCCTTTCTTTGCAATCTCTTTTAAAGCTTTTTTAACCGTTTTATCCCCAGATTATCCAAGTTTCTTCTCAAGAATTTCGGAAACGACTTTGGGATTCGCCTGCCCCTTTGTTTTTTGCATAACTTGACCTAATAAAAAGCTCATCGCCTTTTTACTTTTCTTGTCGCCGCTTTTTGCATCATCAACAGCTTTTTGATTATCTGCAAGCACCTGCTCGACTATTTTCTTCAATTTCCCAGCATCGCTTTTCTGAATAAGGTTGTGTTCCTTTGCTATTATTTCCGGCTCTTTGCCGGCCTTTACCATTTTCTCAAAGATAACAGTCGAGGCGGTAGCGCTTACCGTCCCGGCCTCAATCATTTTGGCTAACTGAGCAAGGGCATCTGGTTTAACACCTAACTCGGCGACGCTGCAGCCTTTTTCATTTGCTAATTTCAGCCCGACCTGCGTGAGCAGATTACAAACTCGTTTCGGCTCACCGCCGGCTTTAACTACCTCATCGAAAAATTCTCCTGTCGTCCGCTCCGCTGTTAAAACGCCCGCATCGTAATCGCTTAATTTGTATTCATTAACGTAACGCATCTGTTTCTTTATAGGCAGCTCGCACAATCGGGACTTGATGTCTTTAAGCCATTGTTCCGTCAATTCGACCGGCACCAAATCCGGTTCTGGAAAATACCTGTAATCGTGCGCTTCTTCCTTTTCCCTCTGCAGGACCGTTGCCTCTTTTATGTCATCCCAGCCGTGAGTGCTCTTGTTGCCCATCTCCATCACTTCGCCGGTTTCAAGAAACCGTTCAGCCTGTCTGCCGATTTCGTATTCGATGCTTTTCTCCAGCGCCCTGAAGCTGTTGAGGTTTTTAACTTCGACGATCGGCGTCTTGTATTCTTTGCCGTTCTTAGTAATAACCAGATTGACGTTCGGCTCGAAACGCATATGTCCCTTTTGCATATCCGCTTCCGAAACACCTAAATATCTGACTATCCTTTGCAGTTCCTCCGCAAGCGCACGAACTTCCGCTGCACTGTTCATGTCCGGCTCAGTTACAATCTCCAGTAAAGGTGTCCCTGCCCGGTTCAAATCCACTTGTGAAAAGTTCCCCGTCGCGTGCAGGTTCTTGCCAGCATCTTCTTCAAGGTGTGCTCTGATTATTCCAATCCTTTTGGTTTTCCCAGACTCCAGCGGTATCTCAATAAAACCGTTCCTGCTGAGTGGCAAATCATATTGGCTTATCTGGTAATTTTTCGGCAAATCAGGATAGTAATACCCTTTTCTGTCCCACTTTGTAAACTTGGCTACTTCGCAATTAAGGGCCATCGCTACCAGGACAGCATATTCGAACGCCTGCTTATTCATTACCGGCAGCACACCCGGCATACCGAGACACACCGGGCATACCCTACTGTTGGCTTCTTCGCCGAAACTTAGCTCACATCCGCAGAACATCTTTGTCTTCGTGCCAAGATGTACGTGAATCTCAAGCCCCACCACAACCTTGTACTGCAATTCACTCATTAACTAATCACTGGTTTCTTTTTATGCCAATCAGTCTCTTTCTCATACATTCTCGCTATCCGAAGCAATTTATCTTCGCTAAACGCCGGCGAAAGTATTTGCAACCCTATCGGCAGATTATTTTTGTCAAAACCGCACGGCACGCTGATACTGGGAATCCCTGCTAAATTGGCGGCTATCGTATATATATCAGACAAGTACATTTTCAGAGGGTCGTCGACTTTTTCATCAATCTTAAAAGCTGTCGTCGGTGAAACAGGCATTAAAATGACCTCGCATCTCTCGAAAGCTTTGGTGAAATCACCGCGTATCAAATTCCTGACCTTAAGTGCCTTCAGATAATACGCATCATAATAGCCGCTTGACAGCGCATAAGTGCCTAACATTATTCGCCTCTTGACCTCTTTCCCGAATCCTTCCGCCCGTGATTTCGTATACACCTCAATATAATCTTTAGGATTTTTCGTGCGGTGTCCGTAATGAACACCGTCATATCTCGCCAGATTACTCGAGGCCTCAGCTGTGGCTATTATGTAATAGGGGGCAATTGCATAGTCAAAATGCGGCATTTCTATTTCAACTATTTCTACCCCAAGTTTTTTGTAGACCTCAATTGCTCCACTTATTGCCTTCTGCACATCACTATCGCTGCCGGCGTTAAGTTCCGGCACAGTACCAATTTTTAACCTTTTTATCGGCTCATCAAGTTTTTCAAGATAATCAGGCACAGGAGCGGTTTTCTCATCGATGCTGGTGCTGTCAGCGGGGTCGTAGCCGGCTATAACATTCATCATCAATGCGCAATCGCCCACCGTGCGTGTTATTGGCCCAATTTGGTCTAAACTCGAACCGTATGCCACAAGCCCGAATCGTGAAACCCTCCCATAAGTCGGCTTCAACCCAACTACCCCACAGAAACTGGCCGGCTGCCGAATCGAACCGCCGGTATCGGAACCAAGTGCTGCGTAGCAAAATCTTGCCGCCACAGCCGCTGTTGACCCTCCACTGCTCCCGCCTGGTACCCTGCTGGTGTCCCACGGATTAACCGTCTGCTTCAAACCAGAGTTTTCCGTGCTCGAACCCATTGCAAACTCGTCCATATTTGTCTTGCCGACGATAACGGCATCGGCAGCAAGCAGTTTTTCAACTACTGTTGCGTTATAGGGTGAATGGAAGTTTTCGAGTATCTTTGAAGCGCACGTAGTCGCCCCGAAAGTGGTGCACATGTTATCCTTTATCGCCACCGGCACACCCGCCAGTTTCCCCACCGGTTCACCTGCTGCGATTTTGTCGTCAATCTTCTGCGCCTTTGCCAGCGCTTGTTCTTTAAACGTGTTGATATATGCACCGATTGTTCTCTCGTGCTTTTCTATTTGCTCAAAGACTGCTTTTGTAACCGCAACGCTCTTAACATCCCCTGCTGCAATTTGGTCTCGCAGCCCTCTACAATCTATATCCGGCAATTCATCCCGCATAAAATATCCGCTAAACGCTATTTGCTATCTATTATCTTCGGCACTTTGAAAAATTCCCCATCTCGCTGCGGTGCATTTGCCAGCGTCTTTTCAGTTCCCAGTGACTCCTTGATGACATCTTCCCGAAAAACATTGCGTATCGGTAGACAATGAGCCAACGGCTCGATGCCGGTGGTGTCCAGTTCGTTCATTTTTGCCACGTAGTCAAGGATTGCACTTAGCTGCCCCGTGAATTCCGCAATTTCTTCTTCGCTCAAATCCAGACGGGATAATTTAGCGACCTTCCTCGCCTCTGTTTGGTTGATTCTTTTCCCCATTTTTTTCCTGCCTAAATAAAAAAAGCGAGGCAAAACCCGCCCCGCTGGTTTCAGTCGTCAAGATGGCGTACGCCGCACATAAGACTTATATTCTTATGCTCGCTGTTCTTCCGGCTTGTACTTTCGTTTAAGCGGCTTTTGAACCAGACCCATTCGTATCGCTTTGGCCGAGGCCTTGATTCTAACAACCTTACCATCGATAACAGCCCGAACCGTTTGTATGTTTGGCTTAAACTTTCTTTTTGAAATGCCGGTGATTTTTCTCCCGACCCCGCCAAGATATTTTGCCTTGCCGCGCCGCGTAATACTGTTGCCGCTTTTCGTCTTTTTACCCGTAAAATGACACACTCTCGACATTAATAAACTCCCGACTATATACTCAGGTTATTGCCACAATTGCCTTAAAACCTTACAAATATACTCACTCATAGGAAAATTGCAAGCCTAAATCTGAAATAAGAAATAAAGATGATTTATTTTACCATAGTATTGCCTTTTTGCCAAGTATCGCCCCTGAAAATAGTTATGATTGCTTGTTCTGCCTTCTGCTCGGATACCTGTTTTTCGTATGCCTTCGGCATACTTACTGTAAGTTTCCTCGTTGCCTGCCCTGTGGGATGCGCCGTTTGCTATCCCATCGGGGCGGCCTCCGGAAGCAACAGCAACATAAAATTGTCATTCCCGCGAAACCTGTCCTGAGCGAGGTCGAAGGAGCGGGAATCCAAAATGTTGTCTGTTTCGGTGTTCTATTTGCTTATTTTTTATGCCTTCTTAAAATCACCGCACCAAAGCCGAGCAGCAAAAGCTTATTTTTTGCTGACCTTTATGGTTTGCACACCTTACATGGACGCCGACCGGATTTTTCAGCTTCATCTCTGCTTTTAAAACCTATAAGGTTTTCAGCCGAAATCTTTTGTACCCAGCGACAAGAGTGACTATGATAAACGTCACTTCTGTTTGAGGCGACATAGGAATACTTCCAAATTTCACTCCGGCTGATATGCGTTCCGCCTTGAAAATAGTAAGAATAAACCCCATAGCCAACAATTGCCAGCAAAATTAATATCACAACTAATACTACGATTTTCTTTTTTTTCATTTCAACTTTCATACGTGTGTATTACTTGTTTGGCTTTGTTAAGATAAACACAACGCCAGTAAATAACAGGGCACAAACTATATCTATGGGTTGCCATATTTCCCGTGATAAATGTATCGGAATCAAAGGGTTAAACAAAACAGCAATAAAGCCGAACACCCAAACAGCCCATATTTTTTGCTGGTTATAAGCTGTGTAAGCTGTGTATGCACCAACACCACAAACCACAAATCTTAGCAGTTTATAATAGCCATAAGGCCAGTGTCCTAAAGCTGCAAGCAGCAAGATACCTGTAATCACGAGAGGTACAAAATTAAATCGAGTGTTCATATTACACTTTACAAAAGGAACTATTCTGTGCTTTCAATGCTTATGCATCTGCCATATAAGATTAACGGAGCTTCTGCAACCTCTATATAGAAGTTGCCGGATATTACAGGATAGGATTCTTCATAATCTCGGTCGTCATAAAATCCCATGCTCGCAGTTGAAACTTGTTCGGAACTCTTAGATAGATTTGTATTGATATTATGCTTTACATATTCGATCTCAAAATCCTCAACATTCCCGGTTAAGCCAAAAAATGGCTTGTGTATTCGGTCGATAGCAGCTACCACGAGAAAAGTAGACCATTGGCCTTGAGATTTTATAATTTGCAACATTTCTTGATTAATCTTCAAGAATATGACAATATCAGGTTCGTAGCTAAATCTTGCCATTATAGTATCATTTTGTTTCATGATATCTTCTGCCCAAACGTCGAAAACAAAGTATTGATTTGGCTCAGAAAAGTAATTTTGAAAGTCAATAGTATAGTTAAAGTTGTTTATATCTTTAGAAACAATCTTAGCATTAAAAATTTCCGCAATTTGCTTAATCTTTGTTTCTGTGATTTTGGCTTCGCTCTCGGTGTCATTTTTGTCTTTGCATGATGAGACCAGAAAACATATAAAGCAAATAAACAGAACCTTTTTCATTTTTTTACCCTTTCATAATTACTGTTGTTTTCTTCTAAAAAGCACGGCGCCCAAGCCGAGCAGTAAAAGTGTGGCTGGTTCGGGGATAGCTGTAATCTCTACATCAAGGTAGCCAGCGTTATCATCATATTGGGTGTCATAAACTCTGAAAGAAATAGCGTTGCCTGTTCCCATAAAGCTCAATCGGTAGCTGTGGCTTGGGCTGTACGTATGAGGGGAAAAATTGATTCCATCGGTAGTACCCCACCAGTTTTGAGCCGTTTCATTCACGAACAGGTCAAGTATTACCTCTGGGTCTGGTGATGGTGATAGATATTCCATCCATATTCCATCAGCCCTACGATATGCCCATTCGGCATCGGCAGGCATTTCGTCGTCCGTATATGTAAAAGTCCCTGTTGCCTCAAGTAAATACTCCTGTCCCAACGTTAAGGGTGATGTTGTCCAAACCAGTGTAGGGTTGTCTGCCCATACTCTAACGACCTCAGCTTTAACGATACTCGGCATTGTCGCAAAGATTAGTAGCAGCCAGAATGCGATTATGTTTCTCACCATTTTTCTCTTCCTTCAAAAAATTGTTGATATTTATAGCGCACCGGTTGCGCAGGAATACCACTGTAAATTACTTAGAAACTTGAAGAAATGCTCACCATCATCTCTCATACTTTCCTCTTCCGCTCTTGCAATAAACTGCCGCAAAAGCCGATACGATTATATATTTTGCTGGCTGAAAAGCAAGGCAAAATCTCTCCTGTGTTCTGGCCTACAATGTGGTAAAATAGTGTAAAATTAAGATAATCGGGACGACCGGCCAGCTACCGGTCAAGCGGTTTGAGCAGTGGTAAGGTTTTTCATTCACCTGTCTAACCTGCTACTGCTCAGGCCGACCCGAAAAAGACAGGTGAATAATGGCAAGACATAAAGACAAAGGTTCTAACGACAGTGAATTATTTTTATCACAAACTCCCCCAAGTTTCGATAAAATATTTGAGTTTGAAGGTTGCACTCCCGAAATCAAACAAATTTTTAGTTTTCCTTATCGATGTTTTTACGCCATTATTGATGCTCACAAGAACCAACTTTCGCACACTCAGAAAGAACAGCTCGTTCATATATTTATAAAAGAACGAAAGAATGTAACAAGGCTCATAGAAACACATGTCAAGCTATGTGCAGGCCATGAACCCAAAGACCGTTTTGCTTATTATAGGGAATATGAAGAATTGCTCGGAACCCTCGAAAAATTGTTTAAGGAATCCTTATTTGCTTGCACTTTTAACAATGATTTAGATTTTCTTAGATTTAAGGGCAAACTTTTCTCTAAGATTAACGGCTTATCTGACCACCAATTTGTTTTATCAAACAGACTATCTGTAATGCTTGGTATAACAAGTGAAACATTTAAAAATAGCGCTCAAGCCCTTGTGAATATTGGTAAATATCCTCCTGAGATTTTGGAGTATCCTGCCAAAATAAAAATGATAGAGGAAAC
>Ga0315276_10007363_pt1 | contig 10189 bp, 8 predicted proteins | sample YL17G05_0_MG_FD_204542 | JGI IMG/M metagenome (GOLD analysis project Ga0315276, IMG submission 204542) | Sediment microbial communities from Yellowstone Lake, YNP, Wyoming, USA - YL17G05_0 | ecosystem: Environmental > Aquatic > Freshwater > Lake > Sediment | place: USA: Wyoming | collected... | reverse complement strand
GGCGGTCGGTCTCGACGCGGAGGCGGGGCACTGGTTGCAGTGATCGCGATCGTCGGCCTGCTACTCGCTCCCTATGCTGCTCTCTTGCTCCGCATGAGCCTCTCGCGACGCCGCGAGTTCCTTGCAGATGCGGGATCTGCCGAGCTTCTGAACGATCCCGAGGCGATGGCACTCGCTTTGCGGCGCCTTCAGCTCGATACGACGTCGATCAAGTACGCCGACGCCTCGGTCGCTCACCTCTGGGTCGAGAGCCCTGCGACCCGCGTCGACACAGAACGTCGCGGCGTCAACGCCCTCTCGAGCCTGTTCGAGACGCATCCTCCTCTCGAGGCACGTATCACAGCCCTCGAGGAAGCAGGCGGATTTCGGCTCCCAGAGCGGCTTTCGCCCGACGAGCCGTTCGGTGCCGAGCTGGGGCTCCTGTAACCGCGCCGGGCACACTCGAAAGAATTCTCACAATGGATTCAGCTTCTACCCCAATCGGGTCGATAATGGTCGTGCCGTGAAAGGACTTCGCATCGGCCGACGCCGGGCGCGCACGAACGGGCTTCCCAGCTCGCCACTCGAGCTTGCGCTCATTCCCGCGCTCACGGACGAGCGCTGGCAGATCCCGGACCGCTTCAACTTCACCCGCGACGTCGTCGAGGCGCTCGCGGGCGATCCGAAGCGGCGAGCTCTGACGTTCCTGGGCAAAGACGGCGTCATCGAGCCGCGTACGTTCATGCAGATCGCAGAAGGAGCCGCCCGCTGGGCCTCGGTTCTTCGCGAGCGCGGCGTGCAGCCGGACGACAAGGTGATCGTTCTCGCCGGGAGCGGCCTCGACTGGCTCGAGGTCATCCTCGGCGTTATGAAGATCGGTGCGGTGACAGTTCCATGCTCGCCCACGCTGACGGCCGCAGCGCTCGAGGTTCGCGTCTCCTCGGCGGAGGCAGCGCTCGTGGTGGCAGAGCACTCGTGCCAGGCAGCGATCGAGCAGATGTCCTTTACGCCCGACGTCCACTACATCGACGACGGCCGTCAGCGACGCGCGTCGGACGTCCCAGAGGACTCGCCGACGCACGACACGTCGTCGCGCGACCTTGCTTTCATCCTCGCGACCCCCGGTACAGCCGGCGCACTCAAAGGTGTCGCGCATACGCACGGCTCAGTGTTCGCGACGAGGGTCGCGGCAGAGCACTGGCTCGACGCGGGCCGCGGTGACGCCGTGTGGTGCACAGCGCCGACGGATTCTCCGCACGCCGTTTGGAGCGCGCTCGTCGGGCCCTGGTCACGCGGCGCCGAGATCGTGCTCCACCAGGGTGACTTCGACCCCCTCGAGCGACTCGATCTCCTCTATCGGCTCGGCCCCACGATCCTGTGCCAGTCACCTGCCGAGTACCGGGCCCTCGCCGGGCTTCGCGAACTCGAGCGCTTCCGGTCGCCACGGCTCCGACGCCTCGTCTCAACGGGCGACTACCTCGAGCCCGAGATCATCGCGGAGTTCGAAGAGCGGTGGGGGATGACGATCCACGACGGCTACGGCCAGGCCGAGACGAACATCGTCGTCGCGAACGGGGCCGAGGCCGGCTTCAAGCCCGGTTCGCTCGGCCGTCCCGCACCTGGTCATCACGTTGCGATCATCGACGGAGAGGGAAACGAGATGCCCGTGGGCATCGAGGGAGACCTCGCTGTGCGCGGCCGTCCGCCGACGCTGTTCGCCGGGTACTGGGAGTCGCCCGACGAGACGAAGAGCGCGTTTCGCGGAGACTGGTACCTGACGGGCGACGTCGCCATGGCTGACGAGGACGGCTTTCTCTGGTTCGTTGGCCGCGCCGAAGACGTGATCACGAGCCGCGGTCGTACCTTCGGTCCCTACGAGGTCGAGCGTGTGTTGCGCGAGCACGACGCGATCGCCGCGAGCGCCGTTATCGGCCTCCGCGACCTGCAACGAGGCGGCCAGTTCGTCCGGGCGTACGTCGTCCCCGAGCGCGGGGGCGGAGGATCGGAGCAGCTCGAGGCCGAGCTTCGCCAGTTCGTGGGCCAAGCGCTGCCCGAGCAGCAAGTCCCCCGCGAGATCGTCTTCGTCGAAGAGTTGCCGATGATTGGCGGGAAGGTGAGCCGCCACACGCTGCGCGAGCGTCCGGTCGGTGGTCGTCCGCTGTGGGAGCTGCCTCCGACGTCGGAGCCCGAGGCGGAGGTTCCGCCCGTAACCATCGAGACGGCGCCTGCCCCGCCCGTCGTGGCGGCGGCCGCAGCGGTGGTCGAGGCGCAGCAGACGGTTGCTCCGGCGCCGGAGCCCGTCGTGCTGCCCGAGCCCATCCCGGAGCCGGTCGCCGAGGCGGCGCCGCTCCGCGCGCCGGAGCCGATCGTCGCACCGGAACCCGTCGTCGATTTCGCACCCGTAGTCGCGCCTGAGCCCGTAGTAGCGCCTGAGCTCGTAGATGCGCCTGAGCCCGTCGCCGAAGCCGCTCCTGCCCTCGAGCCGACACCCGAGCCAGAGCCCGTTCGCGCGCCGGATCCCACGCCTGTTGTCGTCCCGGAGTCCGAGCCCGTTGTCGTGCACGAGCCCGAGCCGGCGGCGGAAGCCGTTCCCGTCCCCGAACCCACGCCCGAGGCCGAGGCCGAGCCCGAGCCGGAACCCACGCCCGAGGCCGAGCCCGAGCCGATCGTCAAAGCGGGGCCGGAGCCGACTCCGGTCACCGAGGCGCTACCGGTACCCGAGCACAAACCCGAGTTCACCGTCGTGCCGGAGCCCGAACCGCGGCCCGACATCGTCACCGAACCGTCACCCGAGCCCGCGGCGGCAGTGGCTCCTGAGCCTCTTCCCGACTTCATCGTCCCGCCGGGAGCAGCACCGGATCCACCGGCGGCCCCGCCCGCACCCGAGCCGGAACCGGAGCCCGATCTCGGCCCGCTTCCCGACTACATCGTCGACCCGAACCGCCCGCCTGAAGCGAAGTCCCAAGCACCGGTACGCCCCACGCCTCCCGCGGCGCCAACCCTCTACTTCGAAGTCCCGAGCCAGCCCGAACCCGAGGCGTCGTCCACCGGCCTGAACTTCCCGCCCGCCGCGAGCTTCCCTACTCCTCGCGAGGATTCTGACGAAGACGCGCAACGAAAGCGCGACGCTCCAAAGGCCCCCCGCCGGCGACCCGCGCCTGAATCGGCCAAGTCGAAGCGCAACAAGTCGGGGCCGGCGGAACCCGGCGACGAGGCCGAAGAGGTCAGCTGGATGGAGGGTCTCTCGAACCGGCTCAGTGCGTACAGCTTGGCCGAGGAGGAGTCGGGCTCCGGTGACGAGCTGGGCGAGGACAAGCCCGACGACGCCGTGACGGGCACCTGATCCGGCCCGGTTCTCTAGTCTCGTCCAGTTGGCCGACGGCTCGATAGCCTTCTAAGCGTGATCGACCAGGCGGGGGTGAGCCTGCTGCGCTGGCTGCATAGGCAGCTTCGCCAGCCGACTCCTCAACGTGAGCACCTCGAGGCCGCAGTCGCGAACGACGACCCGGCCGAGGCCCGCCGGCTGCTCCAGCTGATCCCTTTTACCGCCGCCCAGCGCCGACACGTCGAGGGCCTCATCTCCCGCTGGGAGGAGGGGCATGGCGGCCGCTGAGAACGAGGCGATCGCGCGCCGGATCTTCGACGCGTTCGCGCGCAACGAGGGCTTCGCGCTGCGCGGCCTCTTCGCTGAGGACGCCGTCTGGAACGTGCCCGGCCGCGGAGTCATGGCCGGGGTCTACAGCGGGCGAGACGAAATCTTCCGCTTTCTCGCGCGGCTGCCGAAGGAAACGGGAGGCACATACAGCTCGGAGCTCATCGACGTGCTGGCGAGCGACGGACGGGCGGCCGCTCTCTATCGCGCACGCGGGACGCGACACGGTCGGACACTCGAGCTCGACCAGGTTCTGCTCTTCACCATCGAGGGTGGCGTCGTGCAGCGGGTGCTTGCCTTGCCGAGCGACCCTGATGCCTTCGAGGCGTTCTGGGCCTGAACTCGCGAAAGTCAGCTCGCTGGGATGAGAGGCAGCAGCCCCAAGCTTCAGGAGCATGATGCGGTTCACTCCGGCTTTCGAAGTCGTCGACGAGCGCGCTGTCAATCGCGGTACGGCTTGCCTACGCCTCGACGTGGATGCGCTTCTTCGCCTCCTTGAGAAACCCGCCCGCGCGCTGTCCGCGCACGGCGAGGATCTCGGAGAGAATCGAGAGCGCGGTCTCCTCCTGCGTGTCCGCACCTATGTCGAGGCCACAGGGTCCCATGATTCGCCCTAGCTTGGCCTCGGCCACGCCGGCCTCGAGCAACCGCTCCTTCCGTCGCTCCCGATTTCGTCGCGAGCCGAGCGCGCCGACGTAGAACGCCTCGGTCTCGAGCGCGCCGATCAGCGCCGGCTCGTCGAACTTGTCGTCGTGGGTGAGGACGACGATCGCCGTCTGGTGGTCGGGCTGGATCTGCGCGAACGCCTCGTCGGGCCACGCGACGATGAGCTCGTCCGCGGACGGGATCCGCTCCCGCGTGGCGAACTTCGCGCGCGCGTCCGCCACAATCGTGTGCCAGCCGAGGAGCTTTGCCCCGCGGCACATGGCCTCGGCGGTGTCAACGGCGCCGTAGATGAAGAGCCGCGGCGGCGGCCCGTACCACTCGGCGAACACCTTCGCCCCGTCGTCGAGCGTGAGCAAGCGGTTCCGGCCGCGGCGGATCAGCTCGTCGAATTGGGCGATGGCCTCTTCGAGACCTTCCCCTACGTGCTCGCCCGACTCGAGAACGAGCACCTTGGTCCCGACTCCCTTGCCCTCGACCGCGGTGAACAAGATCCCGCGCTCCTCCGACTCGCGCAGCTCCGTGAGTCGCTCGAGCAACCTCACTCCACCCGCTCCAGGAAAACGTCGATCTCCCCTCCGCACGGGAGCCCCACGCTCCAGGCGACGTCGTCGTCGATCCCGTACGAGAGGAGCTTCGGCTCGCCCGTCTCGAACACCTCCTGCGCGCTCTCGAAGACGTCACTCTCGACGCAGCCCCCCGACACGGAGCCGCACATCTTCCCCGACTCGGAGATCGCAAGGCTCGCGCCGATCGGCCTCGGCGCCGAGCGCCTGGTTGCGACGACCGTCGCGACGACGATCTTCTCGCCGTCCTTCCTCCACTGCTCCATCTCGGGCAGGATCTCTTTCACGCTGCGTGCCTCCTTTCGATGCCGGCGAGCACTGCTCCCAGCTCCTCGAGACTCCGGAGATTATGGCCAGGAAGGAAGCGGTCGACGAAGGGCAGCGCAGCACGCATCCCACCGGCGAGCGGCTGGTACTCGGGGTTGCCCTTCAGCGGGTTCACCCAGACGACCGCGTAGGCCGCGCGCGCGAGCTTCGCCATCTCGCGCCCGATCAGGTCGGGGTCGTCTCGCTCCCAGCCGTCCGAGACGATGACGACGACGGCACCGCGGGAGAGCGCTCTGCGCCCGTAGACCGCGTTGAACTCCGCGAGCGAAGCGCCGATGCGCGTGCCGCTCCCCCAGTCGATGGCAGTCTCGGCGGCTCGCGCGAGAGCGGCCTCGGGATCGCGGGTCGCGAGGTCGGGCGTGAGCCGGGTCAACCTCGTGCCGAACGCGAAGGCCTCGACGCCGGCGCCCGCGCCGACGATCGCATGGAGGTAGAAGAGCAGCGCCCTCGCATAGGCGTCCATCGAGCCCGAGACGTCGCAGAGAACGACGAGCTTTCGCGGCACGGTCTTCCGCGCCTTCCACGTCTGCTCGACGGGGTCGCCGCCTGTCCGCAGCGATTTGCGACAGAGGCGGCGCATGTCGAGCCGGTCTCCGCGGGGATCGGGCGAACGGCGGCGCGACTTCCGGCGTGGCCGCGTACGCGCGATCGCGGCCATGAGCCGTCGCACGCGCTCGAACTCCTCCGGCGTCATCTCGGCGAAGTCCTTTTCGCGCAGGAGCTCGTGTGCAGAGGCGCCGCTCTCGAGTGGCTCGCCGGACTCGAAAACCTCCCTAGCCTCGTCTCGATTCGACTCGAGCGTGTCCGTAGCTACCTTGTCCGCGAACCCCCGCCGGTCACGCTGGCGAACGAGCGGCGCCACGGGGCCGCGGAGGAACCAGGCGACGAACGCGCGGTCGAACAGCTCGAGCTCGTCGTGGCGAGAGACGAGGGTTTGCCGGAGGGTGAAGTAGACGTCCTCCTGACGGGTGAGATCGACGGCCCCCAAACCATTCATCGCGTCGGCGACGCGGCCCGGGCCTACCTCGATGCCCACTTCGCGCAGCACACGGCCGAACGTGACGACGTGCCGGACGATGGCGGCTCCCTGCACGAGCTAGGTCTTCGCCGTGGCGCGGGCCTCTTCGATGAGGCTGACGAGCGTCTCGTCGCGGACCGTCTCGATGTCCTCGCGGTACTTGAGCACGGAGCCGAGGGTCTGCTCGACGACCTCGGCGTCGATCTCCTCGCGCCCGAGCGCGGCGAGCGCCTGCGCCCAGTCGATCGTCTCGGCGACGCCGGGCGGCTTCGCGAGGTCGAGCCCGCGAAGCCCGCGCACGAATGCAGCAGCTTCCAGCGCGAGCCGTTCCGGTATCCCCGGAACGCGAAGCCGGACGATCTCGACCTCGCGCTCGAGCGACGGATGCCCGATCCAGTGGAACAGCGCTCGTCGCTTCAGTGCGTCGTGCAGCTCACGTGTGCGGTTCGACGTGAGCACAACCGCCGGCTTGCGGCGAGCGCGGATCGTTCCGAGCTCGGGGATCGTTATCTGGAAATCCGACAGGATCTCCAGCAAGAACGCCTCGAACTCCTCGTCGGCGCGATCGACCTCGTCGATCAGCAGCACGACCTGCTCTTCGGAGTCGATCGCCTCGAGGAGTGGCCGTCGGATGAGGAACTCGGGGCCGAAGAGCTCCTCCTCGGACACGGTTCCTTCCTGCGCGGCCCTGATGTGGAGGAGCTGGCGCGGGTAGTTCCACTCGTAGACAGCGTGCGAGACGTCGAGCCCTTCGTAGCACTGGAGCCTGATGAGCCGGGCGCCGAGTGCCCGCGCGAGCGCCTTTGCGGCCTCTGTCTTGCCGACGCCCGCCTCGCCCTCGAGGAGGACCGGCTTCTCGAGCGCGAGGGAGAGGAAGAGCGCGGTAGCGAGCCCGCGATCGGGGAGGTAATCGGCGCCTCGCAGGGCAGCCTCGAGCTCGTCGATCGTGCGGAACGTCATGATCTCCAGCGTACACGGGTGCCGGCGCCGCACCTCGTCCCCAGCCCGGCGAGATCGGATTGCACTCGACTCAGGTCACGCTCGACCGAGAAGGACGGGCTATTGCTTCTGGACGCCCTCACCGGCCGCCCACGTGGCGACCTGCTCGAGCGAGCGGCGAGGGCGGGGCCAGCAGTCCGAGCTTCATGAGGGCACCTCCACCCAGCTGCGTTCGAGGCTCGAGAGTCCGACGGCGTCGCAGAGGACGTTCTCGACGTGGCCGTCGCGGAAGGTCGGGTAGTCGGGCTCGTCGGACGGGCCGCCGCGCGCGACGTCTGCATAGACGGCGCGGTACAGCTCCCGGAACGTGTCTGCGAATCCCTCCGTATGCGCAACCGGGAGATGCGTCCAGGCCGCCGCTTTCGGATGCATCAGCGCGGCGTTCCTGATCAAGACCTCGTTCGGCCCGTCGCGCCGTCCGAGCCAGAGCTCTTCGTTGCGCTCCGAGTCCCAGGCGAGCGCGCCCGCCGAGCCATCGATCTCGAAGCGGAGCGAGTTCTTGCGCCCGGTTGAGACCTGCGAGACGACGAGTGAGCCGCGGGCGCCGTTCTCGTAGCGGAGAAGGATGTTGGCGATATCCTCGCTCGACATCCGCGCATCCTCCCGCGCGCCCGCATCCGCGCTCCCGAACGTCTCGACCTCGCCCGTCGGGCGCCGCCGGACCGGGATCGTGGTTGCAAGGTCGGCGAACACCTCGACGATGCGAGAGCCCGTGACGAACTGCGTGAGATCCATCCAGTGCGACCCGATGTCGCCGACGGCGCGCAGCTCGCCGCCCTTCTCGGCCTCGAGCCGCCAGTTCCAGTCGGTCGGTTGAGCGAGCCAGTCCTGCAGGTAGCCCCCGTGCACATTCCATACGTCTCCGAGCTCACCGGCGCGCACCCACTCACGCGCCTCCTGGACGATCGGGTAGAAGCGGATGTTGAAGTTCGTGCAATGGACGAGCCCCGACCTCTCCGCCAGCTCGACGAGCTCTGCGGACTGGTCGGCCGTCACGGCCAGAGGCTTCTCGCACACAACGTGCTTTCCGGCGGCGAGTGCCTGCAGCGCCTGAGGGTGGTGGAGATGGTTTGGCGTCGTGATATGGACGACGTCGACTCGGTTGTCGTCGAGCATTGCCTCGTACGACTCGTACGCCGGAGCGATTCCCTTTGCGGCGGCGCGCTCGCGCGTGGAGCCGACGACCCCCGACACCTCGATGCCAAGCCTGCGAAGCGCATCAACGTGGACGACGCCGATGAAGCCAGTGCCGACGACGCTTGCGGTCAGCTGACCGATCTCGGTCACCTCGCGACGACGGGGTTCGTCAGCGAGCCGATGCCCTCGATCTCGATCGTCACTTCGTCCCCGGGCTGCAGGAGCCGCTGCGGATCGCGGAACACACCGACACCGGCGGGGGTCCCGGTGAGGATCAGATCGCCAGGCTCGAGCGTCGTCGTCTGCGAGACGTAGCTGATCACGTCGTCGATCCCGAAGATGAGGTTCGCCGTCGTCGAGTCCTGGAGGACCTCGCCGCTGACGATCGCCCGGATCCGCAGATCGTGCGGGTCGGAGATCTCGTCCCGCGGCACCATCGCCCCGACCGGACAGAACGTGTCCGGCGACTTCCCGCGCGTCCACTGCCCGTCCGAGAACTGGAGGTCGCGCGCGCTGACGTCGTTCGCGCACAGGTAACCGCGCACGGCCTCGAACGCGTTCTCCTTCGAGACGTTCTTCGCGCGCGTGCCGATGACCACGCCTAGCTCGGCCTCGTAGTCGGCCTTCGTGACGATCGGCGGAATCACGATGGGCTCACCGGGCCCGATGAGCGACGTCGGCCACTTGGCGAAGAGGAGCGGCTCAGACGGGAGCTCGACTCCCTGCTCTTCCGCGTGGTCGCGGTAGTTCAAGCCGACGCAGACGATCTTCCCCGGACGCTCGATCGGCAACACCGGGGCAACCTTATAGTGGACGCATGGCTCTCCCGGCACTGCTCGTTTCCGAGCTTCGGGAGGCGCTGGGAGAAGCGCACGTGATCACCGAGCCCGAGCAGCTCCGCGTGTACGAGTGCGACGGGCTCACCGGGCACCGCGCCGTTCCCGAGCTCGTCGTCCTCCCCGGCTCGACCGAGGAGGTGCAGACGGTAGTGCGGGCCTGCTACCGCGAGCGCGTGCCTTTCGTCGCGCGCGGCGCGGGCACCGGGCTCTCCGGGGGCGCGACCCCTCTGGCCGGCGGCGTGGTCGTCTCACTCGCCCGCATGAACCGGATCATCGAGATCGACCTGGGGAGCCAGCGAGTCGTGGTCGAGCCGGGCGTCGCGAATCTCGACGTGACGCGCGCCGTCGCCGCCGAGGGTTTCTTCTACGCGCCAGACCCCTCGAGCCAGCAGGTCTGCACGATCGGCGGCAACGTCGCAGAGAACTCGGGCGGAGCCCACTGCCTCAAGCATGGCTTCACCGTCCACCACGCGACGGGGCTCACGCTCGTGCTCCCCGACGGCGAGGTGGTCGAGCTCGGCGGAAAGGCGCTCGACCCCGACGGCCCGGACCTGCTCGGCGTCGTCGTCGGCTCCGAGGGGACGCTCGGAATCGTGACCCAGATCACTCTTCGCATCGTTCGTGCGCCGCAGGTCGTGCGGACGCTTCTTGCCGGCTTCGAGACGATGGACGCCGCAGGCGTGGCCGTCTCCGGGATCGTCGCGGCTGGGATCCTGCCCTCGGCGATCGAGATGATGGACCGGCTGACGATCGAGGCGGCCGAGCTCGCCGTCTCCCCCGGCTACCCGGAGGGAGCGGGCGCCGTCCTCCTCGTCGAACTCGACGGGGTCGCCGAGCAGGTCGAGGACGACGTCGCCGACGTCGAGCGAATCTGTTCGGAAAGTGGCGCGTTCGAGCTGCGAACCGCAGCGAACGAGGCAGACCGCGCACTTCTCTGGAAGGGACGTAAGTCGGCGTTCGCTGCGATGGGGCGAATCGCCACCGACTACTACGTACAGGATGGAGTCGT
>Ga0315276_10007362_pt1 | contig 10189 bp, 3 predicted proteins | sample YL17G05_0_MG_FD_204542 | JGI IMG/M metagenome (GOLD analysis project Ga0315276, IMG submission 204542) | Sediment microbial communities from Yellowstone Lake, YNP, Wyoming, USA - YL17G05_0 | ecosystem: Environmental > Aquatic > Freshwater > Lake > Sediment | place: USA: Wyoming | collected... | reverse complement strand
GCCAATGTCAATCTTTATAAAGATTGACATTTTAAAACCCTCTCTAATCAAGCATCTCAAAAAAAAGATGTCAACTTTTATAAAAATTGAACAAAAATCCGGGGATTATACTATCTTATTGTTGAATATGAATTTGAATTAAAGGAGGAATTAAAATGTCTATGAAAAACGTTTCGATGGTAGGGAACCGATGAATGACAAAATAGAAAACAAAGAACCATCCTCCCAATTCTTGAAAACAGATAGGGGGAAAACTAAATCCAACGCCATCGAGACGCCGTCGATTGCCTTACCCAAAGGCGGCGGCGCCATCAAAGGCATCGATGAGAAATTCTCCGTGAATGCGGTCAACGGTACCGCTTCTTTTTCCATTCCCCTTCCATTTTCCCCGGCCCGGGGCGCTTCGCCCACTTTAAATTTGTCTTATAATTCCGGCGCCGGGAATGGCGTTTTTGGCCTGGGATGGTCGCTGGGCCTACCTTCCATCAAACGCAAAACCGATAAAAAACTACCGCAATATTTCGACGCCGGCGATTCGGATACCTTTCTCTTTTCCGAAGCCGAAGACCTGGTCCCGGAACTAATCGTCGATACAACCGGCAACTCTATTATCCACGAATCCGATTCGGCGGATAACCAATTTACCATTCGTTTCTATAAGCCGCGTATCGAAGGTCTCTTTGCCAGGATTGAACGATGGACCGAAAAAGCAAACGGTGTTATGAAGTGGCGGGTCATTAGCAAAGAAAACGTCACCACCCTTTTCGGTTGGAGCCCGGCTTCGAGAATTTCCGATCCCAAAGACCCCGGTAAAATATTCGAATGGCTGCCGGAATTTGTTTTCGATGACAAAGGCAATTGCTCCCATTATATATATAAAAAAGAAGACAACGTGGGATTCGATCTTCTGCTCCTGCATCACCGCAACCGCTTTGCAAACGGCGATATCACTTACACCAACCTCTATTTGGAAAAGATTTTATACGGCAATAAAACCCCTTACACCACCTTCAACAGTCCCCTTCCGCTTGAATCCGATTACTTTTTCCAGACGGTCTTCGACTATGGCGAATACGATATCGATGCGCCTTACGATAAAATAAATAACTGGAACTTTCGAAAGGACGCCTTTTCAGAATATAAAGCGGGTTTTGAAATCCGCACCACCCGGTTATGTCAACGGGTCTTGCTTTTTCATTATTTCGCTGAACTGCCGGGCGGTTCCGCGTTGGTCAAATCATTGGATTTCGATTATGATACGGCCAAAGAAGAGGGCTTTACATTTTTAAAGGCCATTACCGTGCGCGGGTACATCAAGCAATACGATGGAACCTTTACCTATACCATGAAGAACCTTCCACCCCTCGAATTCGACTATCAAAATCACGATTGGAATTGCGAGGTAAAAAGTATTTCACCTGGAGACCTGGCGCAAGCGCCCGTGGGATTGGACGAGTCCCAATACCAATTCACGGATTTATTTAATGAAGGTTTGGCCGGTATACTGACGGAACAAGGCGACGGCTGGTATTACAAACATAATCTCGGCAGCGGCAAATTCGAACCCGCGAAATTGGTTTCCCCCAAACCCTCATTCACCGGTTTGGGCAGCCGATTGCAATTGTTGGACCTGGACGGCGACGGCGGCAAACAGTTGGTGAACTTCAATACCGAACCCAAAGGGTATTTCGAATTAAATGACGACAACCGCTGGGAAACTTTTCGAACCTTCAAAAACTTGCCCAACATCGATATGCGCGACCCCAATACCCGGTTGCTGGATGTGAATGGCGACGGCAAGCCGGAAGTAGTGATTACCGAAGATCAGGTATTTACCTGGTACGAATCCGCCGGCAGGGAAGGGTTTGAAAGTTTTCAGCAAACGCCGAAACCCTTTGATGAAGAAGCCGGGCCGCATATCGTGTTTTCCGATCCCACCCAGACTATTTTCCTGGCCGACATGTCCGGCGACGGTTTAACGGACATTGTTCGGATTCGCAATGGGGAAATCTGTTACTGGCCCAACCTGGGCTACGGGAAATTCGGGGCAAAGGTGGGGATGGATCACGCGCCGGTGTTCGACCATCCCGGTTCATTCAACCCGGCGTATTTGCGGTTGGCGGACATCGATGGCTCCGGGACCACGGATATTATTTACCTGGGGAAAAATAAATTTTCCTGCTGGATGAACTTAAGCGGCAACGCATTCAGCGCCATACCGTTTGAAATAAATAACTTCCCAGAAATACACAACCTGGCGAAAATCACGGTTACCGATCTGTTGGGTACCGGCATCGCCTGTATCGTTTGGTCCAGCGGTTTGTCCAAAGACGCCCAGGCCCCGTTAAAGTACATCGACCTGATGAACGGTAAGAAACCCCATATCATGATTGCTTACAAGAACAATCTCGGTAAAGAGGTTTCGTTGGAATATACGCCTTCCACAAAATTCTACATTGATGACAAACTGGCCGGCAGGCCCTGGGTGACCAGGCTGCATTTCCCGGTTCATTGCATATCCAGGACCGAGACCAGGGATATGATTACGGGGACCCGTTTCATCAGTTCTTACGCATACCATCATGGATATTACGACCATGCCGAAAGGGAGTTCCGGGGTTTCGGCATGGTGGAGCAAATGGATGCGGAGCATTTCGATCATTGGGTCAAAGGGAATGCAAGCAATATAGTAGACAAAACCCTTCACCAGGAACCGGTGCTTACCCGGTCATGGTTTCATACCGGCGCCTTTTTAAGTCGTGAGAAAATCCTCAACCAGTTTGCCCATGAATACTGGTATGAGGAAATGGCAAGACAGGGTTTTGACGTTGAGAATAACGAAGTCCCGTTACCCGATGCAAAGCTCATTGCCGCTCCGGGTTTGGATGTCGCGATCATTGCTGAATTGAGTCCCCAGGAATGGCGGGAAGCGTTACGGGCCTGCAAGGGTATGGCGTTACGTACGGAAGTATTTGCCAAATCAGAAGTTTTGGGAGGTGTCGGAACCCTTTTTCAAAAGGGTTCTGACCTGCCAGGGGCAACCCCTTTTACAGTTGCCACTCATAACTGCATTATCGAATTATTACAACCCAAAGGCCAGAATCAGCACGCTGTTTTCGTGGTGAAAGAAAGCGAAGCCATTACCTACAACTACGAGCGAAACACCGAAGACCCACGCATTGCACATAATTTGAATATCAAACTGGATGAATACGGAAATGTTCTCGAATCCGCCGCGGTCGTTTATCCCAGGATGGTTCCCGATACTTCGCTTCCTGTTGAAACACAGGCGGCGCAAAACCGGACTACTATTATTTATACTCAAAATCAATTTACCAATGATGTAATCAGTGATGACGAATACCGGCTCCGGCTCCCTTCCGAAGTCAAAACGTATGAATTAAAGGGAGTTGAAAAAACCAATACTATATATTATATTGTCTCCGACTTTGAAAATATATTGGCTAATGCCATCGAGGTTCATTATCACCAGGTCGATGTTGAGCCTGTCCCCCCCCTTTCTCAGAAACGGTTAATCGAGCATATCCGAACCCTCTATTATAAAAATGACCTTACCGGTCCACTGTCGCCGGGGTCGCCGGAAGTATTGGAGTCCAAAGGGCTGCCGTATGAGAGTTATCAATTGGCCTATACCCCCGCTTTAATCGCGGATATATTCGGGGGCAAAGTCAATGGCGCACTCATGACGGAAGGTAAATTCACCCACAGCGAGGGCGATGCTAACTGGTGGATTCGTTCGGGAACTACGCAATTTATTAAAGGAACAGAAACCGCGGCCGATGCACAGGGCCGTTTTTACTCACCCATCTCCTATACCGATCCTTATGGCGCTGTAACAACGGTTACCTATTACAAGGATTATTTCCTGTTTATTGAAGAAACCGAAGATGCCATCGGTAATAAGGCAAGTGTTGATCTTTTCGATTTCCGCACCCTTTCCCCACAGCGCATGAAAGACCCCAACAACAATATCGCCGAAGCCATTACCGATGAATTGGGGTTGGTCAAAGCAATGGCCTTGTATGGCAAAGGCAATGAAGCGGATGAATTAACAGGATTAAATGAATTTACGACCTCCACCGAAAGCGCATTAATTAGTAATTTTTTCAATGCCGCCACTTCCAGCGATCTGACTGCCAGAGGGAAAAATTTATTGCAAGGCGCCACCGCACGGTTTGTCTATGATTTCGATGTATATAAAAACTCCGCTAAACCCGTTGTCGTCGCCTCCATCGTTAGAGAAGAACATTATAAGAAAAACACCAATTCACCCGTGCAACTGAGTTTTGAATATTCTAATGGCCTGGGCAAGGTGGTAATGAAGAAGGTACAGGCCGAGCCCGGACCTGCCAAACAGGTTATAGTAAACGATATTGATGGTACTTATTCGGTTATTGAAACCGACACGTCCACTCTTGCGCCCAAACAACTTCGCTGGATAGGCAACGGCAGGACCATATTGAACAACAAAGGCAATCCCGTCAAACAATACGAACCTTATTTTTCCGTAACGCACCAATATGAAGATTTAGAGGAATTGGTGGAAACAGGGGTTACGCCTATTTTATATTATGACGCTTTGGGGCGCATGGTTAGAACGGATATGCCGGACGGCACGTTCTCAAAAGTTGAATTCGACTCGTGGGAACAAGTTATTTATGACGCCAATGACACAGTAAAGGACAGTGAATGGTATATCAAAAGAAAAGCATTGCCAATAAATAACCTGGAAAGAAAAGCCGCTGAAAAGGCAGAAGCCCATTACGATACACCTGCCGAACTTCACTTTGATACTCTGGGCAGGCCTGTTTTGCAAATAGAAAACAATGGCAAAGACGCCGACTGTAATGATATTTTATATAAAACGAAGATTGAATTAGATATTGAAGGCAACCTTAGAAAAGTAACGGATGCGAGGGAATTGACGGAGAATGGGAATAAAGGCAATACGGTGATGCAATATAAATACGACATGCTGGGCAATTTGGTGTATCAAGACAGCATGGACGCGGGGAAACGGTGGCTGCTCATCGATATCCTGGGAAACCCACTGCGTACCTGGGATGAACGCGAGCATGAGTTCCAATATTTTTATGATATCCTGCATCGTCCTACCGAAAGTAAAGTATTGGGTGGCGACACATCCCTTGACCATGTTTTTGATAGAATTTTCTATGGGGAAACGGAATCCGACCCGGCATCGAAAAACCTAAGGGGGCAGGTAGTAAAACATTATGACACGGGCGGCTTAATCGAGACGCCCGAATACGATTTCAAAGGTCAGCCCAAATCAACCACCCGGAGGCTATTTAAAAATTACAAAACAGTGGCCAACTGGATTGACAACAATTTGGTTTCCGACCTGGAAATCGACAGTTATATATTTATCACGGAAATGGACGCCCTGGGGCGCATTTCCAAACAAACAGCCCCGGACGACAGTGTCATCACGCCGTCGTACAATGAAGCGGGATTGTTGGATGGGGAAACTGTAATTCACCCCACCGATCCCGCCATTACCGCCGCTTACATCGAAAACATCGATTACAATGAAAAAGGCCAGCGCAATAAGATTATTTATGGGAATGGCGTCTTCACCCAATTTTACTATGACAAAGAAACCTTCCGGCTGATTCGCCTGGAGACCAGGAGGCAGAATCAGGTTTTGCTCCAGGATTTATATTATACCTTTGACGGGGTAGGGAATATTACTCATATAGAAGATAATGCCATACCCACTCAATTTTTTAATAATTCGCAAATAGATCCAGTCTGTGAATATACTTACGATGCCCTCTATCGACTGGTGCAAGCAACCGGCAGGGAAAACAATGCCGTGTTATCTTTTAGCGACAGCGATAATTGGAATGATGCACCTTTTATGCGACAATTAAACGACACCATGTCTGTGCGTAACTATACTCAGAGCTACCAATACGATGCGGTTGGGAATATCGAGCAAATGAAACACACCGCCGGGTCTGCAGGCAGTTGGACGAGAAATTATGAATACGAATTGGTAAATAACCGTTTGAAAAATACGAAGGTTGGGCAGGGTGGAAATTCCTTCAACTATAATTACCCGCACCACGCAAAACACGGTTTTATAACTTCCATGCCGCACCTGGTAGATATGGGGTGGAACTTTAAGGAAGAATTGGTAAAAACCATCCGGCAAAAAGTCAACCCGGGCAATGGCACACCGGAAACCACTTATTATCAATACGACGGACAGGGGCAGAGAATAAGAAAGATTACCGAAAACACCGCCGGCCCTGGTGAAACTCCCACCAAAAAAGAGGAGCGGATTTATATTTCCGGATATGAAGTATACAAAAAGCACAGCGGCGCTGACGCCAATTTGCAGCGAATTAGTTTGAGCCTGATGGATAAGGAACATCGCTTTGTGATGATTGAGAGTCGTAACGATATCAATGACGGCACCGAACCATTTTTGGTTCGGTACCAGCATCATAATCACCTTGGCTCTGCAAGCCTTGAGCTGAATGAAAATGCCGATGTAATAAGTTATGAAGAATACCACCCCTTCGGAACGACGGCTTACCAGGCGAAAAACGCAGTGATTAAATCCGCCGCCAAGCGATACCGGTATACGGGGATGGAAAGAGATGAAGAAAGTGGGTTGGAGTATCATTCAGCGCGGTACTATCTACCCTGGTTGGGAAGGTGGTTGAGTGCAGATCCTATTGGAATAGATGATGGGATTAATGTTTATAGATATACCAAAAGTAATCCAATAATTTTCAAAGATACTTATGGGAAACAAGGGCAGCCTATTCCACAAATACTCTCATTAGAACAATCAGAAAAATGGAATGAGATGATAGATAAAATAGGATTTTCGAATGCAAAAATTATATTTAATGATAATGTACAGTTAGAACAAAATACATTGGGATGTATTAGTGTTTTGGTAGATTTGAAAAAAGAACCTGGAAAATTTATTGATATTAGTACTATTGCAAATCTTACTTATGATCAAATACAGTCTTTTCAAATTGTAGTTAGTTTGGATCAAACGCAAATTAATAATTATGCAACAACAGCAAATACAACTGCCTCAAATGTAAATCTTCAAACCATAATACATGAGTATGCATTACATGTTTTACCTTTTTCGGAATTAATAAAAAATACAAAGGATAATGCTACTCTAAATCAACTCATTACTAATATAAAGACAGAAATTGCTGCTAAAATTAATTCTACACAACATCAGAAAATATTTGATCTTAATAGTTATTATAATACAATTTTAAATGAACTGATTAGTAAAAGGCATAGCAATGAAAAAGTGTCATCAAATCAGTGGATTAATACATTATTTAATAATACTACTACACAATATAGATTTGTAAATGGTCTACTCGAACCAGGATATATAGATAATATACAATTAATTGTCCCGACCCCTTCAAATAATTTTATAAATTACTTGAATTTTGATGATTTAACTTTGTTTTCAAATATGAACCCAGCAATGAGACCGCCTGTTTGTCCAAGTAGAAGTGCTTATTATACTAGTGCACCCGGGCCTGACCCGCGCCTTTATCTATTTGGTCAAGGTATTTCAAATCGAATTACACAGATGCATAATAGGTATCGTCGTGCATCTCCTAATGCTTATGTTGAATAAATTTTAAAAAATACTATGCCAACTACAAACCTGCAGGATTCATCGTTCATGAAACGGAAACCGATAGAAACAACAATAGGCTTTCTAATCTTTTAGAAAAAGCAGTAGACCACGATATGTACAACGTAGGGCTATTGGCCGAATGTTGTGACAATACTATTTTTAAAACCATAAAATATGGAAGGAATCTATTATGATACCATTCTTCACCCGGGGAAAAAATAGAAGAGAAGTTGCGCCAGGAAAAGCCCTGGAGGGAGGATATGGGGCAGGCCAATTTTACCTTCTTCTCTTTTCTTTCATCATTCATCATTCACCACTCCACTCTTCCTATTGATGATAAAGGTTTCCAGGTGAGTTGCCTGGAAGGTAAAAAACGAAGAAACGAAGAAGAGAAGAAGAGAGGAAAAAACAGGGATGACTGATGACTGATGACTGATGAAGAAAGTGGACAGATCAATTTTTCCCTTTCATTGAGCAAACAACTCCCGACATTGACCATTTGGCTCCTCGCATCGATGAAATGGCAACCGACATTGACCAAACGGCAACCGACATTGAGCAAACAGCTCCCGGCATTGACCAAACGGCTCCCGACATCGACCAAACGGCAACTGACATTGAGCAAACGGCAACCGACATTGAGCAAACGGCTCCCGGCATCGAGCAAACGGCAACCGACATTGAGCAAATGGCTCCCTGCATCGGCCAAACGGCAACCGACATTGACCAAACGGCTCCCGACATCGAGCAAACGGCAACCGACATTGACCAAACGGCTCCCGACATTGAGCAAACGGCAACCGACATTGACCAAACGGCTCCCGGCATTGACCATTCGGCTCCCAGCATCGACCAAACGGCAACCGACATTGAGCAAAAGGCTCCCCGCATCGATGAAACGGCAACCGACATTGAGAAAACGGCAACCGACATTGATGGAATGATGAATGATGAAGAAAAGCTGGAAGGTGCGAAGGTAAGAGGGTGAGAAGGTGAGAAAAAACAAGGAAGAGCAGAAGAGCGGAGAAAAGCGTTAGAAAAGAATGATGAATGATGAAGAAAGTGGACAGATCAATTTTTCCCTTTTTAATAAAATGGAATGGTTAAGCCTCAAAAAATCTTCCGGAAGCACAAGAAAATCTTCCAGGAGCTCAAGAAAATCTTCCGGGAGCATGAGAAAATCTTCCGGAAGCTGGAAAAATCTTCCGGAACGGCAACCGACATCGACCAAATATGAAAAAAGATGGAATGATGAATGATGAATTATGAATGATGAAGATAAAACAGGAAGAGCGGAAGCGAGGAAGCGCGGAAGAGCGGAAAAAAATAGAAGTTAAGAAGGTAAGAGGGTAAGAAGGTAAGAAAAAGCAGAAGGGAAGAAGCGAAGAAAAAACTTCCTTTTAATCTGTAATACTATTTGGCAATTTCTGGTTTTTTTCGCTAGAATATTCAAGCAGCGGTCTGGAAAACGTTTATAGAAAGGCATTACAGACACCCCAAAATGGCTGTAATTATTATTGGTTCTTTCTCACTTTGTATGGGTAACGTCTTTTATTGGTGGTGCATCGATGCATTGAGAACCCATACCAATCCACAACGATATTAATTTAATCCCTTAAGGGCCAGTATCACCCCTTTTTACTATTATTTCACCCCTTTAAGAGGTGATACCAATCCCTGAAGCACTGATATCAAACCCTAAAGGTCTGATGCCTCCCCTTAGGGGGGGTGGATCTAATCCCCTTAGGGATTGAGATCATGCCTAAAAGGGTTGAACTCAATGCCTGAGGCTTTGATATCAAACCTTTGAGGATTGATATCACCCCCCGGAAGGATTGATTTTTAACCTCATAAGGGATGATATCGAGCCCCGAAGCTGTGAGATAATAGTAAAAGGGGGTGATATCATACCTTTTGGGATTGATATCAGCCCCTGAAGGGTTGAGATAATAGCAAAAAGGGATGATATCATACCTTTAGGGATTGATTTCAACCCTAAAAGGACCGATATAAGCTCAATAGGGTATAAAATGATAGCCAGGTAGGATTAATATATATGCCGGTAAGTGTGGCATCAGGATTCAATGGGTAAAAATCAGACTATACAAAATTGGATTTACCCACTCAATCTGAGAAAGAACCTTATTTTTTTTATCTTGCTTATTCCGACTGCTGGCCATTGACATAATTTCGCGGGGGGACATGGAAAGGTGGTGGTTGGGGGGTTTGGGTTACAGGCGGATAAGGAGGTGCCTATACGCCTCGGGCACAGTTGATAACTTTTTTTTTCTTTTGAACCAGATGCACCTACTCCTGCTCCTGCACTTGCACTTGCACCTGAACCGGTAATCGGTATCGAATGCTTAATCGTAATTTTATCGAATCCCACTAAAACCTCTTTAATAATGAGCCTTATCACCTTCTGCCGGTCTAAAACGCTTAAAGTTTTAGCCGAATGGCGCATACGTTTTAAAAAATCCTCTACTCTTTCAGAAAGTTCAAGCAATT